>Ga0075418_10002868_pt1 | contig 19730 bp, 19 predicted proteins | sample SoiMetdeltSBSDD2_FD_81776 | JGI IMG/M metagenome (GOLD analysis project Ga0075418, IMG submission 81776) | Bulk soil microbial communities from a Populus tree surrounding site in Tennessee, USA - Soil MetaG P. deltoides SBSDD2 | ecosystem: Environmental > Terrestrial > Soil > Tree plantation...
CCGCCGACGCGCTTGGGCAAGTGACGCGCGACGTTCCGAGCACCGGGCGCGCCGGGCGCCCGCGCAGCGACCGCGGAAGAACTCCTGGTCGAGACCCGAGGGCGGCCGCCTCGCGGCCTGCGATTCGTCGGGCGCAGCTGTGAATGCGCCGGCGGGGCGGGTGTCGTCACGACGCGCCGGCGCCCCGTGGTAGGCTGCGGCTCCCCTTCGGCGTTCCCGTTTCAACGAGGAGAAACCCCGTGAGGCATTGCCTGTCTTCGCTCACTTCGGTCATTCGTCCGGTCGCATCGGGCGCTGCGATCAGCCTGGCGCTCACCCTGGCGCCGGCGCTCGCGTTCGGCACGGGGCTCGCGACCTGCGATTCGGGGCCGCAGGAAGGCTGGCAGCCGCAGGCGACGCTCGAGAAGCAGCTCACCGAGAAGGGCTGGAAGGTCAACCGGATCAAGATCGACGGCGGCTGTTACGAGGTCTATGCGATCGATGAGCAAGGCAAGCGTGTCGAGGCGTATTTCCATCCCGAGACCCTGGCGCCGGTTCCGACCAAAGAGCACTGAGCGGCCGCGGACGTGGCTGCGCGGCCGACCGTCCGCGTCTGGGGACCGTTCGTCCGGGTCGGCCACTGGCTGTTGGTTGCGTTGCTCGTCGGTGCCTGGCTGACACGCACCGGTGCGCGCACCTGGCACGAGTGGACGGGATACGCGACGCTCGCCGTGGTCGCGGTGCGGCTCGTGTGGGGCTTCGCCGGCTCAGGACACCTGCGGTTCGGAAGCTTCGTGCGGAGTCCCGCCGAGACGTGGGCCTACGCCCGCGCCGTCGCCGGCGGTCGCGAGCCGCGACACATCGGTCACAACCCGCTCGGCGGATACATGATCGTGCTGCTGCTCGCCACCACCGCTGCGACCTGCGCGACCGGCTGGCTCTACACCACCGATCGCTACTGGGGTGTCGAGTGGGTCGAGACCCTGCATTCGACGCTCGCGGATCTGCTGTTGATGCTTGCCGGACTGCACGTGGCCGGCGTGATCGCCGCATCGGTGCGGCATCGCGAGAATCTCGTGGCCGCGATGCTGCACGGCCGCAAGCGCGCGGGCGACTGAGGCTGGCTCCGGCCACAGCGCCGCTACCTGCGGCCCTGGTTGCCAGTCTCGATAATTCTTGGCGCTCAGTGGATGCCGGCAGCGGCTGTTCCGGGTTGCCAGAGCCGGCCGGCCCCGGCGTAGCGATTTCTGAAGTACTCGTCGTCGAGCCCCGCCTCGCGTACCCGGTCGCCCGACTGCGGCGCGTGCACGAACCGCCCGTCGCCCACGTAGACGCCGACGTGACTGACAGCGCCGTCGTTCAGCCGGAAGAACACGAGATCGCCGGGGAGCAGGTCGGCGAGTGGTATCGCTCTCGCGCTTGCGTACTGCTGCGCGGCCGTGCGCGGCGTCGGAACGCCGAGCTGGCGATGCACGTAGCTCACGAGCCCGCTGCAATCGAATGCGTCCGGGCCCGCGCCACCGTAGCGATAGGGTGAACCGATCAGCGACTGCGCGGCGCGTGCAATCGCGGCGCCGGCCGCATCGGTCGTGGCGGTCTGCGCGGCGGACGGCGGAATCTCGCGTTGAAACGGCGGCGGGGCGGCGCAGGCCGCGAGCAGCAGCAGCATCGACGACAGCGCCGCACGCAAGCGTGCCGACCCTGGCTCGGCCGTTGTCGGATCGGTGACCACCGTCTTTAGTTTAGGGCAATGTCCCGGGCGATGGTTCCGTGGCTGCGGCCGGTCGCGCGCGCGTTGCGTCCACCGGGCGTGAGATGGTGCAATGGCGCCACTGAACAGGAGCGCCGCGGTGGAAGAGCTGACGCAGGAACAGATCGAAGAGTTGCGGGAAGACTTCGAGTTCAACGACAGCGACAACGACGGCCGCATCCAGTTCGCCGAGTTCGCCGAGCTTATGGCGCTGCTCGAGGCCGATATGGACGAGCGCGACTGCCGTCTGGGGTTCCACGAGATCGACACCGACGGGGACGGCGCCATCGAATTCGACGAGTTCGTCGCCTGGTGGACGGCGGACTGAAGGCGCTCGCGGCGCCGCAGACCGTCAACGCGGGCGTACCTTCCGTGTCGGCGTCGCCTGGCGCGGGTCCTCCGGCCAGTAGTGTTTCGGATAGCGCCCTCGCAGGTCCTTGCGTACATCCGCGTAGCCGCGGGCCCAGAAACTCTCGAGATCGCTCGTCACCTGCACGGGTCGCCGCGCGGGCGACAGCAGCTCCATCGTCACCGGAACGCGGCCGCCGGCGACGCGCGGCGTCTCCGTGAGACCGAAGATCTCCTGCAGGCGGACTGACAGCACCGGGTTGCCGCTCCTGTAGTCGATCGCGATCCGCGAGCCGCTCGGCACGGCAAGATGCGTGGGGGCGAGTTCGTCGAGCCGCTGGTTGCCGCGCCAGTCGGCAAGCGCGTGCAATGCGCCGCGCAGATCGATGCGCTCCAGGTCGGCGCGGCGCGTGACCCCGTCAAGCCACGGTCCGAGCCAGGACGGAAGCGTTGCGAGCAGGGCGGCATCACCGACGTCGGGCCAGCCGCCGTCGCGATCCAGCCCGCGCAGGAACGCGACGCGCGCGCGCCACTGCGCGAGCGCGGGTGTCCATGGCAGTGCCGCGAGTCCGAGCGTCCGTACCCCCTGGAGCACGGCTGCACGGAGCGCCTCCGGGTTCGGCGCGGCGAGCTGCGTCTCGTCGATCACGAGCCCGTCAAGTCGGCGCTGTTGCCGGGCAAGCACGGCCTCGGCGCGCGCATCCCAGTCGACGACGTCGATGGTCCTGATCGCAGTACCGAAATGTCGCTCGAGGAGCTCCGCGGAAAGCGGCGCGGCGAGATCGATGCGGGCCTCGCGCGTACCGAGGTCGAGTGCGGCGGCGACGATGAACCGGCTGCGCGCGAGCGCGGCCGGCACGGCGAACGACGCGCCACGTCCGTTGGCGAGGCGATATCGACCGCCGCCGGACTCGCGTGTCATCGCGATGCGGTCCGGGTAGGCGAACGCGAGCAGCAGACCCGCCGCATCCTGCTCGTCGACCGTACTGGAACTGGCAGCTGTCGCGCCGCTGATCTGGCCTGCGGACGGTCCTGCGCTCGAGCCCGCGTCGCGCTCGAGCCGCCGCAGGATCCGGCTCGCGGACTGCCGGACCCCCTGCAGCGCGCCGCGATCGATCTCCATCCCGGACGGCGGTACCGCGCCGCGGAGCAGGTCGAGTCGCAGACGCACGTCCGGGTCGCGGCGTTCCGGCGGCGCGCGCAGCGGATCGCGCTCGCTCAGGATTGCGGCGAGCTCGACCGCCGGTTGCCCGAGTCCCAGCGACTCGCTGCGCAGCACCATGTGAGCGAGACGCGGATGCAACCCGAGCGCCGCCATGCGGCGGCCAAGCTGCGTCGCCCGACCTCGATCATCGATCGCCTCGAGCCCGACGAGGAGCTCGCGCGCCTGCGCGAGTGGCGCCGCCGGCGGTGTGTCGATCCAGCGCAGCTCGGCTGCGTCCGTCGTGCCCCAGCATGCGAGCTCGAGCGCGAGCCCCGCAAGATCGGTCTCGAGAATCTCGGGTGCCGGGCGCGCCGCCAGCGACGCCTGCACCGATTCGCTCCAGAGCCGGTAGCAGCTTCCGGGTGCCGTGCGGCCGGCGCGTCCGCGGCGCTGGTCGGCGGAGGACTGCGAGATCCGCCGCAGCTCCAGGCGGCTCATCCCGGAGACAGGATCGAAGGCCGGTCGGCGCTCGAAGCCGCCGTCGACCACGATGCGCACGCCTTCGATCGTCAGGCTGGTCTCTGCGACGTTGGTCGCGAGAATGACCTTGCGTCGCCCGTCGGGATCGGTGCGCAATGCGAGGTCCTGCTCGGCCGCGGGAAGCTCGCCGTAGAGCGGGCGGACCCGCAGCGCGTTGGCGCCGGGCGATCCGGACAGGATCTGCGCTGTCCGGCGGATTTCGCCAGCGCCAGGGAAGAAGGCGAGCAGGTCACCGTCATGCTCGGCGAGCGCGCGCCCTATCACCGCAGCCATCCGTCGCTCGAGCCCATCGTCGGGACGACCGGGCGAGGCAGCGACGTAAATCGTCCGCACCTCGAACATGCGCCCGGGCGATCGGATCACGGGTGCGTCGCCGAGTGCCTGCGCAAGACCCGCAGCGTCGAGCGTCGCGGACATGAGCAGGATCCTCAGGTCCGCGCGGAGCTGCGCCTGCACGTCCAGCGCCAGCGCGAGCCCCAGATCGGCCTGCAGGTTACGCTCGTGGAACTCGTCGAAGATCAGACAGCCGATGCCCTCGAGCGAAGGATCGCGCTGCAGCATCCGGGTGAGGATGCCCTCGGTGACGACCTCGATCCGCGTGCGCGGACTGACCCGCGTATCCGAGCGCGTGCGGTAGCCCACGGTCGCACCGGTCGCTTCGCCGGTCGTCGCGGCCATTCGTTCGGCGACGGCGCGCGCCGCGACGCGGCGCGGCTCGAGCATCACGATGCGATCTGCACTCAGCCATGCGGCTTCGAGCAGCGCGAGCGGGACGACGGTGCTCTTGCCCGCTCCCGTGGGTGCCTCGAGCACGACGACACGCCGCGCGGCGAGCGCATCGCGCAGCGCCGGCAGGGCTGCGAGGATGGGCAGGGCGGGGAGCCGTCGTGTATCCACGCCGGGCCAGTGTAGCGGCCGCCGGCGCGCCGGATGACGGACCGCCCGAAGCCATGCAAGATGCCGCATTTCCTGCCGGGGGCGCTGATGGCCGACAACACCTGGATGTACGTGCTCGCGGGCCTGCTCGTCATGACCGGGCTTGCGGGAGCGGTCCTGCCCGCGCTCCCGGGCGTGCCGCTGGTGTTCGGCGGCTTGCTGCTCGCCGCCTGGGCCGACGACTTCCAGCGGGTGAGCTGGTTCGTGCTGCTGATCCTTGGTCTGCTCACCGTGCTGTCGTTCGCGATCGATTTTGCCGCGACCGCGCTGGGTGCGAAGCGGGTCGGCGCATCGCGTCTTGCGATCGTCGGCGCGCTGATCGGCACGCTGGCCGGGTTCGTGCTCGGGCTGCCGGGGCTCATCTTCGGGCCCTTCGCCGGCGCGGTCGCGGGCGAGCTTCTCTCCCACGGCGAGGTACAGCGCGCCACGCGCGCCGGGTTCGCGACCTGGGTCGGGCTCGTCTTCGGAACTCTCTTCAAGCTCGCGCTCGTCTTCACCATGCTCGGGGTGTTTGCGTTTGCCTGGTTCGTCTGAGCCGATCCGGATTCTCATGCGCCACGCGGGAGGCTAGCCGTCCATGCTGCGTTCGACGGTGCGCATGCTGGGGCTCGCGATCGCGTCGGCGCTGTTCGGCGCATTGCTGATCGCCCTCGCATTCTACATCCGGTTCCTCCGCAGCGGGCCCGAGCTCGAGGCCTGGCACGTCGCGCGGCTCGAGGCGGAATTCACCGCGGCGAATGCCGACGAGGTACGGACGATCGCCGACTACCGCGCGCTCGAGGCGCGGCTCTTCGACGAGCTCGACCGCGAGGTCTATCAGCAGATCGAGCCCGAGGACCGGGTGCCCTTCAACCGTTACTTCCGCGGCAGCAAGAGCGACCCGGCCCGCTGGCCGGTGGACTGGAATCGAACCTGGGAGCACGCACCGCCCGCAGCGCCGGCGGCAATTCTCCTGCTGCACGGGCTCACCGATTCGCCGTACAGCCTGCACGCGCTGGCCGAGCGTTTCGCCGCGCAAGGTCTGCACGTCGTGGCCCTGCGCCTGCCCGGACACGGAACTGCGCCTGCCGGACTTCTCAGCTTCGAGGTGGAGGATATGCGGGCCGCGGTGCAGCTCGCGATGCGCGACCTCCGCGCGCGCCTCGGTGTCGCGGTCCCGATCTACATGGTCGGCTACTCGAACGGCGCAGCGCTTGCCGTCGACTACGCGCTCGATGTCCTCGAGGGCGGCGATGCGCCGCCGCCGGCCGGGCTGGTACTCATCTCGCCGGCGATCGCCATCTCTCCGTTCGCAGTCGTCGGCCGGGTGCAGACGGGCTTGTCGAAGGTGCCGGGGTTCGGCCGAGCGGCGTGGCAGCTGATCGAGGCCGAGGTCGACCCCTTCAAGTACGCGTCGTTCAGCCTCCATGCCGCGGGCGAGACCTTCGAGCTCACGCGCTCGCTGTCGCGCCGCATCGGTCGGCTCGCCGAGAACGGACCGATCGTGAAGTTTCCGCCGGTGCTGGCCTTTCTCTCGACCGTGGACTCGACCGTGCGCGCGAGCGCGGTCGTCGACGTGCTGTTCGAGCACCTGGCGCCGGGCGGGCACGAGCTCGTGCTGTTCGACGTCAATCGCCTCGCGGACGCGCGACCGCTGCTCGTTTCCTCGCCGGGGCCGCTGACGCAGCAGCTGCTCGAGATGTCGGGCCGCACGTTTGCGCTGACCGTGATCGCAAACGCGAGCCCCGACACCCTGGCGGTCCAGGAGCTGCGGGCCGCGCCGGGGGTCCAGCACCTGACCGCGCGCCCGCTGGCGCTCGAGTGGCCGCGCACGGTGTTCTCGCTGTCGCACGTCGCTCTGCCCTTCGCGCCGGACGACCCGCTCTATGGATACGCGGCGGCCCCGGACCGGTCCCACGTCCAGCTCGGCCGGCTGGAGGTGCGCGGCGAGAACGGCGTGCTTGCGATTCCTACCTGGATGCTGACCAGGCTGCGCAGCAATCCGTTCTATTCCTACTTGGCGCAGCGCGTCGAGGCTCTTGTCGTGCCGTCGACTGCGCCGGAGCAGCCGCCGGTACCCGGCCCACCGGACGACTGAACCGTCCCTGTATCATTGGCGCTGCGCGTGCCCTCTGGACGGCGCGGGGCGCGAGCGCGCAGGAGGTCAGGGTGAACGCCCCGTCGAGGAACCGAGCGGACGATGCCAGCGAAGGGCGCGATGCAGCCCGCACCGGGTGCGCGGAAGTCGGGCGGACGCACGCACGTGGCAAGACTCGCGGTGCTCGCGACGCTGCCGCTCCTCGCGCACTGCGCTGCGGCACCCAGGCTCGATGACGTACCCGAGGGCCATGCACTCCCGCCGGGCGACAGTACCTTGCTCGACCGTGTAATCGACGCGGGACTCGGTCACGAGCCGGGGGTCTGCGCAGTACGCCTGATCGAGCAGAACTCCATGGCCTACGGCTATCGGGCGGCCACGGCGGCGACCGCGCAACGCTCGCTCGACATCCAGTACTACATCTGGAACGCCGACCTCACCGGCAAGATGATCGCCGCCGAGGTGCTGCGCGCGGCGGAGCGCGGCGTCAAGGTGCGGGTGCTGGTGGACGACATCGATGCGCGCGCCAAGCATGACCTGTTCCAGGTGGCCGATCTGCACGACAACATCGAGGTGCGGATCTTCAATCCCTTCTACAGCCGCTCGGGCTGGTTCGGGCAGCTCACCGAGGGGCTGATCCGCGGCCGCCGGCTCAACCGCCGGATGCACAACAAGGCGTGGATCGTCGACAACCGCGTCGCCATCGTCGGCGGGCGGAACATCGGCGATGAGTACTTCGGCGCCTCCGATCACTCCAACTTCACCGATCTCGACGTGGTCCTCGCGGGACCGATCGTCGGCGAGATCAGCGCGTCTTTCGATGAGTACTGGAACAACCCCAACGCAGTGCCCGTCGACAGGTTCGAGCGCAAGCCGCCGCCGCCCGGTGCGCTCGAGCAGCTCGTCGAGGACGCCCGGGAATATCGCCGCACAGCCTCCGAGAGTCCGTACATCGTCGCGCTGCAGGACTTGCAGAAGCGCACGGAGCTGCTGGCCGCGCAGCCGCCGCCGCTCAAGGTGCGCGAAGTGGAGCTGCTGGTGGACGACCCGGCCAAGATCGGCGTCGAGCTCGCCGAGGGCGAGTCGTCGAAGGTCATGGCCGGGCTGCTGCGGATACTCGAAAAGGCCGAGCACGACGTGCTGATCGTTTCAGCCTACTTCGTGCCCGGCGAGGAGGGCACCCGCGGCTTCGCGGAGCTCGAGAAGCGCGGCGTGCGCGTGATCGTGCACACCAACTCGCTGGCGGCGACCGACGTGGCGGCCGTGCACACGGGCTACATGCGGTACCGGAAGGACCTGCTCAGGGCGGGTGTCGAGCTCTACGAGACGAAGCGCCTCGCGGACAGCGATGCGGGACGTCGCCGGATCAGCGTCACCGGCTCCTCGGGCGCCAGCCTGCACACCAAGGCGATCGTGGTCGACGGTCGATGGGTGTACATCGGCTCGATGAACATCGATCCGCGCGCGAACCTCAACACCGAGATGGGCGTGCTGATCGAGAACACCGTGCTGGCTACGCAGGTGCGCACACAGTTCGAGCGCAGCATCACGCCCGAGCTCAGCTACCGGGTCGAGCTCGAGAACGGCAAGCTGGTCTGGTACGACCGGATCGGCGATCAGGATCGCCGCTCCACCACCGAGCCCGACGCCAGCGTCTGGCGCCGGATGGGTGTCAACCTGCTCCGGCTGCTGCCGATCGAATCGCAGCTCTAGCGGCGCCGTGCCGCGGCGTATGATGAGCGGTCAGCGCGACCAGGTAACAAGAATGAATTCCACCCCGACGCCGCAGACAGCGGAATCCCGACCAGCGACGGCGCGGCGCCGCGGCTTTACTTGGTACCTGGTGTGGGGTGTGATCGTCGCGGTGGTGCTGGTCACCCTCTATACGCTCTTCATGCTCTGGTACAGCTACTCGGACGGCGAGCGAGCCGGCGTGCTGCAGAAGTTCTCCCGGCGGGGTTGGGTCTGCAAGACCTGGGAGGGCGAGATTGCGATGTACGTCGTCGGGGGAGTTGCGCCGCAGATCTGGCACTTCAGCGTGCGCGACGACGAGACCGCCACGGCGCTCGGCAGGGCCGTCGGCCGGCAGGTGCGCCTGCACTACAGCGAGCACCCGGGGCTGCCGACCAACTGCTTCGGGGACACGGACTACTTCGTCGACAAGGTCGAGATCGTGGGCCCGCCGCTGGAGGGTCTGCAGCGGAGCGGCGAGGGCGAGGGCACACCGGCGCCACCGTCCCAATAGCTACGGTTCTTCGACCTTGACCCAGACCGAGTACTGCGAGCTGTCCTCGCGCCGGCCCCACACCAGAACCCCCCCTGTCGACGTCGAGCCGGACTGCGAGACCGCCCCCAGCTCGAACCATTCGCCGAGCGGCGCCGTGACGGTAGTCGTGGCTCCCTGGGTCGCGATCTGGCGGCCGGCAGCCTGGAGGCGCTGCTGGCGCGAGGAGATCTCGAGGATCACGCGGTCCTCGCTTAGGCGCGCCGTCGCGTAGAAACCGGTGTCCACGTCGCGCCACGTCGTCGACTGCTGCACGATGCCGTCCGGACGCAGCCAGGTTTCCGTGAGCGGCACGCTGCGACCGGCGGCGATCCAGGTCTCCGTGCCCTCGAGGACGCGGACGCTGCTCACGTTGTCGAGATCGGCCTGCTGCCGCCGGGCACGCGCCTGCACCTCGGCACCGGATTCGGCCGCTGGCGGGCGGTTGACGCCGACCTGCACGTCGTCCCCGCTGATCGTCGCCGCGCCCTCGACGCTCGCGGCGTCGAGATCGCGAACGTTGCCCTGGCCCACCGTGATCAGGAGCTGCCGCGGCGCGCGATCGAGCGTCGCGACCGCGGCGCGGATCTGGGCAGCATTCTCCGGGCTCGCGCGCAGGAACAGCACGTCGTCGGTCCCGGTGAGGACGCCGCCCGGCTCGACCAGTGGCCGCAGGATCGGCAGTAGCTCGTCCGCGAGCCGGTAGTGGAGATCGATGATTTCGAGCTCCTGTGCATGGACCCGCCCGCCTGTCGCGATGCCGAAGCAAAGGAGCGCAAGCGCCGCGACCGCGCATCGCAGTCCCGATCCGCCCCTGCCGGCGTGATTCATCGGCGCGACCCGTCGAGCGCGCCCGACACGTAACGCACGAGCGCGTCGATGCCCTCGGGCTCCTGGTCCGAACGGCAGACGAAGCGCTGGTAGCGTCCCGGCGTGTAGAAACGGAACGGTCCGCGTGAAAGTGCGTCCGCTGCCGCCTGCGGCAGGCGCACGAACAACATGTTGGTTTCCACCGGCGCCACGGTCTCGACGCCCGGAACAGCGGCGAGCCGCCGCGCGAGATCCGCGGCGTGCGTGTTCGCGCGCCGCCCGCGCTCGAGCCAGCGGTCGTCCGCCAGGTAGCGCTCGAGCTGGGCAGATACGAACCGCGCCTTGGACAGCACCTGGCCGCCACGCTTCATGAGAAACGGTATCCGCTCGGCGAGCGTCTCGTCGAAGACGATCAACGCCTCGGCATTGATGGCGCCGTTCTTGGTCGCGCCCAGGGACAGCAGGTCGATGCCGGCGCGCCAGGTCAGCTCCGCTGGAGAGCAGCCGATGGCCGCGACCGCGTTGGCGAACCGCGCGCCGTCCATGTGCACCTTGAGCCCGTGGCGATGCGCGACCTCGGCGAGCGCCGTGATTTCGGCCGGCGAATACAGCGTGCCGAAATCCGTCGGCTGCGTGATGTTGAGCGCGAACGGCTGGACGCGCGTCGGATTGCCGCGACCGGCGAGCGCGAGCGCCTGCTCGAGCGCGCCGGCGGACAGCTTGTAGCCGGCGCCGGGAAGCGCGACCAGTTTCGCGCCGGTGAAGAGCTCGGGCGCGCCGCATTCGTGCACGTTGATGTGCGCGGTCTCGTGGCAGTAGACCGCGCCGAAGGCATTGGCGGTTGCTGCGAGTGCAATAGAATTCGACCCGGTGCCGCAGGCGAGCGGGAAGGCGCGCACCGGCCGCTCGAACACCGTGCCGGCGCGCTCGACGAGACGTCGCGTCCAGTCGTCGTCGCCGTAGGGACCGGCGGTGCCGATGTTGGCTGCGATCAGCGCCTCGATCAGCTCGGGCGCCGCTGCCCCGACGTTGTCGCTGCGGAAATCGTAGATCGTCTCGCTCATGCGTCGAGCGTACGGGAGGTACCCATGATCCTGCTAGAGACGCAGCGGCTGCGGCTGCGGCAGTTCACGCCCGACGACGTCGACCGGCTGGTCGAGCTCGATTCCGACCCCGAGGTGATGCGCTACATCACCTTCGGAGCCCCGACCCCCCGCGAGGTATACACGGAGGTCATCCTGCCGCGCTGGATCGCGATCTACCGCGACACGCCGCTCCTCGGGTACTGGGCCGCCGAGGAGCGCGACAGCGGGGAGTTCCACGGTTTTTTCCACCTGCGCCCGGACCGGATCGACGCCGGCGAGCAGGAGCTCGGCTACCGCCTGCGGCGCGACAGCTGGGGCCGGGGTTACGCGAGCGAGGGCGCCTCCGCTCTGATCGACCACGGATTCCTGCGCGTCGGCGTCGACAAGGTCTCGGCCCGGGCGCTCGCGGGCAACCACGGCTCACGCAAGGTGATGGAGAAATGTGGGCTCAGGTTCGAGCGCGATTTCGAATACACGGACGACGTGACCGCCGGTCGCGCCCCGGCGGAGCGCGCGGCGGTGAAGTACTCGATCACGCGCTTGCAGTGGCGGCCGCGGCGGGCTTGAGGAAGCTCTCGCAGTTGCGGCGGCCGGCGTCGCTCTCCGGCAACCCGCGACAGATCTCGGCGGTGCGCGCGCGCAGCGTCTCGAGCACCTTCTCGCGCTCGGCGCCCTGGCCCCAGTCGAGGAGCATGGTGTTGAGCTGCTCGAGACGCGTGCGGGTGCGCTGGTAGAAGGCGTCCGGGCTGTCGTCGAGCTCGCCGATGATCTCGAGTCCGGCCTGCTCGATGCGCCTGGTATCGTCGGGCGTCATCTCGATCAGTCCCACCAGGTAGCTGGCCCCCCACTGGAACCGCGTCGCCGGCCCTTTCGCGTCCGCGTACGCGCGTGCCAGCCAATCCACGGCCTCGTCCTCGCGGCCGGCTCGTTGCGCCAGGTCGGCGAGGGAAAGCATGAAGTAATAGGGCGAAGCAGTGCGCGTGAGCTCGGTGGTGAGGAGCCGGTTTGCCTCCTCGTCGAGCCCCGCCTCCCAGTAGAGGTTCGCGGCGGCGTTGATCGCGGCCTGGCGGGCATAGCCATCCCTGGTCTCGGCGTCGACCTTCGCCACTGCCGATCGCGCCTGCGCGAGCAGCGGCTCGGGCAGCGGACCAGCTGGCGAATCGAGCCGCGCGATCTGGACCCGTGCGCGGATGACGTTAAGCCGCTCCGGCGCGGAGAGCCTGGCGCCGGCCTCGCCGTTGTCCAGCATGTCGAGCGCCTTGGTCCACGCCGCGGTCAGGTCGCCGCGCTCCGGCGAGCCTTCGTCGGACAACAGGCTGATCGTGTCCTTGGCCCCGTACTGCAGGTTCTGGACGTTCGACTGCAGCACCGACGGCTTGCCGAGCAGCATGAGCAGACGCTCGCGCGCTTCGGCGCGCTCCAGCCCCGACAGGGGCTTGCCACCGCCCTCGGCCGCGTCGGCGGCCGCGTACAGGTACTCGAAGAAGAGCCGCGCGCAATCAGCTTCGACCTCCACCGGGCACTTGGTGCCGAGCAGGCGGAACGTGCCGATGCGGTCCGCTTCGTCCACGGTATGCCCCTCGTCGGTGCTCCACGAGTGATAGGCGAGCAGGCGCCAGTCATCCTGCGACAGAGCCTCGCCCGCGCGCACGGCCCGCAGCAGATCCGTCACGGGACGCGCATCGGCGAGCGCCACGTCGAGGATGGTCGCGTATCGCGCCACATCCACGCCGCCCGGCAAGCGCGTGATCTCCTTCCCGTCCGGGCGGAACAGGATCATCGTGGGGTATCCGACCACGCCGAAGGTCTCGCCGTGCTTCTGCGCGCTCGGCGTGTCACCGTCCAGGTACACCGGCACGAACAACCGCGAGCGCTCCTGGAACTCGCGCTGGTTGAAGATCGTCGCCTTGATCTGCGCGCAGGGCGGGCACCATTCCGCGCCCCAGTACAGGAACAGCGGCTTGTCGGCGGCCTTGGCCGCAGCGAAGGCGGCGTCCAGATCGCCATCGAACCAGTCGATGCCCTCGGGGTGGTGATCCGCGGGAGCGGTGGCTGCCGCCGGTTCCGCCTCGGGGGCGGGCGCCTTGCGACCGCAGGCTGCGAGTGCGATCAGCGCACAGCCGACGACGGCCAACCGCCGATACGGGGGCGTATTCATGCGCTCACGCTAGCGGCCTGCAACGCGTTGCGCAACGGTCGGCGCGGACGGTATCGTCCCGGGCCCACCCAGCGGAACGCGACATGAGCCCCGATACCGATTCCTCCGCGAAGGCGATCGGGTATGCCTTCTTCGCGAACCTCGGGATCGCGATCACCAAGGGCGTGGCTGCCGTCTACACCAATTCGGGCAGCATGCTGGCGGAGGCCATCCACTCGACCGCGGACGCGACGAACCAGGTCCTGCTCTTTATCGGTCTCAAGCAGGCGGCGAAACCGCCGACCGAGGAACACCCACTCGGGTTCGGCAAGGCGACCTATTTCTGGAGCTTCGTGGTCGCGCTGCTGCTCTTCAGCATGGGCGGTCTGTTCTCGATCTACGAAGGCTGGCACAAGCTGCACGAGCCGGCGCCGCTGCACGACGCATGGATCGCGCTCACCGTGCTCGGCGTCGCGGTCGTCCTCGAGTCGGTGAGCCTGGTCGGCTGCCTGCGGGAGATCGGCAAGATCCGGCGTGGACGGCCGTTCTTCGACTGGCTCAAGCACACGCGCAACGCCGAGCTCGTGGTCGTCCTGGGCGAGGACATCGCCGCGGAGATCGGCCTGGTGCTCGCCTTCGTGTTCGTTGCGGCCGCGGATCTGACCGGCGATACGCGCTGGGATGCCGCGGGCTCGATCGCGATCGGGGTCGTGCTGATCGTCGTCGCGCTCTTCATCACGATGCGCGTCAAGCGACTGCTGGTCGGACGCTCGGCGGAGCCCGAGCTCGAGCGCAGGCTCGAGGAGTTGATCGCCGCGGACGACTCCATCGAGGAACTCTTCAACGCGCTCACGATCCAGTTCGGACCGCAGGTCATGCTGGCCGCGAAGATCCGCATGAAGGCCGGCATGTCGATCGATCAAGCCGTCGAGCGCATCAACCTCCTCGAACGACAGATCAAGGAGCGCTTTCCCGAAATCGGCTGGTGCTTCATCGAGCCGGACAACGCCGATTGAGCGCGGTCCAGTTCATCCGCCGTCCCCAGGCCGCGCCCCGTCGTGCCGGGGAATCGAGGCGAGCAGCATCGTCCCGCGCGGTCGACGCGGCCGGAGCCGGAGTATGCCCCCCAGCTCGACCAGCCGCCGTTCCATGCTGGCGAGACCGAGCCCGCGCGGTGCGCCATGCGCGACTCCGTGACCGTCGTCCGCGACTCGCAGCTGAACGCGCTCCGGATCGACGCGTACCGACACCTTGACGCGTCGCGCCTCGGCATGGCGGATCACGTTCGATACGGCTTCCTGGCATACGCGCAGGAGCGCGCGCTCGTGAGCCGCCGCCTGTGGGACGTAACCGTCGAAATTCAGCTTCAGCGTCAGTTCCCCCGGCACCATCAGGGGCAGGAGACGCGTGACGGCGGTCGCCAGCCCGTGCTGCTCGAGCAGCGCACCCGCCAGCACCTGCAGCGAGGCGGGGCTGCGCGCGGCGTCGAGCGTGGTCTCGCCGGGCATCAGCTCGCGGAGCAGGGCGCGCATCTCCTCGAACGCCAGCTGCGCAAGCTCGCCCATCCGCGCCGCACGCCGCTCGCCGTCGGCGGGATCGCGGTGCCAGGCAGCGCTCAGCGACTGCGCCATCAGGCTGATCGAGGAGACGATCTGCGTCACGTTGTCGTGCAGCTCGCGCGCCAGCCGCTGACGCTCCTCCAGCACGGCGAGACGCTGTGACTGCTCCTTGAGCCGTGCGTTGTGGATCGCCACGGCCAGATGCTCGGCGACGATCCCGAGGCTCATGCGGTCGAGCTCGTCGAACGGCCGCTCGCCCTCGACGTTGATCAGACCGAGCACCTCGTCGCCGTACAGCATCGGGACCGCGAGCTCGGCGCGGGCGCCCGGCACCCCCGGCGGTGTCACGTAGCGCGGATCCGCCGCAACGTCGTTGACGAGCTGGACACGCCGCGTCCGCACAGCGGCCCCCATGATGCCGCGGTCGATGGGCAGCCGGTCGACCTGATGGATGCGGCGCTTGTACTCGCCGCCGCGGATCCGTATGACGAGCGTCTGTAGGTCGGGTGGCTCGATCAGCGGTATGTCGACGCTCGGGAAACCCAGCAGCTCGTGGATCGAATCCGCTGCGCGCTGCAGCAGCTGGTCGAGCTCCGTCTCGCTCGCGATCAGACCCGCAACGCGGGCGATCATCGCGAATCGCGCCGCGCGCCGCTGCTCGTCGCGGTAGCGGCGTGCATTGACGATCGCCACGGCTGCGTGGCGGGCGAAGTGTTCGAGCAGGGACTGCTCCGCGTCGCCAAGCTGCTTCGGCGGCCACACCCCGATGCCGAATACGCCGATCAGCTCGCCGCGGCTCGTGATGGGCATGCCGATCACGCTCATGTCCAGCGCGGCGGTCCGGCTCGGGTGCGGCAGGTCACCGTAGCGACAGCGCAGTGGTGCGCCGAGCTCCAGCACGCGACCGGTCAGGCCATGACCGCGCGGCAGCTCGGCGTGCAGCTGGACCTCGGGGATCGCATGACTCGCCGCGGTCAGGATGATGTCCCGCTCCGGGACGTACAGTCCGATAGCGCCGTCATCGGCCCCGATCAGCTTGCAGGCGCGTTCGACAAGCCGGGCGAGGAGGGGCTCGATGGCGAGCTCGCCGGATATCTCCTCGACCATCTGCGACAGCAGTTCGAGCTGCGCGCGGACGTCGGAGCCGCCGGGGACGGGCAGGCGATCGAGGGCGATGGACATGAGCCGGGCCGCTGGGGGGCGTGCCGAATGGTACGCCGCCAGCGGCCGGCCCGCCCTCACTGGGCGAGCTGCGGCTCGCCGAAGATGAAGTCGTCCATTACAGCGACGTCCTGCGGTCGCTCGTCGTCCGCGCCGGGCAGCGCATTCCCGGTCCGGATCCGCACGCGGGCGACGCGCGCATCCTCGAATACGATCCCCAAGAACGTGAAACCTCCGTCGCCCGGAGATGCCGGCACGAAGCTGCTGTACAGCAGCTCGCCGTTGAGTGCGAAGTACTGGACCAGCGTGCTCGCCTTGCGGTTGCCGTGCTTATCGGCGGGGCCGCTGCCGTCCGGCAGGTCGACGTCGCTGAAAATCGCGCCAAAGCCACGGCTGGTGGCGGGCAGCCCGCCCGCGCTTCCCGGCACGAAGAACTCCACGTCGGTCACTGTGCTGCCGATCGGGCTGAACAGGCGCACCGGACTGAAGGCCGCGAAGATGGCCGCGTAATCCGTGTTCGAGAACGTGTCGGCCAGCCCCGCCGCCGGTGCCTGGACGAAGCCGCTGCCGGGCGTGACGAACAGCGCGCCGCGCGTGTTCAGGAATCCCGCGAACGGCGTCGCGGCGATCGACGTTGCCGTCGAGCCGCCGCCGTCCCAGTTGATCTCGCGGCGGCCGCTCGCGAGCGGTCCTGGGGCATTGCCATTGTTGACGTCGCCCAGCGCCGCACGGTAGCCGTCGACCGACGCCTGGATCGACGCGCCGTCCGGACCGGCGGCCTGGAACACGATCGGCGCCTCGTAGGCGCGTGCCGGGCCCGTCTGAGCCCTGGTCTCGTCGAGCGGCAGCGACGCCATGAGCGGCAACGCGAGCGCGGCGGCGATTGCCGGATGCAGAAGGTGCTTCATTACGTTCTCTCCTTGATTGCGCGGCACGGCTTGTGCCTCGTTCGGGTGCGCACTCTAGGGAGCGCGAGCGCGCGAATCATGAGCGAACGGTTAGGAAGCGGTGAGCAATCAGTGAGCGAACCGCACGCTGTCCGGACGTGCCGCGCACCGGGTCCATGCCGGGGCTGGCTGCGGAAGGATGCCGCCTGCCGCCACGACTTCGACGCGCGCGATGAAGCGATAGCCGCGCCGGTGCGCGGTCTCGATGACACGCGGCGTACGCGCATCGTCGCCGAGCGCGCGCCGTAATTCGCGGACGCAGACCTTGAGGACTCCGTCGGTGACGTACGCACGCGGCCACAGGGCGTCGAGGAGCTCACGCTTGCTCAGCAGCCGGCCCGGGTTCGCGGCCAGGTATTCGAGCAGGGCCGAGGCTTTTGGCGTCAGCGGTATGACGCCGGAGCGCCCGTAGAGCCTGCCAGCGAACAAGTCGAGCAGATAGCTGTCGAACGCAAGCGACTGCTGCGAATTCATCCGTCCTCCCTGTCGGCACCGAGCCGCACCGCGAGCAGCGCGGCCTGCGTGCGATCGTCCAGCTTCAGCTTTGCGAGCACCTTGCTCACGTACCCCTTGACCGTGCCTTCCGTCAGGTGCAGCACACCTCCGATCTCGCGGTTGCTCATGCCCTTCGCGAGGAGGCGCAGTATCGAGCGCTCCCGCATGGTGAGCAGGGCCAGCGGACTCAAGTCCGCCGGCCGGCGCATCCGGTTGACCAGCGAGCGCTGTGCCTCGGCATGGAGCCAGGCTTCGCCGCGCGCCACGGTCGCGATCGCGCGGACCAGATCCGCAGCCACGATGTTCTTGAGCACGTAGCCCAGCGCCCCGGACCGCAGCACCGCCTCGACCTGCATGTCCTCGGCGTAGCTGGTGAGGACGAGGACCTGCGTGGCGGGATACTGTGCGCGGATCGCACGGATCGCATCGGCGGCTGGCAGCCCCGGCATCTTGAGATCCATCAGCACCACGTCCGGTCGCAGCCGGCCGGCGAGCTCGAGAGCCTCGGTGCCATCGGCAGCCTCGCCGACAATTTCCAGCGAATCGCTGTGGTCGAGGAGCGCGCGCAGGCCTTCGCGCACGATGGCGTGATCGTCGACGATCAGTACGCGGGTCGGTGCGCTCATTGGCTCCTGCTGAGCCCGGCCGGCGCCCGATCCGGCTGGTCGTGCGGATTCGCGGTCCCGTCCGGCATCGGCGCATGTTAGACCCGGACGACGCGCACACGCAGCGGCGCGGCCGCCGTTCACAGACATGAAAGCCACCAGTCGCTCCGCCGGGGCTTGAGCGAGGCGAGCCAGCGGCAGGCCGGGTACAGCGCCGCCTTCCCGAGTGCCCTCATTGCACAGCGCTGTTCGGCCGGGAGCCGAGGCCGTCCCTGGCCCCGGTCCGGATTACGGGATCGGCGAGCTGCTGCGCGGTCACAGGGCGCGGCAGCGCCGGCTCGAGCCGCAGGCGGCGCAGGCCGCGAAACGCCGGGTTTTCGCGCAGCGCCGCGTAGACCGGGTAGGGACCGCAGGCCCGTCCCTCAAGCGACGGCGGCGACCCGCGTCGTTCGCCTGCAGAGCTCTGGTACATGAGATGACACTCGCGCGTTCTGTCGGCGGCCGTTTGTTCGGCGCGGAAGTGTCGGAGATCGAGCGTCGGCGCGGCAGGGCGGCGAGTCAGGTCGCGACACTGACTTTCGTCAGTGCCGCCGCAGCGCCGGCGCAGGTCTGCGCGAGCTCGAGGTAGCGGCAGAACGCGTTGGCCATCCGTATCTGCTGCGGCGTGCGGCAATCGGGCTCGAAGATCAGCGGTGAGCCGACGAGTATGCACAGGCACTTTGCCCGCGACGTGGCGACGTTCAGGCGGTTCAGGCTGTACAGGAACTCCATGCCGCGCGGCGCGTCCGCGTGCGTCGACGTCGTCATCGAGTACACGACGATCGGCGCCTCCTGCCCCTGGAACTTGTCGACCGTTCCGATGCGTGCGGCCGGCAACCGGTCCTTGAGCTCGAATACCTGCGCGTTGTATGGCGCAATGACCAGAATATCGTCGAGCGTGAGCGGTCGCTCCCGCGCGTCGCGATCGATCCACGAGCTTCGCGCCGCGACGATCTCGTCCACGAGCTCGCGGATGCGGTCCGCTTCCTCCGGCGAGGCGCTCTGGTTGCCGCGGTGCGTGACGGGCAGGTAACGGAGGCCGGTGCCGGCGCAACGACTGGTCGATTTCACTACCTGGCGCTCGAGCCCCGGGCGCGACCGCAGGCGGCCCTCGTAGAAGAGCTCGGAGGTGAATGCGCAGATGTCCGGGTGCAGGCGCCAGGTCTCCTCGAGGAAGAGACCCGCGGCGGGATCGATCGTCGGTCTGCCCGCGAGGATGTGATCGAGCGCCGAGACGTCGGTTCCCTCGGGATGACTGCCCTGCATCGGTTGCTCGAGCTGCTGCGGGTCCCCGAGCAGGACGAGCGTCCTGCATGCCTGCGAAACGGCAAGGACGTTGGCGAGCGACATCTGCGCAGCCTCGTCGACGAACAGCACGTCGACGGTCTCGAAAGTGTCCTCGCGCGACCAGAGCCAGGCCGTGCCCGCCGCGACCTGGCACTCGCTGCCGATGGCGGCGAACACCTCCTCGTTCCTTTTCGCGAGGCGAATGCGAGGCACCTCGTCCTCGTGGTCCGTCACCTTCTGTACGCACTGCACGTCGATGCGCTGATCGGCTGCGGCCTCGATCACCTTGTCGAGCAGGTTGCGGATCACCTTGTGGCTGTTGGCCGTGATGCCGACCCGCCTGCCCGCCCTCACGAGCGCGCAGATCATCCGTGCAGCAGTAAAGGTCTTGCCTGCGCCGGGCGGTCCCTGGATCGCGAGCACACCACCGGCCAGCACCGGCGCGATGCGTTCCGCCGCCGCGACGGCGTTCTCGCCGGGCCGCTGCAGTGGCTCGTCGCCGAGGCGGGGTGTGCGTCGGAGCAGGACGTCCCGCGCCGCCTGGTAGGCGCCCGCGCCCGAGATCCCC
>Ga0075418_10002869_pt1 | contig 19707 bp, 21 predicted proteins | sample SoiMetdeltSBSDD2_FD_81776 | JGI IMG/M metagenome (GOLD analysis project Ga0075418, IMG submission 81776) | Bulk soil microbial communities from a Populus tree surrounding site in Tennessee, USA - Soil MetaG P. deltoides SBSDD2 | ecosystem: Environmental > Terrestrial > Soil > Tree plantation...
AGCGACGCTCATCGACGTGCAGATGCCGACCCCGCACCTCGCCTCGCTCGGCGTCATCAGCATCCCGCGCGCGGATTATCTGCGCCGGCTGGCGGCCGCGCTGGCCCGGCGCGTGGCCTTCGCCTCATGTACAGTGAGGCCATGAGGCGAACGCTGCTGCTCCTGCTCGCGCTGACCCTGCTCGGCGGCCTGGTGGCCCTGCCGTCTGACGCCGTCGCCCAGGCCACACTCTCGCTCGACGACGTCGTGAAGGGCCTGGAAGGCGCTTACGGCAAGATGACCGACCTCAAGGCCGAGTTCAGCCAGACGGCCTTCAACAAGAGCCTGAATCAGAGCATTCCCGCAGTGGGGACGGTCTATCTCAAGAAGGGCGGCAAGCTCCGCTGGGAGTATTCCGATCCGACGCCGCAGCAGATCGTCTCCGACGGCAAGACGCTCTGGGTGTACACGCCGACGCTCAGCCAGGTGAACGTGGGCCCGGCGCCCGAGGCGCTGTCCGGCCCGGCCGGCTCCTTCCTGTCCGGCTTGGGGCGGCTGCGCGAGCACTTCACCGTGCGCTTTCTGAACCCGGCCGAGCCACGGGACAAGGATGGCAACATCGTGCTCGACCTCACGCCGAAGCAGCCGATGCCCACCATGAGCCGGCTGGTCCTCTCGGTCGACCCCCGGACGTGGGAGGCCCGCCGGGCGGTGACCTACGATCAGTTCGAGAACACGGTGACGATGCAGTTCAGCAAGATCACGGTGAACACCGGCCTGGCCGACAAGCTCTTCACGTTCGTGGCGCCAAAGGGCGTCGCCACGGTGCCGCTGCGGTAAAATCCAGCCATGCCTGCTGACAACTCGTTCGACATCGTCTGCAAGATCGACATGCAGGAGGTCACCAACGGCCTGGACCAGGCCCGGCGGGAGATCGACACCCGCTACGACCTCAAGGGCAGCAAGAACGAGATCGAGCTCGAGAAGACCGACATCAAGGTGAGCTCCCCCGACGAGATGAAGCTGAAGGCGGTGGTCGACATTCTGCAGTCGCGCCTGCACAAGCGCGGCGTGCCGCTGAAGGCGCTGACCTTCGGCACGGTCGAGACGGGCGGGGGTGGGGTGCTGCGCCAGAAGATCGGCCTGCAGCAGGGGATCCCGATCGACAAGGCGCGCGAGATCGTGCGGCTGATCAAGGACGCCAAGCTGAAGGTCCAGGCCGCGATCCAGGAGGACCAGGTCCGGGTGACGGGGAAGAGCAAGGACGATCTGCAGCGGGTCATGACGATGCTGAGAGAGAAGGACATGGGCATCGCGCTCCAGTTCACGAACTACCGTTCATAGTTCACCCCGCATGAAGGTCCATCTCACCACCCTCGGCTGTCCCAAGAACCAGGTGGACTCCGAGCTGATGCTCGGGCTCCTGAGCGAGGCCGGGTTTCCGCTGGTCGAGCGGGCCGAGGACGCCGAGTGCCTCATCGTCAACACCTGCGCGTTCATCGACCGGGCCCGCGAGGAGTCGGTGCAGACCATTCTCGAGCTGGCGCAGCTGAAGGAGCGGGGGCGGTGTCGGGCCCTGATCGTCACCGGCTGCCTCACCCAACGCTACGGCGGGGACATCATGCGCGAGATGCCCGAGATCGACGGCATCCTCGGCACCTCCAACCTGCCGGCCATCGTCGATCTCGTTCGCCAGGCCGCCGGCCGCCACGACTGGGCGACCGCGGCGCCGCCGGGGTATCTCTACGATGCGACCACGCCGCGGCTGCTCACCGCCAAGGTGCCGTACGCCTACGTGAAGATCGCCGAAGGCTGCGACATGGGCTGCACGTTCTGCGCGATTCCGCAGTTCCGCGGCCGCCACCGCAGCCGTGCGCTCGGCGACATCGTGCGCGAGGTGGAAGGCCTCGCCACGCGCGGGGTGCAGGAGGCGATCCTGGTCTCGCAGGACACGCTCGCCTACGGGCGCGATCTGCCCGGCAACGGCGACATCGCGGACCTGCTGCACGCGCTGGGCGAGACCCGGATGCCGTGGATCCGCCCCATGTACCTGCATCCCGCCCACGTCAACGACCGGCTGGTCGAGCGCTGGGCGACGGCGCGGGTCGTGCCGTACCTGGATCTGCCGGTCCAGCACGCCGACGACGCGATCCTGAGATCGATGCGCCGTGCGGTGACCGCCCGGCGGATGCGCGACATCGTCGCCCAGTTCCGCGCCGCGATCCCCGACGTCACCGTCCGCACGACGGTGCTGGTCGGATTCCCTGGCGAGACCGAGGCGGCCTTCGAGCGGTTGCTGGAGTTCGTGGACGCGGTGCGCTTCGAGCGCCTCGGGGTGTTCACGTACTCGCCGGAGGAGGGGACGCCCTCGCCCGCGTTCGCCGATCAGGTGAGCGCCGAGGTCGCCGCCGAGCGGGCGTCGCGCGTGCAGGAGCTCGCCGACACGATCGCCTGGGAGCGCGCGGCCAAGCACGTCGGCCAGGTCGTGGACGTGCTGGTCGACGGCCCCAGCGAGGACAAGGCGTTTGCCTGGGAGGGTCGGACGGCGGGCCAGGCGCCCGAGATCGACGGCGTCGTCTACCTCAAGGGCCGCCGCGATTTCACCCCCGGGCGCTTCGCCCGCGTGCGCATCGCCGAGGTCGAGGGACACGAGCTCGTCGGCGAGCGCGCCTAGCAGGCTTCGCCCGCGACTGGCCCTGGCCATCGCGACCCTGGGCGGCGTCGGCTACGCGCCGATCGCGCCGGGCACGGCGGCCAGCGCGGTCACGGCGCTGATCCTGTGGCTCCTGGCGTGGCCGCCCGTCGCGCTCACCGCGCTCCTGCTGGTCATCCTCGTCGTCGGCACCTGGGCGTCGGGTGTGGCGGAGGCGGCGCTCGGCACCAAGGACCCGGGTGCGATCGTCGTGGACGAGGTGGCCGGCATGACGATCTCGGTCCTCGCCGTGCCACTCACCCCGGCCGTGCTCGTGACGGGCTTCGTCCTCTTCCGGATTTTCGACGTCGTGAAGCCGTTTCCCGCCGGGGCATCGCAGCGGCTGGGCGGCGGGGTCGGGGTGATGATCGATGACGTGATCGCCGGCATCTACGCGCTGATCCTCCTGCTCGTCGTCCGACGCCTGGGATGGCTGTGACCCCGGGCATCCGGCTGGTCGTGCTGGGGGCGCCCACCGCGCCCATCGACGACGACGCCACCGCGGTCACCTCGGCGCTCGCCGCCGCGGGTGTCGGCCTCGAGAGCCGCACCGTCGTGGACGAGGACGAGACCGCGCTGGAGCGCTCGCTCACGCCGGCCGCACCGCTGACGGTCATCATCACGGGGCCCAGCGACATCGCCCGCCGCGTCCTGGCCCGCGCCACCGGCACGCGCCTGGTGCTCAACGACAAGATGCTGGCCGCGCTCGAGGATCTTCACCGGCGTCGCGACCGTCCGCTGCCACGCCGCGACGAACGGCTCGCGCTGCTGCCCCAGGGCGCCACCGTGTGGGCCGCGCCCGACGGCGAGCCCGGCTGGGTGCTCGACACCGAATCCGCCGCCTGGGTCGTGCTGCCCCGTGGCGGGCTCACGCCCGCGACCACGGCGCTGCTGACCGACTTCGCGCGCGGCCGCGCGGGCCGGGGCGCCGCGGTGGCGATGCGCACGCTGCGGACCGCCGGCGTGTCCCCGGCCGACATCGAGGAGCGCCTCGCCCCCTGGCTTGCGCCCGGCGAGAGCGGCAACGATGCGACCGTGTCGATCGCGACGGTCGACGGCGACGTGTCGGTCCGGCTGCGCGCGCGTGGCGTCAGCGAGGAGGCGGCGGGGCAGACGCTGGCGGCGCTCGAGGAGCGCATTGCCGAGACCCTCGGGGAGGACTGCTACGGCCGCGACGGCGAGACGCTCGAGCAGGCGGTGGGCCGCCGGCTCGTGGCGCGCGGCTTGACCCTGGCGCTGGCGGAGTCCTGTACCGGGGGCCTCGTCGGCCACCGACTCACCAACATCGCCGGCTCCTCCGCGTTCTTCGAGCGCGGCATGGTCGTGTATTCCAATCGCGCCAAGGAAGAGCTGCTCGGCGTTCCCGCCGAGGTGCTCCGGGTGCACGGCGCCGTCAGCCGGCCGTGTGCGGAGGCGATGGTGCGGGGCGCCTGTCAGCGCTCGGGCGCGGCGTGCGGTCTGAGCATCACCGGCATCGCCGGTCCCGACGGAGGAACACCGACCAAGCCGGTGGGCACCGTGTTCATCGGCGTGGCCGTGGCGGGGGCGGTGGAGGCGCGACAGTTCCGGTTCTCGGGCGGCCGGGCGGCGGTGAAGTGGCAGTCGTCGCAGATGGCGCTCGACATGCTGCGCCGCAAGCTCGCAGGTTCCGGCGCCTGACCACGACCGTTCGCGCCTTCGTCGCGATCCGGCTGCCGGAGGACGTGCGCCGGGCACTCGCCGCTTCCGTGGAGCCGTTGCGGGCGGTCGCGAACGACGTGGCCTGGGTCGGACTCGACAGCTTCCATCTGACACTGAAGTTTCTCGGTCCCGTTGATACCGACCGGGTCCCCGCGGTGACCGAAGCCCTGATGTACGTGGCCGGAGCGTGCCCGTCGTTTCACCTCGGCATCCGCGGGCTCGGCGCCTTTCCCTCGCCGGCGCGCCCGCGCGTGTTCTGGGCGGGCATCGACGCGGGGGCGGCGCCGGCCGCGGCGCTGGCCGCCCGCGTCGACGAAGGACTGGAGGCCCTCGGCTTCAAGCGCGAGGCGCGCGCGTTCTCGCCCCACGTCACGCTCGGCCGCGTGCGCCAGCCGCACGCCCAGCCACGGCTGGCCGAAGCCCTGGTGAGCACGATGTCCTATGGACGCGTCGAGGTCGCTTCGATCTCGCTCATGCGGAGCGATCTGTCGCCCCGCGGCGCGCGCTACACGGAGCTGGCCGCCGCGCCGCTGGCCCGGCCCGCCGCCGGGTAGAATGACGGCGTGACGCCGGAAGCACGCCCCCCATGCCCCCTCGAGAGGAGCCTGACCGATCGTGAAGAGCATCGCCATGCTCGTCGCCTCCAACGTGTTCATGACCGCCGCGTGGTACGGGCATCTGCGCTTCAAGACGACGTCGCTCTGGAAGGTGATCGTCGTCTCGTGGTTGATCGCGTTCTTCGAGTACTGTCTGCAGGTGCCGGCCAATCGCTGGGGGCACGGGGCGTTCACCGCCGCGCAGCTGAAGATCTTCCAGGAGGTCATCACCATTGCGGTGTTCGTGGTCTTCGCGTGGCTGTATCTCGGCGAGTCGCCGCGTTGGAACGAGGTGGTGGCATTCCTGATGGTGCTCGGCGCCGTCGTCGTGGCCACGCTGCCGCGCTGACGGTGCTGCTCGCGCTGACGCTGGGCCTGGCGCTGACCTCGTGGGCGGCCGCGTGCGAGCCGGCCCGGGCGCCGCTCGACGCGCCCCTGGCGCTGGTGCTCACCGGCGGTGGCGCCAAGGGCGCCTGGGAGGCGGGGGCGGCCGCGGCGCTCGTGGAGCGCGGGACGCCGGTACGGCTCGTCGCGGGCTCCTCTGCCGGCGCGCTGACCGCGGCCATGCTGGCCGACGGTCGCCTCGATCGGCTGGAGGCGCTGTGGGGGACCGTCACGCGCGATCACGTCTACGCGCTCCGCCCCGGCGTGTTCTTCGCCGGACTGCTGCCCGGCTGGCTGACGCTCGTGGCGCTCAACGGCGCCGGCTCGCTGCTCGATCCCGCCCCCATGCGCGACCTCATCGCGGGCGCCGTGGATCTGGAGCGGATCCGGACCTCCTCGACACGGTTGCTCGTCGTCACGGTCGACCTGGTCCATCGCACCCCGCGGCTCTTCGACAACGCCACGGTCACGGTGGACGCTCTCCTGGCGACCTCGGCGGTACCCGGCGCGTTTCCCCCGGTGCCGATCGACGGCGGCCTCCTGGTGGATGGCGGCATCACCGCGCGCGCACCGGTGCTGGAGGCCCTGTCCGCCGGCGTCGGTGTCGGCCGCGCGCTGGTGCTCCTGAGCTACGCCGCCGCCGAGGGGGGGCAGGCGCCGACCAATCTCCGCCGCACGCTCGAGGAGGCCTTTGAGATGGCGATGATTCACCAGATCCGCCGCGACACCGAGCTGGCGCGCTTCCGGCACCCGGACGTCGAGATCCAGATGCTGACTCCCGCCGCGCCGCTCCGACTGCGCCCGCTCGACTTCGATCCCCCCCGGATGGCCGAGGCCTTCGCGCGTGGCCGCGCCGACGCGCTCGCGTGCCTTCAGCGCTGGCAGTCTCGATGACGCGCAGGGTACTGGGCGTGCTGTGCCTCGCCCTGCTGGCGGGATGCTCTACGGGGCACTGGACCTACGATCGCCCCGGGCTCACGCCAGCCCGGCTCGACCAGGACCTCGAGGCGTGCCGGCGCGAGGCGCACCGGCCGTACTGGTTCTCGCTCTGGCGCTCGGACCGCGTGGATCGTGATGTCTTCAACTCCTGCATGACCCGCAAGGGTTACGTCGCCCGTCGCGACGAGTGAGCTGGCTCCGTTCCGACATGGATCGGCGCCGTTTCCTGCTGACGTGGCTGGCCTCCGCTCTCATTGCGCCCGGCGCCGCCGGCGCGCAGACCGGGAAAGTCTGGCAGATCGGCTACCTGTCTCCCGTCGCCCCCGAAGCCGGCAGTCCCCGGGTCGCCGCGTTTCGACAGGGCCTGCGCGAGCTGGGTTGGATCGAGGGGCAGAACGTCGCCCTCGAGACGCGATCCGCCGAGGGGAAGCTGGATCGCCTGCCGCGCCTCGCGGCCGAGCTCGTGCGTCTCAAGGTCGACGTCATCGTCGCGCTCACGAACCCCGCCATCGACGCGGCGCGGAAGGCGACCGTGTCGATTCCCATCGTCATGGTGGTCGCCACCGACCCGGTGGCCACCGGCTTCGTGGCGAGCCTTGCGCGGCCGGGAGGCAACGTCACGGGACTGACCCTGCAGCGAGGAGACGTCCTCGGCAAGACGCTGCAGCTCCTGAAGGAGGCGGTGCCGACCCTGTCCCTGGTGGCCGTCCTCCGCGATCTCGCGTACCCGGGCGACCGAAAACAGCTGAGCGAGGTCGAGGCCGCCGCCAAGATGCTGGGGCTGCAGCTTCATCCGGTGGCGGTGAGCAGCCCCCAGGATCTCGAGGGGGCGTTTGCCTCGGCGGCCAAGAGCCGGGCCGGGGCGGTCGTGAGCATCGCGGGCAACATCGCGTTCGAGCATCGGGCCCGGATCGCGGCCATCGCGATCCGGCGCCGTCTGCCAACGGTGGGGTCGGTCCCGAAGTATGCCGAGGCCGGATGGTTCATGGGCTACGGGCCGAGTCTCACCGACCAGTACCGCCGCGCCGCGGTCTACGTGGACAAGATCCTCAAGGGCACCCCGCCCGACAACCTGCCGGTGGAGCAGCCGACGAAGTTCGAGCTGGCGATCAACACGAAGACGGCGAGGGCGCTCGGCATGACCATTCCGCGGTCACTGCTGGCGCGCGCGGATCAGGTCGTGAAGTGAGGCGCGACGGCTGAATCGGAATCGAGACATTGACGGCTTTCGTGACGCGCCCTAGGATGCTCGCGTGCCCTGCGGCGCTGACCTCCACCAAAAAGAAGGAGCCATGAATGGCTGAGAGCAAGAACGACCGGCGCCAGGCCCTCGAGTTGGCGATCTCCCAGATCGAGCGGCAGTTCGGCAAGGGCTCGGTCATGCGCCTGGGCTCGGGCGGACCGCTGGAAGAGATCGCGGTCATCCCCACCGGCGCGCTGTCGCTCGACGTGGCCCTGGGGATCGGCGGGCTGCCGCGCGGCCGCGTCGTCGAGATCTATGGGCCGGAGTCGTCCGGCAAGACCACGCTCGCCCTGCACGTCATCGCCGAGGCCCAGAACCTGGGTGGCATCGCCGCCTTCATCGACGCCGAGCACGCGCTCGACCCGATTTACGCCAGAAAGCTCGGCGTCAACATCGACGAGCTCCTGATCTCCCAGCCCGACACGGGCGAGCAGGCACTGGAGATCACCGAGACCCTGGTGCGGTCGAACGCGGTGGACGTCATCGTGATCGACTCGGTGGCGGCCTTGGTGCCCCGGGCCGAGCTCGACGGCGACATGGGCGATTCGCTGCCCGGCTTGCAGGCGCGCCTCATGTCCCAGGCGCTGCGCAAGCTCACCGCCGCCATCTCGCGCTCGGGCGCCTGCGTGGTCTTCATCAACCAGATCCGCGAGAAGATCGGGGTCATGTTCGGGTCGCCGGAGACGACGACGGGTGGACGCGCGCTCAAGTTCTACGCCTCCGTGCGCCTGGACATCCGCCGCCAGGACGCCATCAAGAACGGCACGGAGTCGGTGGGCGTACGCACGAAGGTGAAGGTCGTGAAGAACAAGCTGGCCCCGCCCTTCCGCGAGGCGGAGTTCGACGTCATCTACGGCGAGGGTGTCTCCAAGGCCGGCACGGTCCTCGATGCCGCCGTCGAGCAGGGGATCGTCGAGAAGTCCGGCACCTGGTACTCCTACAAGACCGAGCGGATCGGGCAAGGTCGCGAAAACGCGAAGAAGTGGCTCCAGGACAACGCGGTCACCCTGTTCGACCTGGAAGCCAAGGTCCGCGAGACGCTCGGGCTCCGGGCGCCGGCCGCGCTCAAGTAGCGTTCCATCCGCGCGCCACGGCGGGCCCTGGATCTCAAGGCCACCCGCCTGGTGGCGGGTGATCTGCTCTCGCGCCGCGGCTGGACCGAAGCCGAGCTGACCGCCCGGCTTCGCCGCCGCGGGGCGGAGCCCGATATTGCCGCCGCCGTTGTCGCCGATCTCGTGGCCCGCGGCCATGTCGACGACGCCGCCTACGCCCGCCACTGGGTCACCACGCGCGCGCCTCGCGGCTACGGCGCCGCCCGGCTGCGGGCCGAGCTGCGCGCCCGGGGCGTGGCGAGCCCCCTGATCGAAGCCGCCGTCGCTCCGCTGGGCCACAGCGATCAGCTCGAGCAGGCGCGCCGCGTCGCCGGCCGTCGACTCTCCGCACTGGCCCGCGTGGCGCCCGACAAGGCTGGCGCCCGGCTGCGTGACTACCTGCTGCGTCGCGGCTTTCCGGGGACCGTCGTCGCCCTGGTCGTGCGCGAGGCCCTGCCGAGGTCGAGCCGGGACGACTGAGGGCCGGATGGTAGAATGACCCTCCCATGACCGGCACCGACATCCGCGAAGCTTTTCTCAAGTATTTCGAGCGCAACGGGCACACCCGGGTGCGATCGTCGTCCCTCGTTCCGGGCAGCGATCCGACCCTGCTCTTCACCAACGCCGGCATGGTGCAGTTCAAGAGCGTGTTTCTGGGCGAGGAGCGCCGCGAGTACGTGCGGGCCACCACCTGCCAGAAGTGCGTGCGGGCCGGCGGCAAGCACAACGACCTGGAGAACGTCGGGCGGACCGCCCGGCACCACACGTTCTTCGAGATGCTGGGCAACTTCTCGTTCGGTGACTACTTCAAGGAAGACGCGATCCGGTTTGCCTGGGAATTCCTCACCAAGGATCTCGGGATCGACGCCAGCCGGCTGATCGCCACGGTGTACACGGACGACGACGACGCGTTCGCCCTCTGGAAGAAAGTCGCCGGGCTGACCGATCAGCGCATCCTGCGCCTGGGTGAGAAGGACAACTTCTGGGCCATGGGCGACACGGGGCCGTGCGGTCCGTGCTCGGAGGTCCACTTCCACCAGGGCGATCATCTGCCGTGCGCGGAAGTGGCGGCCGGGCGGGCCTGTCTGGGACCGGCCTGCGAGTGCGACCGGTGGCTGGAGATCTGGAACCTGGTCTTCATGCAGTTCAACCGCGACGCCAGCGGCCGCATGACGCCGCTGCCCAAGCCGTCCATCGACACCGGCATGGGGCTCGAGCGCATCGCGGCGGTGATCCAGGGCAAGCTCTCCAGCTGGGAGACGGACCTGTTCGCGCCGCTGATCGCCTGCGTGAGCGAGCTGACCGGCAAGCGCTACGGCGCCCGCGAGGACGACGACGTCTCGATGCGCGTCATCGCGGATCACGGCCGGACCGCCACGTTCCTGATCGCCGACGGCGTGACGCCGTCCAACGAGTGGCGCGGTTACGTGCTGCGGCGGATCATGCGCCGGGCGATGCGCCACGGCCGCATGCTCGGCCTCACCGAGCCCTTCCTCTGGAAGACCGTGAGCTGGGTCGGCGAGCTGATGGGGGCGGCCTATCCCGAGGTCGTCGCCGAGCGCGCGCGGATCGAGGAGGCGGTGCGCGGCGAAGAGGAGCGCTTCGCCGAGACGCTCGACAGCGGCATGCGCCGGATCGAGGAGTACGCCGCCGCACCGCGCAAGCCCGGGCCCATCGACGGCCAGTTCCTGTTCACGCTCTACGATACCTACGGGTTTCCGCGTGACCTGGCGGAGGAGATCCTCCAGGACCGCGGCTGGCAGGTGACCGGCGAGACGAGCAGCGCGTTCGAGGCCGCCATGGAGGCGCAGCGCGAGCGGGCGCGGGCCGGCGCGACATTCGACGCCGCCGACGGGACCGAGAGCGGCGCGCTCTATCAGCGCATCGGCGCCGAGATCCCGCCCATCCAGTTCGTCGGCTACGAATCGCTGACGTCGCCCGCCAAGATCCTGACGCTCGTCCGCGGCACCCAGCGGGTGCCGGAGGCCGCCGCGGGCGAGGAGGTCGAGATCATCCTCGATCGCACGCCGGCTTACGCCGAGTCCGGCGGACAGATGGGTGACACCGGTTCGCTGGTCGGCCGGCAGGGACGTGGCGAGATCGTGGACACCTACTACCGCGGTCCCAAGCTCATCGTCCACCGGGTGCGCGTGCAGTCGGGTGGGTTCCACGAGAACGAAGACGTGGCGGTGACCATCGAGTCGCCGCGCCGTCTCGGTCTGCGCCAGCACCACACCGGCACGCACTTGCTCCACGCCGCGCTGCGCCGGGTGCTTGGTACGCACGTGGCCCAGGCCGGCTCGCTGGTGGCGCCCGATCACCTGCGCTTCGACTTCTCCCACGGCGGATCGGTCAAGGACCGCGAGGTCGAGCAGATCGCCGACCTGGTGAACGAGCAGGTGCAGGCCAACACGCCCGTCACCAACGAGGTGATGAACATCAAGGAGGCGCTCGCCTCCGGCGCGATGGCGCTGTTCGGCGAGAAGTACGGCGACCGGGTTCGCGTGGTGCGGATCGGCGATTTCTCCACCGAGCTGTGCGGCGGCACGCACCTGGAGCAGACCGGCCAGATCGGCTTCTTCAAGGTGGCGACCGAGGGTGCGGTGGCCGCCGGCGTGCGCCGCATCGAGGCGGTGACGGGGGCGGCGGCCGTGGAGACGGTGGCCCGCCAGGAGCGCGTGCTGCGCGAGATCGGCGACATCCTCAAGATCTCGCCGCCCGAGGCGCCGCAGCGCCTGCGCAAGCTGCTGGAAGAGCAGCGCACGCTGGAGAAGCAGCTCGCCGAGCTGGAGGGCAAGCTGGCGCGCTCGAAGGCCGACGACCTGGTGGCCGGCGCCCGGCAAGTGAACGGCGTGGCGGTGGTGGCCGGCCGCATCGACGGGCTCGACGCCGATGGCCTGCGGGCGGTGGCCGACCGGCTGCGCGACCGGCTCGGCTCGGGCATCGTGGTCGTGGGCAGCGTGCTGGAAGGCAAGGTCAACCTGGTGGCCGCCGTGACGAAGGACCTGACCAAGCGCTTCCAGGCGGGCAAGCTCGTCCAGGAGGTGGCCCGGGCCGTGGACGGCAGCGGCGGTGGCCGCCCGGACATGGCTCAGGCCGGCGGGAAGGACCCCGCCAAGCTCGACGGCGCCCTCGAGGCGGTCTACGCCTCCGTGTCCCGCCTGGGCGCCTAGCGCCCCGCCAAGCCTGCGCTGTGCCGGCTGCCGGGGTCGCGTCTGATAAGATATTTCCCAGCATGAGCCGCGACGCCAACGACCTGGGGCACATTCTGGTCGTCGACGACGAGGAGCCGGTCCACGATGTGCCCTGCGAGTATCTCGAGAGCCAGGGGTTCGGCGTCGAGGCCGCGCCCGACGGCGAGACGGCGCTCGCCGCGCTCGGCCGCCACCGCCCCGACCTGGTCCTCCTCGACGTCCGGATGCCCGGGCTGGACGGCGTCGAAATCCTCCGGCGAATCCGCCATGCCGCGCCGCACGTGCCCGTCATCATGGTGACCGCCAACGAGAGCGTCGGCCTCGCCCGCGAGATGCTCGAGCTCGGTGCCTTCGACTACGTGGCCAAGCCCTTCGACTTCTCCTATCTCGACCGCGCGGTGTCAGCGGGGCTCCTGCAGGGCGGCCATCCCCTGGCATCCGCCGGCGCTTCTGCGGCGCCGGCCGCGCCGTGGCTGGCGCTGGTGCTCGCGGTGTTCCGCGCCGTTCGAGGCATGGCGGCAGTGGCCCGCACCTCGACCGGAACCCGCATGGAGAACGCGGCCCTGGCGGTGGCGCGGCTGGGCGGCATCGGACAGTGCAAGGAAGCGGGTCAGCACCTCGGCGAGCTGGCCCTGATCGTGGCCATCGCCGCCGCGCTGGGCGACCTGACGGGTCCCGACCTCGCCGCGGTGGAGAGCGCGCTGGCCAGCGCGCGGCGAGCGCTGTCCCCCGCCGGCTGACGCCGGCCGTCCGTGGAGCGTCATCTCGAGATCCTGCACACCGTCGCCGAGACGGTGAGCCGCTCCCTCGACGTCGAGGAAGTGCTTCGCACCGCGCTCGACGCCCTCACCCACGTCACCGGTCACGAGATCTCCAGCCTGCACCTGCTCTCGGACGACGGCCGGACCCTGCACCTGCGCGGGGACCGCGGACTTTCCGAGCCGCTACGCGAGGTCAACCGCGAGCTGGCCGTGGGCACCGGGCTCATCGGCCGGGTGGCCGCTACCGGCGAGACCCTCAACATCAAGAACGCGGCGCAGTCGCCGAACCTGCTGCCGGCCGCCAAGTCGGCGGTCCAGCGCGATCGCATGCGTGGCTTCCTCTGCGTCGCCATTCACGGCCGGGGCCGGATTCTCGGCACGCTGTCGCTCGGTCGCCAGATCCGTGATGCGTTCTCCGATCGGGAGGTCGCGCTGGTGGAGGCCACCGCGGACCAGATCGGCATCGCGCTCGACAACGCGCGGCTCTACTCCGAGACCATGCGCCAGCTCGAGGAGCTCAAGCGCACGCAGGCCCAGCTCGTCCACGCCGAGAAGCTCTCGGCGGTCGGTGAGCTGGCCTCCGGCGTGGCCCACGAGATCAACAACCCGCTGACCACCATCCTGGGCCAGGCCCATCTGCTGCTCGATCACGCGGACGTCACGCCCCACGTGCGGGAGCGCGTGAAGATCGTGGCCGACGAGGCCTCGCGGGCCGCGCGCATCGTGCAGAATCTCCTGCTGTTCGCGCGTCACTACCCCCCGGAGCGGCGCCCGTGCTCGCTGGCCGATCAGGTCCGCCGCGTGATCGAGCTCATCGGCTATCAGCTGGTGCACGATCAGATCCGCATCGAGACGGACATCGTGTCGTCGCCCCCGGTGTGGGCGGACGAGAATCAGGTGCAGCAGGTCGTGCTGAACCTCGTGCAGAACGCCCATCAGGCGATGGTCAAGCAGGACGGCGAGCGGCTGCTGACGGTGCGCGTCCGCGCCACCGGCGCCACGGTGAGCCTGGAAGTGCTCGACACGGGCCCCGGCATCGAGCCCGAGGCCCTGTCGCGGCTGTTCGATCCGTTCTTCACCACCAAGCCGCCGGGCGAGGGCAGTGGGCTCGGCCTGTCGGTGTCGTACGGGATCGTGACCGAGCACAAGGGTCGGCTGCGCGGGGAGAACCGCACCGACAGGCGCGGCGCGATCTTCACCGTCGAGTTGCCGGCGGGAGAGGTGGCCTGAGCGTTCGATCAGCCGGCGCCCGCGGCCGGCGTCGGGCCGCGCTCGCGCTCGTCGTCGGCCTTCTCGCCGTGGGCTGCACGGGCGGCGTCGGCGGCCCCGTAGCGGGCGCGCCCGCCCACCATCGCCAGCACGGCTTCGCCAACGCCAATCCCGACTTCGGCCGGCCGCCCTTCTGGACGCGGACCACGTTCTTCATCCGGCGCATGTGGGCGGCCACCTTTGTCCCCCGGCGCCTCGAGCTGCCGCCCGTCACCGGTGACGGCGTGGCGCTGCGCGCGAACCAGACGGAGCCCACCGTCACCTGGATCGGCCACGCGACGCTGCTGATCCAGCTCGCCGGCGTGAACATCCTCACCGATCCGCAGTGGTCGGAGCGCGCCAGCCCGCTGTCGTTCGCCGGCCCCAAGCGGGTGACGTCGCCCGGCGTGCACTTCGAGGATTTGCCGCCCATCCACGTGGTGGTGATCTCGCACGATCACTACGATCACCTGGACGAAGCCACGGTGAAGCGACTCGCCGAGACGCACCGGCCGCGCTTCTACGTGCCGCTCGGGCTGCGCTCCTGGTTTGCCGACCTGGGCATCACCGACGTCGTCGAGCTCGACTGGTGGGACAGCCGCCAGGAGCGCGGGGTCACGCTGACCTGCGTGCCCGTGCAGCACTGGACGGCCCGCTCGTACTTCGAGATGAACCGCCGGCTCTGGAGCGGCTGGACGGTGGCCGGCGACAATCGTCGCCTCTTCTTCGGGGGCGACACGGGGTACTACGCCCCCTACTTCAAGGAGATCGGCGAGCGCTTGGGGCCGTTCGATTTGGCCGCGATCTCGATCGGCGCCTACGAGCCCCCGGCCATCATGCGACTCACCCACACGACGCCGGAGGAGGCGCTGCAGATCTTCGCCGACATCCGTGGGCGGCGCTTCTTCGCCATGCACTGGGGCACGTTCGACCTCGCCGAGGAGCCGCTGGGCGAGCCACCGGTGCGCCTGCGGGCCGAGGCCGAGCGTCTGGGCCTCGACCCCAGCACCATCTGGGTCTTCAATCCCGGTGAGACGCGCGCCTGGTAGCGCGGTCTCACAGCGCTTGCAGCAGCAGCCCCTTCAGATAGCGCGTCTCCGGGACGGTCAGCAGCACCGGGTGGTCGGCGGCCTGGCCGAGGCGCTCGAGCACCCGCAGGCGCACGCCGGCATCGTCGGCGGCCTCGCGCACCGTGCGCTCGAACACGCCCTCGTCCACGTGGTGCGAGCAGGAGAACGTCGCCAGCCGCCCGCCGGGTGACAGCAGGCGGAGCGCGCGCAGGTTGATCTCCTTGTAGCCGCGCAGCGCGTCCGCCAGCGCGGTCCGGCCGCGGGCGAAGGGTGGGGGATCGAGCACGACCAGATCGAACCGCTCGCGGGCGCGATCGAGCCGGCGCAGCTCGTCGAAGGCGTTGACCGGCCGCACCTCGGCCCGCGCCGAGAAGCCGTTCAGCTCGAAGTTCCGCCGGGCGGCGGCGCCGGCGTCCGGCGAGGACTCCACGCACACGGCCCGTGCCGCACCTGCCCGGAGAGCGTGACAGGCGAATCCCCCGGTGTAGGCGAAGACGTCGAGAGCCGCGCCTGGCCCGGTCCCGTGCGCCACCCGCGCTCGGTTGTCGGCCTGGTCGAGATAGAGACCGGTCTTGTGCCCGCTGCCCGGCCGCACGGCCAGACGCACGCCGTGCTCGTCCACGACGACGTCGTCCGGGCCCGGCCGATCGAACCAGCCCGTCGCCGGCGCGAAGCCCTCCAGGCCGGCCATCGTGGCGTCGTCCATGCTCATGACCGCCACGTCGCCCAGCCGGCTCCGGAGCGCCGCCACGACGTCCGTTCTGAGGCGGGCCATGCCGAGCGTCCCACACTGGATGACCACCACGGGTCCGTAGCGATCGACCACCAGCCCGGGCAGCCCGTCGGCCTCGCTCCACACCAGCCGCCCGGACTCGGACGGAGCGCGGGGCGCGCGCGCGGCCAGGGCGGCGTCGATGCGGCGGGCGACGAAGGCCGTGTCGATGAGCTCGTCGGTCCAGGTGAGGATGCGGCAGCAGAGCGCCGCGCGGGGGTTGAACACGCCGCGCGCCACGAAGCGTCCGCCCGCATCGCGGATGGTGACCGCCTCGCCGGGCGTGACGTCGGCGACGTCGGCCACGTCACCCTTGAAGATCCACGGATGAGTCCGGGCGCGCTGCTCGTGCCCGCGCTTGAGCCTGACGACGGCGCCTCTGGCCACGCCGGCAGCTTACCGGACGGCCGGCGCGTGGTGCGTCAGCGCTTTCGGAGGACGACCACCATCAGCAGCGGATGCCGCGAGCGCTCCAGCACCTGGTGGGGCTTGAAGCCGAAGAACCACTGCACGAACTCGAAGCCGCCGGCCAGGGCAACGAGGCCGCGCAGCTCCTGCGGGAACACCATGCGGGAGAGGTGCGTCTGCCGGTAGACGCGGTGGGTGCCGTTCTCCACGGCCTCGAGCGTCATGTGCTCCTTGAACACCTGCGACACGGGATTCACGTCGTTCAGCGCCGAGAACGAGGCGCGGACGATGAGCCCGCCCCGGCGGCGCGACCACGACCACGAGCGCGCCGGGTTGGTCCACGAGGAGGCCATGTAGCGGTCGAAGATGTAGAGTCCGCCCCGCCGCAGATTGCGCCCAACGGTGCGCAGATGCGCCAGCAGCTGATCGTTGGTGAGCAGGTGGCCCTGCGAGTCCTGCATGCAGATGGCCGCATCGACCGGGCGCTTCAGACGGAAATCGGTCATGTCCCCGACGACCAGATCGCCCGTCAGCCCCTTGTCGGCCAGCCGCTCGCCCAGGTACGCGATGTTGCGGGCGGAGAGATCGAGCCCGGCGGCCTGGTAGCCCCGCTCGGCCAGCCGGACCAGGTGCGGCCCGGTGCCGCACGCGATATCGAGGACCCGGCGGACCGGTCGCCTGGCGAAGCGCTTGAAGCAGTGGACCAGGAAGTCGACCTCGCCCTTGCGGTTCATGTCGAACGCGATCTCGTAGAGGCGCGGAGCAGTGTACTCTCGCTCACGGCTCTTGACCCGGGTGCTCACCGCAGATCGCCCCACCAGGTGAGCATCGCTTCGCGGATGACCCAGGAGGCGGCGATCCCGGTGCGGCCGCTCGGGTCCCAGGCGTGGGCGACCTCGACCAGGTCGCCGCCGATGATCTCGCAGTCGCCCAGCATGCGGACGATCTCCAGCAGCTCGGGCACCCGCAGACCGCCCGGCTCGGGCGAGCCGGTACCGGGCGCCTCGCTGGGATCCAGCACGTCGACGTCGATCGTCACGTAGAGCGGATAGCCGCGCAGCCGGGGTAGCAGACCGCGCACGACGTCCACCGGGTGGCCGGCCAGCACCGGAAAGAAGTTGGGGCGCCGGTTCACGTACTCCTCGCGCGAGCCGGTGCGCATGCCGATCTGAAACACGCGGACCGGGTCGACCACGTCCATCACGCGCGCCATGGCCGAGGCGTAGTTGTACCGCTCGCCGAGGAACTCCTCACGGGTGTCGGGGTGCGCGTCGAGCTGCAAGATACGCAGCTCCGGGAACGACGGCGCCAGCACCTCGATGACCGGCACGGTGGCGGTGTGGTCACCGCCCAGCATGAACGGGATGAGCCCGGGGCGCCACCAGGCGGCGATCTCCTTGCGGGCGGCGTCGAGCTGCTCCCGCGGCGACACGCCCGCGGGCAGCTCGCAGTCGCCGATGTCGGCCAGCGGCAGGTCTTCCAGGTCGCGCTCGGCCCACGGGGAGTAGGTTTCGATCGAGTCGGAGGCCAGGCGGAGGTCGCGGGGGCCCGCGTCGGCCCCCTTGCGCAGGTTCACTCGTCCTTCGAAGGGGATGCCGTAAACAATGATCCGGCCCTCCGAGAAGGGCCGGTCACTGGCGATGAAGCATGGCGAAGCGGGACGCATCCGGGGCTGCTGCGCAGCTCGTCGCCTAGACGAGATCCTCGTCGGCGAGCAGCGTGATGGCGGCCAGCGCGCACCCGGCCCGCACGACCGTGTGCTCGACCGCGACGACGCCGCGGTCGCGAATGGTCTCGCCGCGCACGCGGAAGGCTTCCTCGAGCATCGCGTGGATCTGACGCTCGGCCTCCGCCTTGGACGCCACGCCGTGGAATTCCATGATGACGCCGTTCTTGGACGGATCGTCGGGCACCGCGTAGCCGACGGCGGCCGCCACGGTCTCGCCGGGCGTCTCGCTGGACATGGCCGCGTAGGCGGTCGGAATGAGGGCGCCGGGCTTGATCTTTGGGAGATCGATCACCGGGACCTCGGGGGGCAGGATGCTCGACACCTTGATGAGGTTGATGTTGCCGATGCCTGCCGCGAGTAGCGCGTTGTCGAAGGCATTGAGAAGGGTGCCGCCTTCCGCGCGACCCGCCGTCGCCGCCGCCATCGTGACCCTCTTCGTCATTCGCTCCTCCTCACCGCGGGGATCTCGCCTCCAATCACCATGCCGCCACCAGGGCGGAGAGAAATCTTTCGTCACTTTACCGAGCCGTCGAACGAACGCAAGAGAAAAGTGACTTTGACGACGGTTCGGAGCACGGAGACAGCCTTCATGACTGCACGCACGCCGCCAGCGACCACCGCCGGAGGCCGATCGCGACGCCGACGAGGTTGCTGAGCTGACGCCAGCGTCGCTCGATGGACACTGGCGGCGTGCGGTGGACGCTGGCGGCGTGCGGTGCAGCTTCGACGGCGCGATCCGACGGCTCGCCGTCCGTGATTCCGCCGCGACAGACCGACTTGGAACGGCGGCCGAAGGATTCCGGGCGGTGGGCGGCGCGACGCCGGCGCGCGTCGGCTCTCGCCGATCTTGGCGCGGCTGCCGCTCTGGCGGCGGAGCGACGCGCGGACCAATAGAGGTCGCGCGGGTGGCGATGGCGCGGGCGCAGGACGGTGCGGGAGCGGCTGTGGGCGGCGGCGAGCTGCCGAAGACCGGCGCGGAGCGGCCGAGACGGTATCCGAGCGGCTGAAGGACGGCGGCGAAGCGGCTGAGGATGGCGACGAAGCGGCTGAGGACGGCGACGGAGCGCCTGGAGACGGTGGCGAAGCGGCCAAAGGTGCTCGCGAGCCGGCGAACGGCGGCGGCGGAGCGGCTGACGGCGGTGACGAAGCGGTCGAGGAAGGCGAAGACGCGGTCGACGGACGTCAGAGGAGAGTTTCGAGAGCCGTCGGTGACGCTCGAAGCAGTCGCGGTGAGGCGTCGTGCTGACCAAATCGAAGCGCGAACGTGTTTTTTTCTTGCAATGGGGTGACGCGGACCCTAGAGTGAAACAGATTTCGCCGGTGGCCGAAAACTTTTTTCGCCACCAAAACAGCGACGCGGGGCGACGTCGCAGGAGAGGTGCGGTAGATGGCCGGATCGGTCAAAGGAGGGACGGTGGATTGAACGCGCTGGGACGGCACCTGCTTCTCGAGTTGTTCGACTGCGACTCGGACGCCATCAACAACCTTGAATCCGTCAAGGGCGCCCTGGTCGAAGCGGCAAAGCGGGCTCAGGCTACCATCGTGGACGTGGTCTTCCACGAGTTCAACCCGTTCGGCATCAGCGGCGTGGTCGTCATCGCCGAGTCCCACCTCTCTATTCACACCTGGCCCGAGTACCGGTACGCCGCGGTCGATATCTTCTCGTGCGGCGATGTCCTGCAGCCGAGCGTGGCGGCCAACTATCTGGTCGAGCAGTTCGGCGCCGAGCGCGCCTCGGTGGTCGAGCTGCAGCGTGGCATGTTCCTCAACGCCACGACGCCGATCGTCAACAAGAGCCCGGTCGCGGTCAGTTGATCACGCCGCAATCCTACAAGTGGTTCTTCGAGCCGACGACCGCGGTCGAAGGCCATATGCACGCCATCAAGCGGACCATCGTCGAGACGCAGACGAAGTTTCAGCA
>Ga0075418_10002870_pt1 | contig 19698 bp, 16 predicted proteins | sample SoiMetdeltSBSDD2_FD_81776 | JGI IMG/M metagenome (GOLD analysis project Ga0075418, IMG submission 81776) | Bulk soil microbial communities from a Populus tree surrounding site in Tennessee, USA - Soil MetaG P. deltoides SBSDD2 | ecosystem: Environmental > Terrestrial > Soil > Tree plantation...
GCCCGGATCGGCGGCCACAGAGGTCTGGTTGCTGCCATCGGAATTCATTAAATAGATTTCCTTGTTTCCATCTCTTGAGCTGGTGAACGCGATTCGTTTGCCGTCGGGTGACCATGCCGGTTCAGTATCGTCGGCCCGAGAGTTCGTTAGCTGCTTGAGCGAACTTCCATCCGCGTTCATCGAGTAAATGCATTGCATTCCGGCGCGATTGCTTGAAAACGCGATCTTGGTTCCGTCGGGAGCCCAGTCTGGAGTAAGGTCGTCCGCAGGATCCTCGGTGAGCTGGACCAACTCGCCGTCAACACTCATCACGTATATCTCCCAGTTTCCGTCTCGGTCGGTTTGAAATGCCAGCTTCGAAGCGTCGGGAGAAAACGACGGCGCCCTATTATGCGCAGAGTTGTTAGTCACTCGGACGAGATTGCCCCCATCGGCGTTCATTACATAGATTTGATCCTTACCTTCAATATTCCTGACAAACGCGATATTCCTGCCGTCGAGCGACCAGGCCGGCGAGCCATCCGATTGGTCTTTATCTGCAATCAGGTTCCTTTGGCCGGTGCCATCCTCGTTAGACTCGTACACGTCAAAGTTGCCATTTCTTGCGGTGACGAACAGGATCTTCCGGCCGTCAGGCGACCATTTCGGCTCCGCATCATATTCAGGATCATCGACTATTCTTTTGACATTCGAGCCATCGGCATTCATCACGTAGATGTCGTGGTTATACGGATTGGTGTTGTCGCGAGTGCTGGTAAAGGCAATCTTATTGCCGTCGGGAGACCATGACGCGGTGACATCGACCGCATTATTCCGGGTGAGCCGAGTCTGGTTGCCGCCGTCAGCGTCCATGACATAAATCTCTTTATTACCATCTCGATCACTATCGAAAAGAATTTTGCGCCCGTCGGGCGACCATCTCGGGTTATCGTCTTCCGATAGATTGTTGGTGAGCCGGTTGACATTCGATCCGTTGGCGTCCATCAAGTAGATTTCGCTCTTGCCATCGCGCGTGCTCCAAAAGGCTATCTTGCTTCCATCAGGGGACCATACAGGCGCATTATCAACCGCGTTGCTGGTGGTCAATCTTACGAGCGTAGTTTTTCCTCGTAAAGCTGGCGCCGGAGACACGCGCGCCCGGTACAGATAAAAAACGATTCCAATGGCCCCGACGAGCAATAGGGCAGCCACTACTGCGGCGGCTCGCCTGGTTCGCTTCTTTGGTTGTCCTGCGACTCCAGGTAACGCAAGAGCCTCCGCAGCGTTAGGCGACAATTGAGCAGCCGCAGCAGGCGCGTCTGTTCCTTCATCCTCGTTGCTGATGACCCGTGCAAATGTGTGTTTTTCAATAATCGTGGCATCGACCTCACCGCCAGTGAGACCGATTTGCCCGGTGTTAACCACAGATACCTTCAGCGGATCCACGAACCGGTAACCGCGCTTTGGGATAGTCTCGATGTAGCGTGGCTCAGAAGAATCGTCGCCCAGCACCTTCCTCAATTCGTATATGTTGAACGAGAGACTCCCCTCTTCGACGAAGCTATCCGGCCACACCTCTTTCAGCAATTGCTCCTTCTCAACAACCTGCGTTGCGTTCTGCACGAGCACGAGCAGAGTCTCTAGAGCCTTCGGTGTAAGGCGCACTGTCGCGCCGTCTTTGAGCAGTATTCGACTCCCTGCGTCGAGTACGAAGGGCTCGAACTCATATAAGTGATTGTCCCGCGGAATCATAATGGCTCTAAGAACTCTCTAAAACATCGCTAAGAGTTTTTTAGACGGAATTCTAAGACAATTCAAAAGACTTCCGAGAGCGTCCCGGGTTATGGTCCGCCGCGTAGGCGAGACCGCTGAGAGACCTTCTCAGAATGGCAACTGCCAAAGTCCCGCCAAATTATATTGCCGGCTGGCAATGACAGCAATAAGTCAGCCAGCAGGAAAGATTACGGAGAAACATCTTGGCAAAAACGGGCAAAACTGAAAAGGCGATCGAAATCCACGAATTCTATGTCATCAGGTCGACGAGCGGCGCGTTGCCCGCCCTGTGCGTCGAGTGCTCGGCGAGCGACGCAATTATGGTCTCACCCGAGCAAGCGGCTGCAGTAGCGAACGTCCCCGTGCGAACGATCTATAGCTGGGTGGAAGTCGGGGCGATTCACTACAAGGAGGGGCCGAACGGCTCGCTCATCGTGTGTCTTAAATCGCTCCCGCACGGCCGATCCGACCCCGCAGTTGCATTCCTTAACCCGCCGAAATAACCGAGGAAACTGTGTAAATTTTCGCTCTCATCGCCGGTACGCCGGCGCAGCAGAGAGATACGAGTAATTAAGGAGACAAATATGTTAGCTAAAAACCTGAATATAATAGCCCTTACTTTGATAATGCTGCTCGGCTCGTCCACGATCGTCCCGGCGGCAAAGGTACATCGGCAGGAATCGGCCCCCAGCTATAGACCTGTGGGCCTTCATGACCATGATCTATTCGCCGCGCAAGCTGCGGGCGACTACGTCATCGAAGCGACAGACGAGGGCGCTGTTTGTCGTGACGCCACTCTGGAAGAATCCCAGTCGCTTGCTGGACACGATCAACTTGTACCGCTTCACCTGATATCTCCTGTTCACCCCGATGAAGTTACCCAACAGGATGCCGGGCTGAATATCGTTTTGCGCAGCACCCAGCAGCTCGAGAATTTCCCTCAGGCCAAGAATGCGTTCCTGCGAGCGGCCCAGACCTGGCAGCAGGTCATTCGAAGTCCGATCACCATGATCATCGACGTCGATTTTGGGCCTACCCGATTCGGCATCCCTTATCCCGGCCCCAACACGCTGGGATCGACGGGCGCACAAAATATCGGCGCCAGCTCCCTGTATCCCGCTGTACGCAGCAGTCTGATCTCAGGTGCTTCGAGCATCGGCGAGACCGCGCTCTACAATGCGCTGCCGGGCGGAAGTCTTCAGACCGACATTGGCGGGACAACCGCAATGCTCGCGCCGTCCGCGGTATTCCGGGCGTTGGGCATTATTGGGCCCGTGGCCAATCCCGCCAGCGAAACCAATCTAGGACCGCCTCCCTCAGTCGGATTCAACTCGGCGTTTCAATTTGACTTCGATCCGAGCAATGGCATCGATCCCGGGAAAATTGATTTTGACGCCGTTGCCGTTCACGAGATAGGGCACGCCTTAGGGTTCTTCTCTAACGTCGGCTCTAAGGAATTGAATCCAGGCGTCGATGTCGCTCCGTCGGTACTTGACCTGCTGAGATTTCGACCGGGCGTCACCCTCGCAACATTCTCGACTGCTTTGCGAATACAGTCTTCCGGAGGGTCACAGGTTTTTTTTGCTGGGGGGCCGGAGCTGGCGATGTCGACCGGGAGAGGCGATGCATCCGGTGGCGACGGCCGGCAAGCCAGCCACTGGAAGGATGACGAGTTGATTGGGCAAAACATCGGCATCATGGATCCCACTCTTTCTCCCGGCCAGCGCAAGACCATAACCAATAATGATCTGTTGGCACTCGATGCCATGGGCTATAAAGTCGGTGAATCAACCGAAGACACGAAGGCCCTGACTTCCGGAGTACCGCAATCGGGCTCCATTGATGCTCCTGATGCGGGATCAGCGCTTCTAGGCTCAACCCAGTACACCGTGCAGGTTCCAAACGGCGCCAGCCAATTGACTGTCGAGTTGAACGGCAATCCGGACGTCGACCTGTACGTTCGAGGCGGCCAGCGTATCACTATCGGTTCGTCTGGACCGGTGGCTGATCACGTTTCGGATTCTCAGACCGGATCGGAGTCAATCACCATAAACACGTCGAGCTCTCCCCCTCTTCGCGTCGGAACGTATTACATCGCCGTGGGAAACTACGGTCCCGGAGCGGCGAGTTTCAATGTTAAGGCAACGATTACCGGCGGCGGCGGGGGAAACAGCGCGCCGGTGATTACCAGTCTTCAAGCGGATCTGGACGGAGATAAGTTGAAGCTCACGGGAGTAGTTGCTGATCCGGATGGCGACATAGTTCAAGCTCAGTCAAGTTTGCTGAATGCATCGGGACAAGTAGTGGGCGAAACCGAACCGTTTGCGGTCAATTTGGGCAACTCGCCGACGATAAACTTCACCCTCACGATTACCAATCTAAACTCTATCCCTGCCGCGATGCAGGCTTCACTTACGTTTATCGACCGGAGAGGGAATCGCAGCCCGGGGAGGGTCGCCGATTTCAGCGGCGCTGACTCGGGCGGTCCCACTGTATCGAACGTTTCTTATAGCGGCAGCAAGCTGGCGATCAAGGGCTCAGGCTTCTCGAGCCAACTGCTGATCGAGATAAATGGAGAAGTTGTCGGCATCGTTCCGAGCGCCAGTGGAAAGAAGATAAAGGTCAAGGGCAATTCCAACCAATTGAATCTTCAATCCGGTCCCAATCGGCTGCGCATCTATAACGGGTCGACGCGGTCAAACCTATTTGTGTTGAACCTCTGATCGCAAGTCGGGTCAGGAATCAGACGACAGTCATCGGCGACCGGGCGAATGGTTGTCGTGTCGGAGTCTCGTCCGGCCGCCCAGATTGAAATTCACTTAGGCGGGAATTGTCGATCGAGGCTGACTGCGCGAGTTCAGCGTGCAGCAAAAAGTGCCCGGCTGTTACTAAACAAACCTTAAAGGAGAATGTGTCATGTCAAAGCGATTGATAGTTTCAAGATTGTTGATAGTTGTAATCGGGCTGATGAGTCTGCCAGTCTCACAAGCCCGGATATCGACCCAGAGTTCTTCCATAAAAATCTCGTCATACCGCGACGACCCGTTCGTAGAAGAGTCAGACGTCGATCGAATCGACGCTTCGAGGTTTGGTCAGGATGAAAGTGGAAGGCTCGTTTTGTCGGGCGATCGGGTTAGCCTGATCGAGGAGAGCTTCATTTACAGAGCGAACTCGGCGGGCGTGTTCCAGAAGTTTGCCTGGAACCCGTGGCCGCAGTACACCCAGTCTAACCAGAATGGAAATTTCAAATTTGCCGAAGAAGTTCGTTTCCCCCTGCACGAGATTGAGCGCGATTCTACTGGTCAACCCGTGCTCAGGGATGGTCTGCAGATTTGGAAGCCGCGAAACCTCCACCTTGGCAATACGACCACATTCGCAGCGAGCCACGCTGCCAAAGATGCCGCGCAGTTCTGGGCTGGCAGCGACATCCGCTGGGGCGCGAACAATGGGGTCCTCGAAATCGAACCCCATATCTTCATTGAATTCAATGCCTTCTACAGCACCCTCACCAGGACGCTACACTTTGGAGTGGTCCCCTACCGCCTGCCCGGCGAAACGCAGATAAAGATGTTTGAGACCGCCACTTCGTGGGATATGGTTGCCCACGAGTCTGGACACGCATTACAGGACGTGCTCAAGCCGACCCGCAACCGAGAAGATTTGAGCTTCGGTGCATGGGCAGAATCCTTCGCGGATCAGACGGCGATGTGGGGGTCGCTACGCGACCCGCGGCGAGTGCGCGACGTGCTGGCCGAGACATCAGGCAACCTTCTCACCTCGAACTCGGTGTCAAGCTTCGGTGAAGCGTTCGCGGCGCTTGTGGGCCGGGGCACCGGCCTCCGCGAAGCCATCAACGATTTAAAGATCTCGGACACCACTACCGAGGTACACGACCGCTCACGCGTGCTGACCGGCGGCATGTACAAGGTATTTACCCTCATCTATGACGGTCTCAAGAACGGCCAGGGGCTCGGTGCGCCGGCGGCGCTTTCCGAGGCCGGAGATATCATGGGCATCTTCCTTGCGCATACCAATTACTTCACGCCTGAAAACGAGGTGTCGCTGGAAGATGTCGGCAAGGCTTACCTCAAGGTAGACAAGGAGCACTACGGCGGTCGCTTTAAGAACATGTTTATCGCCGAGTTCATCACCCGGGAGATCTTTGACGCCAACTCAGTTGCTGAGTGGATGACACACGAGGCGGCGGTGCCGAATCTCAGGCTCCCTCGAGACGCATCGGATCGAAAGGTGGACAAGCTGATACAGACCAATCTGGACACGCTTGGTATCGGGCCGGACTTCGGGTTGAAACTGCAAAGTGTGACTCGCGAGACCCGCTTCGGACAGACGATTGCACGAGTGCAACTTACGGACGGACGCGGCAACGATGCCGACTTGCTCGACAATCACGGCATCCTTGTCTTCCGCGTCGACGGAACGCTGGCCGACTACTATTCGCCGCTTCCATCGGGCGAGACCTCGCAAATCAGTATCCAGTCCAACGTGGAAGGGCCAGCGCTCGTGAATCATGCAAAACGGTTCGGCCTTGACCAGCGTGGCGGTTTGTTGTCAATCGTGCGCAGGCAGGACGGACAGCTTGCCGTGGAAGTAAGGGTGATGAGGAGCGAAGGGATCTATTGCTGGCTCGAGGTGTTCTCACTCGAGCATCCGGGGGGTGAGCGCCGGGAGGTGATCATACCGACGATTCCCTGGAGTCTCACCGGGATCCAACCAAGCGGCGTGCAGATTCTTACTGCGAATGATCTCAACTAATAACGATGACATTGCCTAATGATGGCATCGCCGCGTGCTGTATTGATTGCAACGGCTGGCTTCTGCTTAAGCTGCTCTAGCTGACTCGCTGGCCGTTGCTGATCAATCAATGCCCGGATCGGCTTAAATCCCGTTGCCGCAATTGTTCGCCGGTCGATACACGTTGAATGTCAAATTTCACGCCCGACACCCTTTCCTATTTCCATGGTTGTCCAATACTGAACGGTTCTGGATTCGATATAGGAGTAATGTACCTACTGAACCACGAACGGAGGCTAAAACGATCATAAGCCAGGCGTCTCGCTTCAACTGCGCTAGCTTATTCGAGGCAAGAGCATCCGGAATTGAAACGAGTTCAGATTAGGCCGGGTGTGTAACGCCCAGGCTGAAAGGAGTAAGAAAATGAGTACCACTACGTTACTGATTGTTCTCCTGGTGCTGGTCCTGCTCTTTGGCGGGTTTGGCTATCGTCGTTGGAGGACCTGAGCAGATTCGCTGCAAGCGCTGAGCCTGCTTGAGGCCAGTCCAGAAACAAGCGACCGAATGAGTCCAGGCACGCGAAAGATGGCGGACTGCTCGGTGTCAATCAAATTCGACGGCCCACTTGGACCAGACCGCGGTATTAGAGAACAGAAAGAGAGCTTACCTCATGGGGCTACCAAACAAAGCGGAGATTAAAGGCAAGATCAATAAGGCAAAAGGCACCGTCAAGGAGAACATCGGGCACGCGGTGGGCAATCGAAGTATGGAAAACCATGGTGCCGCCGACCGCCGTAAGGGCCGTGTCCAAGAAACCTTAGGCAAAGCGAGACGAAAAGTTGGCGATGCCGTGAAGGACCTCGGTAACACGATGCGCAAATGACGCGAAGCCGCACTTCTGCCCAGTAGATGAGTTCATCCGCCAAAGGGGTGACGCTTGAGAATCAGAGTCCCTCCAGCCAGCCGCCGGAGAAACCGGCGCGTCGAAGACCGCTAACAATGTAGGGGCAGCCGCGCATCAGCCGCCAAAGAAATCCTGAGCGATAGTTCTCGATCATCAATACTATCGGACCTTGATCCAAACCGTAGTAGCCTTTTGAGATCCATTCCTTGCTTTGCGCCGTCGAGAACGTCGGATTGAAACTGCACTTGAATCCGTACTTGCTGGTCATCTCAGGAAAGGCCTCGTCGAAATACTGGATCGACGGCAACACAATCTCGGGAGCGAACGGTAGTGAAGCGATTACCGCCCACGGAGCCAGCGTGCCGTCATCCGGGCCGTCTGGAATACCGCGCGCTTCGTAGTCGTAGAACCGCCGCAACTTCCCTCCGATCTTTTTGCGAGCCGGTCCTGGTCCATCGCTCGCGGTGATCCCCCAAAGGTATTCACCATAGCCTGCAAAGCCTCTCTTGTTGCGGATCGCGTACTGCTGCTGAATGTAGGTAGCGCGGCGGCTGTTCTCGAAGTAGTCGATCGCTTTGCTGCGCATGTATTCGTCCTGAATGCCGCGAAAGTCGATCCACATATGCGAAAACTGATGGATGAACAGCGGACCTGCGTACAGAAACTCGTGACCGTACAGACTTCTCCACTCATAGGTCCTGGTCCAGGCATGGTAGCTCTCTTCGGGCAACGGGTGTGATGGCGACGCTAGACCGAGTACGTAAAGAATCAGGGCCTCGCTGTAGCCTTGCCAGCGGTACTTGATAAAGCCGCTTTCGGGTGTCCAGCCGTGCGTGACAGTCGCTCCCCGATTACGGGCCCATTGCCAGTCGGCGCGTCGATAGATGGCGTCGGCTAGCTTGCGAATCTCGCGCTCATCGTCAGTGTCACGATTGAAATACTCTGCAGCCGTCAGCGCTCCCGTGATCAAGAAAGTGGAATCGATAGTCGATAGTTCGCAGTCCCATGTCCGGCGTCCGGTCTTCATGTCGAGGAAGTGATAATAGAAACCCTTGTATCCGGTGGCGTCCGGTTGCGGACCCTGCGGACTGTTCCAAAAAAAACGGAGCGTCGTGAGGGTTCGTCGAATCGCGTCGTCGCGAGTGATGAATCCGCGCTCGACTCCGATGGGATAGCCCGCGAGTGCAAACCCTGTGGGAGCGATGCTGCACGGCGATCCTTTGCGTGTGCTATCCCGCACTAAGCCATTTTCCGGGTTCGTTTCCTTCAGGAAATAATCAAACGTAAGGCGCTGGAGCACCTCGAGCTTCTTCTCAGGATAAGAGTGTTGTCTCGGCTTCACCGCAGACCTCGCAACTGTGAGTCCGGCGGAAACTCAAATTCAATCGCCGCCACGCTGTTCGCCGGAAGCGTGACTTCCAACTCAATTCTTCCATGGGTGTATCCGAAATCAACCGGCTCTCGCTTTAGCTGAGATGCGTCCTGGAGCTTGTCCAACTGTGCACTGCTCAAATACTCCGGAGCACCCATCTCCTTCCATAGTCGTTTCGGGTTCGCATGATCCTCATCGATTTGCTGCACCAGCGCGCTCGCCGGCTCAGGCGCGTTGCCTAGCTGAATCCTTACTCGCTGCTTCTCAAGATGATGCCGCGGTAAAGCATGATTTGTGAGCAACACTGTTACCTTGTTGAGTCCTCGAACAACCCAGGCATCGACCGTTTCGTGCAGACCATCCACGAGCAGGCTCTCGTTTCCCAACGAGTGCAGCAGCTCAAAAGCGCGGTAGACCGGTTTCGGAATGCCGTGAAGGTTCAACAACCCAAATCCTCCGTGAAACGGCTTCGACGGGAAATAGTTCTCCTCAAAGATGTCTGAGAAAGTCCAGAAGCTGTAGCCTTCGACAAGTCCGTTTGCTTCCATGATGGTCTTCACTGCAAACGCGGCTGAGTAGGGTTCATCGTGTAGCGAATCGCGTGGGTTCGACGACGCATTCCACTCGGTGTAGTACAGAGGCTTCCCCCGAGCGTGGCGTTTCGCGTCCTGAGCCTGCTCTCGAAGAATACTTCGCTGGCTCCTTGCCAGTTGCGTCAACGTATCGTCACCCTCTTCGCCGAACGCATCGGTTGGATAGTGGTGCGTGCTGACGAAATCAGCCGACAATCTCTTCTTCTCGCAAAAGTCCAGGAACTCTTCGATCCATGCATTCGCGGCGGTCGCCGGACCACCGACTTGAAGCGCTCCGTCGATGCTCTTAATGGCGTGGGTGGTAGAACGGTAAAGCTTGAAGTAGTCGGCTTGCGTGCCAGTCCAAAAGGCTTTGAGGTTCGGCTCATTCCACACCTCGAAGAACCACTCAAGCAGTTCACTGATGCCGTAGCGCTCAACCCAGTGCGAGACCAATTTATTAATGAGAGTGGCCCACTGGATATAGTCTCGAGGCGGCGTGATGTTCCCGCGATAGTGAAAGACAGTCCTGCGCCCGGAGGCGAGCGCGGCGGGCATGAAGCTCAGTTCAACGAAGGGTCGCATCCCTATCGACAGAAGGAAGTCACAAATTTGGTCTCCATTGAAGAACGAATAAAGAGACTTTTCCTGGTGAGAGATGAGCGTGCCCATATCATCTGAGAGCAAGCCGTGAAAGCGCACATAACGGAAGCCCAGCTCGTCATGGCAGCGCCGCAACTGGTTCTGCCAATCCGCGCGCAGCGCAACCGGCGCGTGATCGCTTCCGACCGTGTGCTCCCAGAAGTGAGTGAGCGGCGACCCGGTCTCGGAAAGTTGGCACGTAAACTCGGGCATCGTTCGAGCTTCTTCAGAGTTTCTTTCACAGCCGCTGATCTGCTTTTAACGAAAGGGCCATCAACGCATCCTTTATTCTGCGTCCGTTGAATCAGAAATACCATCAGAAGGTGACAAAGACCGCTACGGGATCTGATGGCCGTTGGCTGAGGGTCTTGAGTGGTCGACGCCGTGTGGCGTTTGACATCACTCCGACAGGCGGAGGATGCTTGACGGTCGAACAGAGTGCGAGGGCCAAACTTTTGTGACAAATGACGATTTCACGATCGGCGTCGAAGAGGAATACCAGATCATCGACCCCGCGACGCGAGAACTCCTGTCGCGGGCGCACCTGATTCTTGCGACCGCGAAGGATTCGGTGGGCGACTCCGTGCAGTTCGAGCACTTCCTCTCACAGATCGAGATCGGTACCGCAATCGCCCGATCGGTCGCCGAGGTGCGTTCGGAGCTCACTAGGCTTCGCAGGGAGGTTATCGAGGCGGCCGGGCGCAACGGGGGCAGAATCGCGGCCGCGGGCACGCATCCGTTCTCGCACTGGGGGGCGCAAGAAATGACGCCCAAGGCGCGATACGTAGAAGTGGCAGAGGAGCAGGCACAGCTTTCGCGCGAGCAGCTGATCTTTGGCTGCCACGTCCACATCGGGATTAGCGATCGAGACGGCGCGATCGAGGTCATGAACCGGAGCCGTCCGTGGCTCGCGGTGATGTTGGCGCTCGCAGCGAACTCGCCCTACTGGCTCGGCACCGACACGGGGTACTCCAGTTTCCGGACGGAGATGTGGAGCCGTTGGCCGACGGCGGGCACGCCGCACCCGTTCTCGTCTCGGGCCGACTTCGACAATCTAGTCTCGTCACTCCAGGCGACGGGGACGATCTCGGACGGGACGAAGATCTACTGGGATATGCGGCCCTCGGCGCGTTTCGAGACGATCGAGTTCCGCGTCACCGACGTCTGTATGACGGTGGACGAAGCGGTGATGATCGCCGGGTTGGCCCGCGGCCTCGCCAGGACATGTTACGACGCCGCGATCGGCGGGGAGCCATCGCCCCAGGTGAGGCCCGAATTGCTGCGCGCTGCCAAGTGGCAAGCGGCGCGATACGGGCTCGACGGGCAGCTCATCGACCTCGACGCGATGAGGTCGGTTCCCGCGGCGGCAATGGTCGAGTCGCTTCTCGCGTACGTGAGGCCGGCGCTGGAGAACTACGGCGAATGGGATGAAGTCGCGGCACTCACGCGGGGGACTGTCGAGCGCGGCTCCGCCGCGCGCCGGCAGCGCGAGATCTTCGCCCGAAACCAACGGCTTGAGGATGTCGTCGACTTCGTGATCGCCGAGACTGCGCGCGGGTGAAGCTGCCTGGTTCTTTTTGCTCTGCGGTCCGTGCCTTACCTTGCTAACTGTCCGCCAGCGGTAGGAGGGGACTCGGCCTTGAAGATCATTCAGAAGCTTTTTGCAGTCGGCTACTCAGGTATTATCGTATTGTTCATCTGCTGCGCGATTTCTCTAATCGTCTTTGCCGTACTGGAATTGTGGCACGGGATCAACCCGAGTGAGGCTTTGCCCATAAGAGCACGCTTCAACGCTGTCCTTGAGAGCATCGGGCTTCTAACCATCGCGGTCGTCGCCCTCGAACTTAGCCAGACAATCCTCGAAGAGGAGGTGCAGCGGGAGGTGCAGGTGAGCTCGCCGACACGGGTCCGGAGATTCTTGTCGCGGTTCATGGTCGTCGTCATCGTCGCGCTTTCAATCGAAACTCTGGTGGCTGTCTTTGAGCTTGCTCACGAGGATGCATCTCGGCTGCCCCAGGCCGCCTCCATTGGGGTCGCGGCGGGCGTGCTGCTGGCCGCGTGGGGTATATTCATCAGGTTGAACAAGAGTGCGGAGGAGTTAGAGCCCGAGGCGATGGAGCGAGCTAAGAGCGAAGATCGGAAGGTCGAATAGGTAAACGGGTCGGATGGGTTAACAAGCTCGTTATGCCGCTAAGCCCCAGAGATCTTCCCCATCTTGGATTGGTGCCGTACTTCGGCTTCCTCGATCGAATGGGTCTGCGTTAGTTTGGTGTCGTGCTTGGCCATGGCAACCAGCTTCTGGTAATGCTTGTGAAGTATCGCAATCTCGTCTTCGGTAAGGTCCTCGACATCGACTAGTCGATTACTCGCTCCGTCCATGGCGGAGACAATCTCGTTGAGCTTCAGATGTATCGCCAGCGCATCCTTATTCTGCGTTCGTTGAATCAGAAATACCATCAGAAACGTGACAATGGTCGTGCCGGTGTTTATCACCAGTTGCCACGTGTCTGAAAAATGGAACAGCGGCCCAGAGATTCCCCAAACGATGAGTACCGCCAGAGCGATAACGAACGCGCCGGACGTTCCCGTGGCTTTCGTAGCTTTAAGCGAAAACCGCTCGAGCATTAAACCCAGCCCCGCCTTCTTCTTCCTGCCCATAGGTAAACCTCCCTTCCAATATGCCAGGGTCAAACGCACTTTCGAGTTTTGTGAATTGGGCGGGTGCGGGGCAAACCTCTCAGCTCCTGGCTCTCTGGTCTGTGGAACGCCGTTTACCTCTAGGACGTCGGATCTTTTTGTCGAGTCGCCTTCACACCGTGGATGATCGCTATGCCGATTAGACAGAGAACCCCCACTCCGATCCACTTCTGAGGCACGTGCAGCATGTAGGCGCCGATCGCGAGTCCGACAATAAATATGATATAGCCGGCGATGTAAATCCCGAATGACATTATTGGCCCTCCAATTAGATGGGAAGCAGGCGGTCAAAGAATGAGCGATAACGACGTAGTGCTACTCGGTCTTCAAAATGCGTTCGACTACTGCCGGTCAGACTTCGCTGCCTGCCTCAAGCCCCTACGGCCGTCGCATTTTGCTTTTCAGATTCTGCTACCTGCACTTCGAGCAAATCCTCAAAAAGCATGCGATAGTGAAGCAAAGCCGTTCTCAAATCATCCGTGCTTGTCTCGCCACCTGTATCGCGCAGCGCGATTTCGTGAGCGACACGATAGTTCTTTACGACTAGCGGGTGATCCACTGATATGTCAGCCGCCCGCTGCTCGAAGTCGCCCATCGGGTAGCCGCGCGCGCTCATGACCTCAGTCACCAGTCTGTCGGCATTAGCCACCGCGGATCGCGGATCATCAACGAATCCGGCCTGCGCCTGTTGCCAGGCCCGCGCGAATAGATCGCGATTTTCGGGAGACAATGGGAACAGGTTGAATTTCTCCACTCGCTTTTCGCGCTCGTTAAGAGTCTTTTCAGTTCGCCGCCGGCCGCCTTCGACCTCGGCCAGCCTGTCATACTCAGGTCCAAACCTGGAATGCAACCTCTCGGTCTGTTTCTTCTGCAGATACATCCAAACCGCCGCAATGATTGTCGCGACGGCAACCAACGCGACAGCGACAATGATGATTATTGTTTTATCCATTATTAAGGATCCTCCATTCGAACTATGTGCCCCTTGCCATTCCGCCGCCGTTCAATTTTGGACAACTGCAGGAATAGACCTTCGATGTGAAGAAAGGGCGGCACGGAGCGACGCGATTGGTTCGAGCGCTACTTCGAAATCGTACTCTGGGGCGATACTCCCGCCTTCTCTACGCCAGCGGCCCCTCAGAGTTTCTGCCACTCACCGCCAGCGTTATTACTGGCAATGTGCGCGTTCGGATCTTCGTCTTTAGAATTTGGGCGAGTGTGAAACGAGCCTGGCACTATCTGGGTCTTACGACCTGTGATCTCGTACCAAGCCTCGTATTCCAGATTCTGCCAATGGACAAACTTGGATTGTGATTCTGACATTATATACTCCTCAAGAATCAGCAACGTCTGAAAACCCGAAAGGACTTCAAAGACGACCAAGCAATAGTATAGGTCTCTTATAGGAGAGGCGCTGTTCAATACTAGACAATTTACCACTTTGCGATTGTCAGAACCCGAACCAGAATCTACATGACAATCCGCTGCTGATGTTGGAAACAGAAGGCGGGAGTTAATTGATGGGTGCGTTGAAAAAAGAAGAATCGCGGAGGGGTCAATGGTGACGCGCGCTCCGCGATATGTTCACGGGGTTCTGAGGAAGGGGTCACTGGTCTGGATTCCCGCTATTGTTGCGGCTTTTTGGTTTTGGCGGCTTTTCTGTCCGGCTTTGAAGGACTGGTCTGTGCGGTCGGTGGCTGCTGCTGGTGGGCGGCGGCTTTACGTTCGGCTTTTTGCTGCTGCTTTGGTTGCTGTTGCTGAACCGGTGGCTGCTGCTGGTGGGCGGCGGCTTTACGTTCGGCTTTTTGCTGCTGCTTTGGTTGCTGTTGCTGAACCGGTGGCTGCTGCTGCTGAGCTGCCGCTTTACGTTCTGCTTTTTGCTGCTGCTTTTGTTGCTGCTGAGTGACCGGCGACTGTTGGATCTGCTGCTTCGCCTGCTTGCGCGCAGCCCTTAGCTGCTGCTGTTGTTGCTGCTGAGCGGTGGCCGCAGCTTGCACCGTTGCACGACGGTCCACTTTCTCCTGGACGCGTTGCTGATCCTGGAGCTGTCGCATCTCACGCTTTGCACTTTTATCACCCTGCGCGGCCTGCGCAGTCAGCGCCTCAATCCGCACCTGGCGCTCCTGCGGCGTCAACGATTGATTCTGCCCCTTCTGAGCGGCCGGAACCGGCAGGCCGTTTGGCTGAATCGCCGTGACTGTCTGCCCGCTATTGTTTATCTTAAGCTTACGTTTTCCATCCGCCTCTGGCACGGACTCAACGTTTAGCGCTCGGGCAGTGTCAGCCACGACCGCGGGCCTGATCGGATCCTGGCTGGTAACGACGGAGCGGCGCAGAGCCTGGTCATCGGACACGTGGACTTTCGGTCCGTGCGACCGGATTCCTGGCGCGAGCTCTTTGAGTCTCGGGACCGCGTATGGATCAAGCACCGGCCGCGACCCTGCCAGCAAGACGGAATCGGCCGTCATCGCCGTGCCTGGCGTTACGATTTGGGTGAACTCCCTGGTGCGAACCACTGTGACAGCCCCGGGGACGTTGTAGTTTGCGATATTCATTACGTTCGTATTCTGAGTTATGTAGGTTGTCGACCCAATGTACTGGGGCTGATAGTTCCGATCATAGTACCGGGAGACGTACGGATCACCCGGCCCTAGCGGCACCCAGCCAACTCTATCGTCCTGTCCAAACGCGACGAACGCGACAAGCGCCGGCGAATAAACAGGGCGCGACACTATCTCGCCCGGTACCCAGTACCATCTTTGGTTGACGTTAACCCATCGGCCGTAGTGATACGGCGCCCAACCCCATCGCTCATTTGAAACCCAAGTCAGTCCCAGTGGCTGATCGTTGTACCAGGACCCATCTCGGTAAGGCGCCCAATTCGAGCTGACCCGGGGGCGCCACGAGTGCCCGTGACCCGGCACGTCTTCCCAGTCTCCATAATCGTCGAGGTCGTCCAGTCCTGCTACCTCCGCGTTATCCGGTATGTATTGATAGCTGGCCGAACGCCGATAAGGATCGTAATAGTATGGATCGTCCTGATACCTTTGATAGTCAGCGTAACGTCCGTCATAAGTGTTCGGGTAGCGGTAGGAGTAGTAGTCGTTGGTTATGTTGCCGAAGACCCGGGAATCGAGTTGCGAGACATAAGCCTCGCTCCCGCCGTTACCGCCAAATGTCAGCAATTGTCCTCTGCCAACCTGCCCCGAGCCCGCAAGTCCGACGACTTGAGCGATCCCGCTCAGAACGTGGACTAGCGTACTGCCTCGATCGTCGATTCCCACTTGATATAGTCCGGGCTGCTGGAAATCTACTGCGCCATTGGGCGTTGCGACTTCGAACAACTCTCCCGGCGCAAGCGCACCAACGTCGAATATTCCGGAGCCATCACGCAGCGCCAACTGGGTTCGTCGCTGAGACAACGAAAGCACATCCAGAGAAGTCCTCGGATTCAAACGGGCGTAGTTCCGCCCGCTAAAAGCAATTGCGGCGTGCGATTTATCTTTCACATAGACACGGGAGCCCACGGAAACTGGAGTATTAACGGCAGCCTTCCCCCAATCAGTCGTAGACTGGTCCGGGCTATTGTCCTGCAGATCGGGTTGGCGATTTATTCCGACTTCGCCATCTAAGCGATCGACGCGCGCAGCCAACGGCATGACATCAGACGCCGCCACCTCGCCCTTTTGACCGGAGCACCCCGCGCTTACGATGCATACCGCAGCTATGAACAAGAGAACGACTGCGAAAGATGATGGGACTCTTCTAACTTTGCCGACTAGATTAAAACACATAACCTTCTCCCTTTTATGCCAGCGCAGCGGACGTCTAGCCAGCTGGTAGGACCGTGCCATCGGACGAGAGAAGACCGTACTGGAAATTCTGCTCATTGGCGATTACGTGTCCCACCAATACCTTAGCAGCAAGTTCCTGGGAGGTACTGTTCAATATTGAACGACTTTAAAATTAGACTCATCGTCCTTTTTTCTTCAATGCCTCGGCGTGCTTCCAGAGCTCAAGGAAGATGGCATTGTAGTGGCGCCTTTCTTCGCCAGACAGCGAGGTATTCGTAAACAGAATCACCCCGACATCCCTGGATAAATTGGAAAGCATATCAGTCTGCAATCCAGCATCGGATCCGCCGTGCCCGATTCGGGTGACATTGTACTTGCTCTGCCAGAAGAGTCCGGAGTTCTTTTCCTCAAGGCTGACATTGTCCGGTTTGTTTGAATCGGTGTAGTGAAAGCGGAGCATCTCGTCGACCGATTGCTTATCCAGGATACGTGTTCCTTCATACACACCGTCGTTCAGCAAGCGATGAACAACTTCGAGAGGTCAGAAACAGAAGTGCGGACACCGCCATCCGGATAGGTCGTTAACTGGTAGAGCGGGATGGGAATCGTCAAGCCTTCTTGCGCGACGTACAGCTTCGAGTGTTTACCTGGCTTAACCTCGGACAGCAGCCAACTGCTGTTGGCCATCCTTAGTGGCAAAAAGATACATTGCTTTGCGTATACGTTTAGCTTCTTTCCTACGGCGAGCTCGACGATATAGCCTGCGAGCCCGGCGGCTATGTTCGAATAATCGCGGTGCGTTCCGGGCTTGACGTTCAGGAAGTTGTCTTTCGAGTAGTACCGACCGCCAGGTACGAAGTAGCTCTTAAGGAATTCCCCAAGGGGCTCCGGGGTGCCGCCGTAATGGTAGGTATCCTTGTAAACGGACCAACGGTCCGTGATTCCTGAGGTGTGCGTTGCCAGCTGCCTCAGCGTGACTTTCTCGTTCGGATGATGCGGATTGATTACCTTGAACGGGAGGTAGGTATTGATGTCCTCATCCAGGGAGAGTTTTCCCTCCTGTATCGCACGCAGCATCGCTACGCCGGTGAACGTCTTGCTGATCGACCCGATGTTCATAACCGTATCGGGCGTAAATGCCACGGCGCGTTCTTTGTCGGCAAATCCGAAGCCCTTCATCCAGACGACTTTCTTGTCCACGATGATGGCGGCGCCAAGGCCCATAACCCCGGCCTCATCCATCCGCTTCACAATGAAGCTATCAATTGTATGGGCTGCGCTAGTGGTTGGTGTTTGAGCCTGTTCTCCGGCCGTAACCTGCCCAGCAAGCACGTAAACAGCAACAGTCGCGATTATTGAGATCATTGTTCTGAGCCGCATAGAATTTGATAGTTCGATCGTTCAACTTTGCCGACGCACCATTTCGTTGATCCAGATCGGAGCGAAGGGCGAGGTGCAGCCCTTGGAGACCGGATAGTCGCGATAGATTCCCAATTTTTCTCCGATGGCGATGGCGCGTTTGCGATGCTTGGGGAAGTGAATGCCGATTCCTGCAAGACAGTAATTCATCGTCCATTGCACTTCCGCAGCGGTGTTCCCCATTTCGGACTCGATACGGTCCAGAAGCGCCGGCAAATCCAGCCCGTCAGGACTCTTGCCGATTCGCTCGGACGTCAGGCTCCAGCCGGCGCGCGCGGCCCAGGGGTCATCTTCTTCCATCCATGTTTGGCGGAGAGCCTCCTTGTCGGGATGGTTCTTGACGACATAAGAATTCAGCCAGTCTGCGACGTGAACAAAGTTGACGGACCGCACCATCCGATCTAACTCGTCGCCTGACAGGTTCTGTGGATTGATCAGAAGTATTGCTAAGAGCCGCGCATCAACGTTCCCGGTTTCCCAGAGAGTAAGGGCCAATGCGTCGTTGGTCTTAATCTTCTTGGCCAGTTTTCGGATGTCACCAAGCGGAACGCCGAACTGATTGTCTCCAGCGCCATACTTCTTGTTGTGCGCACGGACCTTCTCGTTTCCTAGAGATTCCAGCTGCGCGAGAATATCCTTCAGAATCATTGCCATATTTGTATCACTCCTTGAGTCGGGAATGGGGGATAACCCCAGCTCAGCGCGGCCACGAGGCGCGCCAATCGCATCAGTAGCGTGATGCCGCCGTACGCTGCAGCGCATGGTTAGACTGCCGACGTTCGTTCAAAGGCATAATCAATATCTCTCTGTAATGAGCTAAGTGTCCCGGCAAACACTTTGACCTGCGGAATAGTGGCGCACCTCGGCAACTGAACTGACGAGTTCTCAACGGCAAGATATCCGCCGCATACCTCAATCCAAAACGGCCTCACCTCGCCTCGCCAACGATGCAAAATGAAATGGTCAGATGGAAAGCCGAGAGGGTCGTCCAACAAGTTGAAGCGCTCCTGGTTGCCGTCGCCGACTGGGCGCTGAGCGCGGTACAGGGTGTGCTCGAAGAGCCATTGGCCGTACAGCAGCAGCACCTGACCATCTGGCAGTTCGAAACAGAGAGCCGGACCAGTGCTGCCCGGCGCCTCGACATCCAAAACTCGCGACGCTCGAATCTCGACGACCTCGATAGCGTCTGTCTCGGCCAATCGACCTTCACGTCTCTTGAGGTCACGTTGATGACCGAGAATGGAATGGGACGACAGGACGAGCAATGCGCCAGACACCACGCCGGCAGCGATGAAAGATCTGGTAAGAACGTAAACCAACCCAAATACCCCAACACCGAGAACGAGGAACGAAGTGAAAAAGCGCGACAACAGTGCGCTTGGTCCACGGCTCGGATCCAGCACATCATTCTTTTCAGCTTTGCGGTAACGAGGTGCGAGCATGTCAGGCAGCCATCGCTGTAGGAATTACTCTCGATGCACCTCCCCTTCCGAGAGGTCTAATTGTGTATGCGCGTCAATCGGTGGAGGTTTTGGCACTCCGCTCGGCGCGGGGGACTCGAGATTCTTGACGGCACTGTTGAAGTAATAACCGATCACTGCTCCGACCAGGCCGCCCAAACTTGATACGATTGTTTGGAGTGAGTCCCGCATCTCGGCTGGATTACTTCGTGTCTGAAACATCGCAAAGATCAGTGTGAAAGAAAAGATAAAAAGGATTATCAAGGCAATCAGTTGGCCGAATTCATTTATGATCTTCACGCCGAATTCCGAAACAATGAATCGCATCGAGCTA
>Ga0075418_10002873_pt1 | contig 19686 bp, 15 predicted proteins | sample SoiMetdeltSBSDD2_FD_81776 | JGI IMG/M metagenome (GOLD analysis project Ga0075418, IMG submission 81776) | Bulk soil microbial communities from a Populus tree surrounding site in Tennessee, USA - Soil MetaG P. deltoides SBSDD2 | ecosystem: Environmental > Terrestrial > Soil > Tree plantation...
CATCGACGGAACAGGTCAGGTCGGGGGCATCGAGGCGCCAGATCGCATCGAGCCCGGTCAGGTGGATCGGCACGGCCTCGGGCACGACGGGAAGCCGGTCCTGACGGCTGCCGGTACCGCAGAGACGGACCTGGCCGAGACCCGAGCGCAGCACTTCTGCGAGCTCCGTCGCCGAACGTGGATGCAGAGCCGTGCTCACGCCTTCGCCCTGTCGTCGAGCCCGCTGTCGTCGAGCACGCGTGCGACCATCTGCGGCCACTTGGCGACCTCGGCGCAAGCGCCGCGTCGAGGCAGCACCTTGCCGGGGTTGCACAGCCCGCTCGGATTCCACACGCCGCGCACACGCGCCATCACGTCGAGATCGGCCTCCACATACATGAGCGGGATGTGGTCGAGCTTCTCGCTGCCGATGCCATGCTCGCCCGAGATGCTGCCGCCCAGCGCCACGCAGAGCTGAAGGATTTCGTATCCCGCGGCCACGGTGCGCGCCGTGGCGTCCTTGTCGCGGCCGTCGAAGCTGATGTTCGGATGCAGGTTGCCGTCGCCGGCGTGGAACACGTTCGTGACCACGACGCCGTGTTTCTTCGCGATGACGCCGATCCCTTCGAGTGCTTCTTCGAGACGCGTGCGCGGCACTACGCCGTCGAGCACGTAGAGGTCGGTGTTGAGCCGGCCCATCGCGCCGAACGCGCCCTTGCGGCCCTTCCAGAGGCGCTTGCGCTCGGCGGCATCCTTCGCCTCCTCGGTACTCAGGGCGCCGTGGCGATCGAAGAACGTGCGGACTTCGGCAGCTTCCTCCTCGAGCACGGCGTCGGGACCGTCGAGTTCGACGAGCAGCACGGCCGCGGCGTCCACGGGATACCCGGCGCGGTAGACCGATGCCTCGACGGCGCGGATCGTGCCCTGGTCGAGGATCTCGAGTGCCGCGGGGACGAGACCGGCGGCGACGATGTCGCTGACGGTCCGACACGCGGCAGTCATCGTCGAGAACGCGGCGAGCAGCGTGCGGATGCTCTGCTGATTGCGGCAGAGTCGCACCGTGATCTCGGTCGCAATGCCGAACGTGCCTTCGCTGCCGCAGAACACGGCCGCGAGATCGAGACCATGGGGCAGGCGTGGACCAGCCGGGTCACCGAGCCGCGCCAGCGTGCCATCGGGCAGCACGATGAGCGCACCGAGCACGTGGTCCACGGTCATTCCGTATTTGAAGCAGTGCGGACCGCCGCTGTTCTCGGCCAGGTTGCCGCCGATCGTGCAGACCGACTGGCTGCTCGGGTCGGGCGCGTAGTGCAGACCGAGGTGGCTCACCGACGTGGTCAGGTCGAGGTTGACGACACCGGGTTGCACGATCGCGTAGAGATCCTCCGTCGAGACATGCAACACCTTGCGCATGCGCGCGAGGTCGATCACGACCGTGTCCGCCGCCGCGGTAGGCCCACCCGACAGGCAGGTGCCTGCGCCGCGCGGCACGAACGGAACCTTCGCGCGGTGCAGCGTCTGCACGATGGCCTGCACTTCGGCTGTCGATTCCGGCAACACCACCATGCGCGGCAGGGACCGGTGCACCGTGAAGCCATCGCATTCCCAGGCCAGCAGCGCGTCTCGCGTCGAGAACACGCGATGCTTGCCGAGCAGGCTCTCGAACGTCTCTACGAGCGGTGGCATCGGCGAGGCAGCATAGCGCGGCGTGCGCCGGCACCGGAGTTGGAGGTCGTCGCCGGGAATCACGAAAGGCCGTTGCGCCCAGTGGCCGATGGAATCGGGTGGCTGTGCTCAAGGTCAAACGACTCGTCGCGGTGTGCTTTCTCGAAGCCGCCAAGACCACGCTCGAACACCTTGGTGCCTTCCGGCTCCAACTCTCAGAGGAGGGAACGGCAGGGCCGCCCGACCTCACGCGCACCTACGGCGAGGTGCGCCGGCTGCGCGACTACCTGCAGCGATGCGGGAACGTCCGCCAGGACGAGGTCGAACTGGACATGGCCGATGCCGACCAGCGCCTGCTCGTGGCCTGCTGCCGGCGGTCCGTGGAGGTCATCGACCATACTCTTGCCGGCCGAGGGCCACTGGCTGCCGAAGAGATCCTGTCGATCCGCAAGAAGCGACAGGTCCTCGCGGATTGGGCGGTGGAACTGGCCCTCTATCCGCTGCTCGACCTGCCACTCCACCAACTGGCGCCCTTTCAACTCGAAGCGTCCCGCGCGCTGCTCGGGCGCATGCAGGAGAAGGTGCGAGGGGAGGCTCTCGAAAAGGCGAAGGTGGTGGAGAGCCAGGAGATGGCCAGGGTGAACCTCGCGCTCGAACCGGTTGCGGCTTCGCCCGACGAGTCCGTCGAGCCCACACCCATTGCGGTCGAGGCGCCGCGGCGGCCGCCGGCCGCGTCGACGTGTCTCCTCGACACCAGCAAGCTGCGCGACGCGCGTCTGCGCACCATGGTCGAAACGCACCTGGCCAGTTACGAGTGCTGCATGGCGGCCGGTGACTACCGCCTCGCCGAAGTCCTGTTGGGTTCCGTGGTGGAGGCTGCGCTGCTCGACCACGTGCTGCCCCGGCGCACCGAGTTGGGCCTCAAGAGCACCCCTGAGACCTGGAGTCCCCAAGGGCTGCTCATCCAGGTCATGGGCGAGCAGCTGTCGTCAGCGGACCACGCGATGGTCAACCGCCTGATCTCTGCCCGCTCGCTGCTGCGGCCGGCGATGCAACTGATCGCGCCGATGATCGTCACCTTCGAGAAATTCGAGACCCTGCGCGAGTTCGTGCAGTGGGTCCTGGCCAGGCTCGGCTACGCGATGGACTAGGCCAACCGGGACAGTGACGCTTCAGCGCGGGAGTACCTCATGGTCCGTGCGCGCATCGTTGGTCTCGGGCGCGGTGCCGGCAAGCTCTCGAGATCGTCGTTCCACGGCGGCGAACACGCGCAGCAGGTTCTCGCCGAGCACCTTGCGCACCGTGGTCTCGTCGTGCCCCGCGGCGAGCAGTTCGTAGGTCAATCGCGGCAGGAACGTCGCGTCGTCCATGCCCCTCGGCACGCACGGCACGCCATCGAAGTCGCTGCCGAGCCCGACGTGATCGGGGCCGGCGATCTCGATCGCGCGCTGCACGTGCGCCACGAGCGCTGCGAACTCCGGCCGCTCGACCGGCGGGAAGCGCTGCTCGAGGTTCGCGAGCGCTGTGGCGAGCTCGGGGCTGCCGGCGGCGAACTTGTCGCGCGCGGCCTTCTCCTGGATGCGCCGCGTCGCGTTGCGGGCCGAGCTGTTCTTCGCGTACTGCGCGTCGAGGAAACCACAGTTGTAGTTGATCATCACGGCCCCGCCGTTCTTGGCCAGCGCCTGCAGCATCTCGTCGGTGATGTTGCGCGGGTGCGGGCACAGCGCCCGCAGCGAACTGTGCGAGCAGATCACGGGGGCGCTCGTCGTGCGCAGCACGTCGGCGAACGTCGCATCGCTGACGTGGCTCACGTCGACGATCACGCCGAGCCGGTTCATCTCGCGCACGACCTTGACGCCGAGCCGGTTCAGGCCACCCCAGCGCGGTTCCGCGGGCGCGCACGAGTCCGCGAATTCGTTGTGGTTCGTGTGGGTCAGCGTCATGTAGCGCACGCCGAGACGGTGGAAGAGGCGCAGCAGACCGAGGTCCCCTTCGATCGCATGGCCGCCCTCGATGCCCATCGACGCGGCGTGGACGTTGCGCGCCACCGCGGCGCGGATCTCGTCGACGCTCGTGCACAACGCCATGCGCGCAGCGTGTCGTTCCACGGTGCGCATCAGGCCGTCGATCATCATCAGTGCGCGACGCGAGCTGCCGTTCGCCGCACCCGGCTCCGCGGGGCGCGGCCAGTCCTCGTTGATGCTCGCGGGCGCGTTTGCGAACAGGCTGCTCTCGTCCCCGAAGAACCGCGAATCGACGTAGATCGAGTAGAACGCCGCATCGAGCCCGCCCTCCCTCGCACGAACCAGGTCGACGTGTCCGTCGGTGGCTCGCGCGCCGACGTCGAAGCCCTGGTCCAGGATGCGCGTCGTCGTGTCGACGTGCGTGTCGACGAGCGTAGCCGCGTGATGCAGCGCCCAAGCCCTGGTCCACCGCGCCGCGTCACAACCGGCAGGAGGCGGCGGGCACGGCAGTGCCTGCGATTGGCCCGCGAGGTGCTGCCCGGCTGCCGCGAACAACATGGTGCCGGCGCACGCCAGCATCGTCCGGGTGCCAGAGCGCTTGAGCATCCGCGGATCGTCCAGTATGCAGGGTCCTTTGCAAGCTCGCCGGGAGCCCTCATTGCGCCTGTTCGCCATCAGTGACCTTCATCTCAGCTTCGGCGTCGACAAGCCGATGGACATCTTCGGGCCGCAGTGGATCGGGCACGCCGACCGCATGCGCGAAGCCTGGGATGCGATGGTCGGCCCCGACGACTGGGTCCTCGTCGGCGGCGACACGTCGTGGGGGCTCGATCTCGCCGAGGCCAAGCCCGACCTCGATTGGCTCGGTCAACGCCCGGGTCAGAAGGTGCTCATCAAGGGCAACCACTGCACGTGGTGGACCTCGCGCAGCAAGGTCGAGAAGGTGCTGCATCCGTCGATCCGGTTGCTGCAGAACAACGCCGTGCGTCTGCCGAATGGCACGGTCGTGATCGGCACGCGCTTGTGGGATCCGCCCGATGCTCCGTGGGCCGATCCTCAGGCCGCCACGGTGTTCGCGCGCGAGATCGAGCGGCTCAAGCTCTCGATCCAGGACGGCAGGAAGATGGGCGGCTGCGTGCCGGACGGCGCGCGCACGATCGCGCTCGTGCACTACCCGCCGCGTTATTCCGATGGGCGCGAGACCGCCGCGGTGCCGCTGCTCGAGCAGGCGCAGGTGAAACTCTGCGTCTACGGCCACCTGCACGGCAAGGATCACAAACACGGCTTCCAGGGCGTGTCGAACGGCATCACCTACTACCTAGCGTCCGTCGACGCGATCGACTTCAAGCCGATCCCGATCCCAATGGAATAGGTAACAGGGGAGTAGGCAACGATGTGCTGCAGGTTCGCGATCTGGGTCCTCCTGCTCGTGCTCTCGGCCTGCCAGGGCGCGCCCTCGATGCCGGACGGCATGGGCCGTGGCCTCGTGCATGCCGATGACACGCCACCGGCAGGTGCAACGACGTGGGCGCGGCCCGAGTGGCAGCAGGGCGAGCGGTTCGCGGCGGTGCAGGGCGAACGGTCGCATGGTGCGTTCGTCGTGGTGGCCATCGAACCCGAGGCCTACGTGCTCGACGTCGGTTCGGGCCTGCACGTGCGCCGCGATCGCGATCTCGGCAACCTCGGCGAGTGGATCGCGGCGGACGACGCGCCGCTGCATCTGCTCTCGCCGGTCGATGTGCGCTACCACTGGCCGCTCTGGGTCGGCAAGCGGTGGTCGTGCGAGTTCGCCGACCGCATGCGCGGCGGCGTAGCGCTGCCGATGCGCGCCACTTACCTCGTCGAAGGACTCGACACGGTGACGGTCGCGGGGGGCACGTTCGAAGCGCTGCGCATCGTGCGCACGCTGCACCGGCTCGATGCGCCCGAGCAGTTCCGCACTCGCACGCAGGTCACGTGGTATGCGCCCGCAATCGGCTTCGAAGTGCGCCAGCTCGCGGGCGAGGTGGTCGAGCTCACGGGACACACGCGCGGCGACTGAGCGGCTACTTCTCGACGCGCGTCCACTCGGCCTTGTCGAGCAACAGGCTGCCGACGCGGCCATCGGTGGCCATCACTTCCTTGTGCTGGAATCCGGTGCCCGAGCCGTCCCAGGCGTCGTCGCACCAGAACGCGTAGGCGTCGCAGATCAGGAAGTCGGCCGTGAACGCGAGCACGTGGCAGGTCGGGATCACGGGCACGATCCACAGCGCGGCGTTGAACCAGGGGCTGTTCACGTAGGTCTTGTGATCCCAGTCGTCGATGGAACGACGCAACTGGTGCGGACCCGCCAGGCAGGAACTCAGGGGGGCGGCGAGGAGAAGCGAGCCGAACAGTGCAGGCAAGCGTTTGCGCATGAGGTGGGCCTCGGACGCGGCGGAATGGCCGCAGCGTGGATCATGCAATCCGCGGTCTGTTGGGCAAAGCAGGCGCTACGAATCGACGCGAGCCGACACGCGGCGGACCGAGTCGAGCAGAGAACCGGCGAGGCTCACGCGCGCCACGAACGTGCGCCCGACCCGATCGCGCACCGACACGGACCAGTACTCCTCGCGCTCGGGCCCCGACACGATGCGCGCCTCGTCGATCATGGGTCCGACGCGCATCGCCGCCGCGAGCACGTGTTGTGGCACCTCGGCGATCGCCACCGAGTGCGCGCGCTCGAGCACCCGCCCGTCCGCGTCGACGAGCACGGACCGCACGTGCTCCTTTACCCCGTCGCGGTAGCGCTTCTCGACGCGGAACCCTGCGCCACGCGGTCCCCATTCCCGCCCGGCGAAGAGCAGTTCCCCCTGCGGAGCGATGGCCTCGATCGCCGTGCGCGCTGCCTTGGGCAGCGACGCGTTGCCGATCGCGACAGCGGCCGCGACGATGCGGTTGCCACCGATCGAAAGACGCGCGGAGTTGCCGTCGGGGCTCTCGCCGAGCAGGGTCTGCAGGGACTCGGGCACGGGCGCTGCCGTCGAGCACGCCGCGAGTGCCAACAGCCAGCCGAACGGCCAGTGGAACGGCCTGCAGAGCGACGATCTGGACGGCGATCTGTACGCGGGGCGAACGCGATGCCAACGCATGCCTACACTGTCCGCGACCGCCGACGTTGCGCAAGTCTGCGGCGGAACCGTACGCGCGAGAAAACGAGTTGCAGCTCCGGCCTTGATCCGCGCTGCCGGCCGCCGAGACTCACGCTAGCCATGATCACCCAAACCATCGACAAGTTCATCGAGACCCTCGCAGCCAAGACACCGACCCCCGGCGGCGGTGCGGCCTCAGCCATTGCCGGCTGTATGGGTTGCTCGCTGTTCCTGATGGTCTTGCGCTTCTCGCGCGGCAAGAAGGCCAACGTCGCGCGCGAGGGGGACCTCGCACGCGTCGAAGAAATGCTGAGCGACCACTTGCGGCGGTTGCTGCCGATGGCCGATCGCGACTGCCGTTCGTTCGACCTCGTATCGGCTGCCTACGGCATGCCGAAGGACAACGAGAAGCAGAAAGCACTGCGCGAGAAGGCCATCCAGGAGGCGATGCTCGGCGCGATGGTCGTGCCCGAAGAACTGCTGTGCATGGTGCGCGACGTGTTCAACTCGATGGAGAGCGTGGTCTCGAGCATCGGCAAGGCGATCATCAGCGATCTCGCGTCGGGCGCCATGCTGCTGCTCGCCTCGGCCGAGGGTGCCCATCTGAACGTCCGCATCAATTCGGCCTACCTGACCAACCGGGATCTCGCGGACACCGCGATGCGACGCGTGACTGCCGTGCTCGAAGAGATCCGCCGAGCCCAGAGGGCGATCGCGATGTCCGTCGACAAGATGCTCGCATGACGTTACGCCGCCCGCCCCTCCTGCTCACGGTACTCGACGGCTTCGGCGAAGCTGCGCCCGGTCCTTACAACGCGATCGAAAGAGCCGAGCCGCGGTTCTGGAAGGACCTGCGCCAGCAGTGGCCGAGCACCACGCTGCAGGCCAGCGGTGAGGACGTTGGGCTGCCGTGCGGGTTGATGGGCAACTCCGAGGTCGGCCACCTCAACATCGGGGCAGGGCGCATCGTCTATCAGGAGATCACGCGCATCGACCGCGAGATCCGCGAGGGGCGTTTTGCGCAGAACCCGGCGCTGCGTTCCGCGATCGAGCACAGCAAACGCAGCGGCAGCGCGCTGCATCTACTTGGCTTGGTCTCGGACGGCGGCGTGCACAGCAGCGGCCAGCACCTGCACGCGCTGCTGCGGCTCTGCAAGCAGGAGGGGCTTGTGGGCGATCGCGTCGTCTTGCACGCGTTCCTCGACGGCCGGGATACGCCGCCGCGCTCGGCGCAGCCGTTCGTGGAACGTGTCGAGACCTGGATGCGCGAGCTCGGCACCGGCCGCATCGCGACGGTCATCGGCCGCTACTACGCGATGGACCGCGACAAGCGGTGGGAGCGCGTGCAGCAGGCCTACGACGCATTGACGCTCGGGCAGGGGCAAGCGGCCGCGTCGGCGCAGGCCGCGATTGCCGCAGCCTATGCCCGCGACGAGGGCGACGAGTTCGTGCTGCCGACCGTGATCGGTTCGCGCGACCGCGGCCGCGTGCACACCGGCGATGCGGTAATCTTCTTCAACTTCCGCACCGACCGGGCGCGGCAATTGACCGAAGCGTTCGTGACGCGCGAGTTCACGGGATTCCCACGTGCCTCCGTCCCGGTGCTGCACTACGTGACGATGACGCGCTACCGCGAGGACTTTCCGTGCCCGGTCGCCTACGCGCCGCAGAACCTCGAAGGCATCTTCCCGCAGATCGTGAGCCAGGCCGGTTTGAGCCAGCTGCGCATCGCCGAGACCGAGAAGTACGCGCACGTGACGTTCTTCTTCTCGGGCGGCGACGAGAGCGAGTATCGCGGCGAGCGGCGCGTGCTCGTGCCGAGCCCGAAGGTGGCCACCTACGACCTGCAGCCCGAGATGTCGGCGCGCCTCGTGACCGATGCGCTGCTGGCCGAGTTGGGCGGCAGCCGCCCCGACGTCACGATCCTGAACTTCGCGAACGCCGACATGGTCGGCCACACGGGGATCATGGCGGCCGCCGTGAAGGCCGTACAGACGATCGACCAGTGCCTGTCGCGCATCGTGCCGGCCTACCTGAAGCTCGGTGGCACCGTCGCGATCACGGCCGACCACGGCAACGTCGAGATGATGATCGATCCCGAGACCGGGCAGCCGCACACCGCGCACACGACGAATCCCGTGCCGTTCGTGGTCTGCGGCGACGCCGTGCGCGGCAAGCGCCTGCGCAGTGGCGGTCGCCTCTGCGACATCGCGGCCACGCTGCTGCCGATCCTCGGGCTGCCGCGAGCGAGTAGCATGGAAGGAGTCGACCTCCTCGCATGAACCCGCTGCCCGCCGCCGTGCCGTTCTGCTGCCTGCTCGCTGCGCCCGTTCTGTTCCTGGCAAACGCGCCTGCACAGGCCAACGCGTCCCAGGCCAACGCTGCGATCGTGGAACGGATCGCGGCCGCGCTGGCCGCGGTCGACAAGGCGCGCATCGAAGCGACCGTGCGCGCGCTGGTCGGCTTCGGCACGCGGCACGTGCTGTCGCGCACCGACAGCGACACCGAAGGAACCGGTGCGGCGCGCAAGTGGCTGCAGAGCCAGTTCGAGGCCGTCGCGGCGCAGAGTGGGGGGCGGCTCACCGTGTCGCTGCAGGCCGAGACCGTGCCGTGTGCGCGTCAGGGCATGCCCAAGGAGGTCCCGATCGTGAACGTCATCGCGAGGCTGCAAGGCTCGAGCGATGCGGCGCGCGTCTACGTGATCGGCGGCCACTACGACTCGCGCAACAGCAGGGGCAACGACGGCGTCGGTGCAGCACCGGGCGCCGTCGACGATGCATCGGGAACGGCCGTAGCACTCGAAGCCTGCCGCGTCATGAGCACGATGCCGCTCGCCGCGACGGTGATCTTCGTCGCGTTCGATGGCGAGGAGCAGGGCCTGCTCGGTTCCGCAGCGCACGCGAAGTCGCTGGCCAGCGCGGACATCAAGGTCGACGGCATGATCGGCTGCGACATCGTCGGCAACACGCTCGGCATGGACGGCGTGCGCTACGACCGGCACGTGCGTTGTTTCAGCTACGCGCCGAGCGGCAACGACAGCATCGGCCGCAGCATGGCGCGCGCCGTGAGCTACGCGGCGGCCACTCATCTGCCGGCCTTCGGCGTCAAGCTGATCCTGCGCGGTGACCGCTACGGCCGCGGCGGCGACCACCGTTCGTTCTTCGAGCAGGGTGTCCCGGCCGTGAGGTTGACGGAGCCGCGCGAGGACTTCTCGCGGCAGCACCAGAACATCACGGAAGTCGACGGCGCGCCGTACGGCGACGTGCCCGAGTTCGCGGACTTCGCCTACATCGCGAACGTCACGCGCGTCGTCGTCGCGACGCTCGCGGAGTTGGCGTCGGCGCCGCCGCCGCCGCTGGTCGTCTCGGCGCAACTGCGGCGCGACCGCTACGACACGGAGCTCGTCTACGAACTGCCTTCGGGCGTCGAACGCTGCGAGTTCGTGTGGCGCGAGACCACGGCGGCCGACTGGACGCACACGATCGACATGGCGGCCGCGAAACCCTCCGTCGCGCGCGGCAACCGCTGGCGCGCCTGCCTGGAAGGAGTCTGCCTCGACGACGCGGTGGTCGGCGTGCGCTCGGTCGGGCCGGACGGCAGCCGCAGCCGCGTCGCGACCCCGCCCGAACCGGATCGGCTCGAACAACGCGGCGCCGCGACGCCGCGGCGCACGGGCGGCGAGGAGCGGGATCGATGACCCGGCTGCTTCTTCGAGCCCGAAGGCCCGGCAGCCTCGCGACAGCTTGGGCGTTGCTCCTGCTCGCGGGTTGCAGCGGCGAGGGCAGCGACATCGGCCCGACCTTGCCCCCGCTGCCGAAGGCGAGCTGCAAGGTGGTGGTCCTCGACGACCTCGGGCGCGGCGTCGTCGGGGCCAGCGTGAGCGTCGGCACGGCCGCCGCTGTCACTGGCCGCAATGGCCGCACGGATCTCTTCGCCGACCCGCGCGGACGGGTCCTGATCGCGGTGAATGGCGCGAACGCGGCCGCCGTGGCTGCGGATCGGCTCGCGGCTCTGCGCGTCGCGACGACGGTCGTCGGCCCTGATCTGCCGAGCGTGTTCTGGCTGCCCGATCTGCCGGACAGCGCGTCGGCGACGTTGACGCTCGGTACGCAGGTCGCGACTACGGCCATCACCTCGACCTCTACTGCCGTGTTGACCGTGCCGGCGGGATGCAGCGTCGGCCTGCCTGGCAGCGCCACGACGGTGACCGTGCGCGCAGGCGTGCTGCAGGCCTCGCATCTGCCGGGGGACCTGCCGTCACCGCCAACCGGTGCGATCCTGTTCGGGCGCGGCTTGTTCGTCGATCCGCCTGCCGTGACGTTCGCTCCGGCGGCGGATCTCGACGTCGCCGACGACCTGTTGCTCGGCGGCGGTACTGCCTCGCTCTACCGGCTCGACGACACGACCGGGGAATGGGCCGAGGTCGCCTCGGGAATCACGAACACGGGCGGTCGCATCATCGCGGCAGGCGCCGTCGCGACGGGTGGGCTCTACGCGTTTGGCGCGGTGGTGCCGGCGACGACCGTGAGCGGGCGCGTGGTCGATCCGTCAACGGTACGGCAGCCGGTCCCCGACGTCATGGTCAACGTCGACCACAGGAAGGTCCTGACCGATGGCGCCGGTCACTTCGTGGCGACCGGGGTCGCGGCGGCGTCCGCCGATGGCTCGCTGCGCCAGGCGACGATCGAGCTGTTCGCGGGCGGCTTCTGGTTGCCCGCGCGGCTCGGCAGGACCGTACTGGTCACGTCGGCGCCGACCGATGCCGGCGAACTGGTGCTAGACACGATGCCGGCCGGCAACGTGCGCGTGCAGCAGGTCGCCCGTGGCCGTTCCGATCCGCTGCGAGAATGCCGCATCAGCTCGATCTTCGGCGACGTTGCGCTCGCGACGCTCAGCGATGCGAACGGCCAGTTGGCCTTCGAAGACGTGCCGGCCCAGTACTTCGGTTTCCAGGACGGGCATCCGATCGATTCGCTCGAGGTGTTCTACGGGCAGGCGATCGCCTTCCTCGACAGCGGGCGTCGCTGGTTCGACGTCTACCAGTTCCGCTTCAATCGCGCGTGGTACATCGGCGCGCGCAGCACGCGCGCGCTCGTGACCGACGCGCTCGGTGGTGGACCGCTGATGGATGCCGTGGTCGTGCAGGGTTCGACAGCGGGTCAGGGTTTCGTCGGCAAGACGCTCGAATCCGGGTCGTTCGTCGTCACGCGCGACTTCGCGGGGCGTGCGACGGCATCGCGCAGCTCGCAGCGTGGCGGCCGCACGATCGTGCATGCCGTGTCGATCGAACGGCCCGACGGAGACCACGTCGAACTGCCGCTGCAGCGCGTGCTGCGGGCGCCGCTCGGGGCCTTCGACCGCCACGGGCTCGTCGCTGGTACTGTGACGGGCGCCGACGGAAGCCGCGCCCACCGCCTGCGCGTGACGCGGCGCATCTCGCAGCAGGAGTGGTGGGAGGACGTCGCCGAGGGCGTCCCGATTCCGTCGTCGCTGCCGATCGACGTCGATCCGGCGACGACGCACGCAGCGTTCCAGGCCGGTGTCGCGGTTGCGGCCGGCAACCTTGCAGTTACCGAATTGACGACCGGTCCGGTGACGACGCTGCTGAAGGCGGGCATCGTCGCCGACTTCGCGCCGGTCGAGGGCGATGTCGTGCCACTGGACATTGCGCTCGATCTCGATGCGACGACCTTGTTCGTCGTCAGCGGAGCTTTCCCGGGCCCCTCCACGGACATCGACCGGACGACTCTCACTTACTCGCTGGCGCTGCGGCAGCCTTCAGGGCGTGTCGTCGACGTCGCGCGTGCGCTGAGCTACATCGACACGCCGGGTTCCTCGCTGGTCTTCCTGCTGCCGGACCTCACGGGATCGTTGCAAGGCAGCCAGTGGTTGGCGCTGGTGCAGGGCAGCAAGGTCTCCGGCGGATCGACGCTGCGGCACAGCTCCTTGATCTCCCTGCCGCGCCCGATACCCGATTCGTTCCAGCTTCCTGCCAGCTTCCCCTCCATCTCTGCGCCGGCGCCCGGTGCGGTCGTGCCGGCTTCGGGGTTCACGGTGCAGTTCGGGCTGCCTGCGGGCTCCATCTACGCGACCATCGAGCTGCGCAGCGACTCCGGCGCCGAGCTGTTGTTGTGGCAGGTGTACGTGCCCGGCAACCAGACGCAGTTTGCCTTCGTGCAACTGCCTCCCGAGGCCGTGACGCCGCTGCGGCCGCTGCAACCGGGCAGGACCTGGTCGCTGACGGTGACGGCGGCGCTGCGCGGCGCCGAAGTCCTGCCGGACATCCCCGATCCCTATCGCGACCAGGCGGGCTTCGTCCAATCGATCGGCACTGCCGAACGCGGCGTGCGAGTGGTCGCGAGCCGCACGATCACGATCACGACGAACTGATGGAACTGCCAAGGAAACGCCGCAGCGGGGCTGGCTGCGTGTTTCGCTGGAGTTCGGTCCCCGCGTTGCGGCGTGTCAACATCACTGCAGCCGGACCCGCGCTGCTCGTTGCCCTGTGGCTGGTCGGGGGATGTGCAACGCGGCAACCCGAGCCGGTCGAGGAACAGCTCGAGACCGTGGCGAGGGCGTTGCGCCAGGGACGGCTCGAGCAGGCGATCGACGTCGTCGCGCGCGCGCGCGCGCGCAACCCGCAGAACGCCGACGCCGCGCAGTGGAGTTCCGTCGTCGCCGATCTGCTCTGGCACGACGACGAGGCGCTGCGCGAGCAGGCCTCGGCGATCCGAACCGCGCGACTCCAGGGTGTCGACGCTGCGACCGACGCGGCGCAGCGCGGCCGCCTCGGCGACCTGTTGTGGCAGGCGGGCCGCTGGGGTGAGTGCACGGTGCCGTTGATGGCCGGTGCTCAGGGTGAAGAGGCCGAACGCCGCAAGGCATTTGCGCTGGTCTCGTCGGTGCTGCCCTTCGTGCGAAAAGCGGCCGGCCCTCTGCTCGCCGAGCAGCCGCTGCTCGGGGACGCGCCGGAGTTCGTGTGCGGCTCGGGCGATCGGCAGCGGCCGTTCGCGATCGACACGGGAACGTCGATGACCACCGTGTCGCGCAGCTTCGCGGAGGAGCTCGGCGTGCGCAACCGCCAACCGGCCGGCACGGCCGTCGACGGTGCGGGCCGTCCGCTCGCGGTCGAAGTCGGCGTGCTGATGGAATTCAGGGTCGGCGACATCGAGATCGGGCCGACGCCGATTCTCATCGTCGACGACGAGGCGCTGCGCTTGCGCGATTTCTTCGGCGGACCCGAGCGCGTGCCTCGCGGCGTGCTGGGTCTCGACCTGCTCGCCACATGCCGGCTCACTCTCGATCCCGAACGCAAGAGCGTCGTGATCGAGATGCCGCGTGGCCTGCCCGAGGATCAGTCGGTGCAGTGCGTGCGCGCCGAGGGGCGTTGTCTGGCGCCGGTCTTCGTCGAAGGCGTGCGCCTCTGGTTCGTGCTCGACACCGGCGCGAGCCATTCGAGCCTCACGACGGCCGGCGTCGAGGCGCTGCCGGGCGTGGAGGCGCGCACGGTGCCGTCGTTCCGCCGCGTTCGCACACTCGGCGGCGGCCTCGTCGCCGTGCGCGAAGTGCGCGACCTCGTGCTGCGCTGTTCGGAGGCGCGATTCCTCGGAGTCACGTTGCCCGTGGTGCCGCGCGCGATGGGTGCCCTGTTTCCCGTGCACGGCGTACTCGGGGTCGATCTGCTGAGCCGCTGCCGCGTCACGCTCGATCGTGGCCGCGCGAGGCTGCTCGCGCTGCCGTAGGGAATGGGTGGGGTGCTGGCGCCATCAACCGCTGCAGACGAGATGCGGCTTCGAGTCCCTGCAGCATCACTCTCTCGTGCTCCGCATCGAACGCGCGGCCGCCGAAGCGCACTTCCTGGTAGGTCGAGAACGCCGCGTCCACCTCGGGCAGCAGTCGATCCCGCTTGCGCAGTTCGCGCGCGAAGCTCTCGAGCGTCTGGCTGCGCGTGCGCAGGTGACCGGCATCCGCGAGCGCGCGCAGCAGCCGTCCGAGCAGCCGCCGCGCGGGCCTTGCCGCAGGCGGCGTGATGTTCCGATCGGGCCGCGGTGCGCCCGCGGGCCAGAGCGACCACAGCAGCGCCACCAACAGCGCGAGCGCGAGCAGCCATGGCTGCATCAGCAGGTCGCCGACGAAGGCGAGCGGATCGCCCTCGTCTGCTTCAGACGCACTCGCGACTTCGCTGTCGGCGGGGATATCCACGGCCGCGGGTGAATCGCGTCCGCGTTCGGCGGGCGGCGTCGGATCGAACACCATCCAACCGCGACGGAACGGCACCTCGACCCAGGCGTGGGCGTGTCGCGAACCATAGCTGCGCACGCCGGCTTCGTTGCGATCCACTCCGCCCGCGTAGAGCCCGACGCCGATGCGGCACGGGATGCCGCGCACACGCAGCATCAGCGCCGCCGCCGAGGCGAAGTGCATGCAGTAGCCGCGCCGTTCTCCGGGAGCGAAGAGGAAGTTCTGCATCGCCGTCGGGTATGGACCGGTCGGCTTGACGAGGTCGTAGCGGCAGTGTCGCCGGAGTCCCGCGGCGATGCCCTCCATCGCCTGTCTCGGCTCAGCGCCCACCTGCCATGCGGCGAGCAGCTCCTCGAACCGCTTGCGTTCGAAGCCGTCGGGCAACGACGACAGCCCCTGGCTCGAGGCCCCCGCGTCGATCGGTCCGGTCGGCAGTCCGTCGAGCCGCTGCCAGGAGACCTCGTAGACGTCCTGGCGTGCGCCCTCCTGCTGGCGCAGCCACCCGCGCTCCACATCGACGATCAGGTCCTCGAGGCCGGCCACCTCGCAAGTGTCGGGTGGCACGAACACGAAGTTGCGCGCGGGGGCGAACCGTTCGACCTCGAGGCGCTCGATGGGCACCTGCGGCAGCGGTTGCCGCAGCAGCAACGAACGGGCCTCGGGTGCCTGCGTGCGGACGAGCGATCCGAGCTGCCAGCGGTCGAGACCCGGCACGGTGAAGAACCCGGAGCGCAGGTAGAGATCGGCCGGGACCGGCGAACCGTCCTTGGCGCGCACGCGCAAGAGTCGTTCGCCGCGCAGGTCGGACAAGGCGCTTTGGCCGCCACTCAGTACGAAACTGTCGGCGAGCCCCACGGTGCGGGATGCGTGAGGGCTCTCGCCCGAGGAGACCACCGGCGCGCTGCGGGGACCGCTCGGTGACGGCAGCAGGCTCAACGCGCGTTCGATCGCGAACGCGGCGATCAGGCACGCGACCGTGATTGCCCCCGACGAAACCAGCAGGTCCCCCGTCTGCAGGCGCTCCGAAGGGGCGGGAACCGGCGGCTTGCCGACCGCGCGTGCCGTCACGTAGGCCGCATTGCCGAGCGACAGGCTCGCAGCCGCGACGTAGGCCGCGACCAGCGGCAGGTGGATGCCGTCGAGGATGATCCCGACCAGCAGCACGCAGAAGCTCAGGAAGAGGCCGAGCGCGCCGTCGCTCTCCGCGCGTCTCAAGGTGACGAATGCGAGCGCCGGCAGGATCGTGCAGGCCAGCGCGGCGGGGCGCGTCATCGGACCTTCGGTCTTCAGCGCCACGTAGCACGCCGCCGCCTGCAGCATGACGGCCAACAGTGCGCGGTCCCACGGTCCGTTGGCCCGTTTGCGCAACAGCCCGAGCACGGCGCCCGGCAGCGTGAACGCGAGCAACCAGCCGAGCGGCAGGTCGCTGGAGGGCAGGTTCGCGAGGGCCAGCGTCGTGCAGCACAGCAGCAGCAGCGATCCGATGTGCTGGGCAAGCCCACCCTGGGCAAGCCCCGGACTCCGGGCAAGCCGGGGGCGCCGGGCAAGCTTGGGCATCGCGCGCTTCACTCGATCTCGCCTCCAACGATCGTGACGTGCGCCGACATTGCGGCGCACTCTGGGGCGGCGAGGAAGGAGCCCGCTGGAATCCAGAAACAATGCTCGAGCCGGCGCAGCTCGTCGAACAGTTCACCCGGCAGCGTGCGATGCGGTGCCGGGTTCGCTTCGGCGAGCAGCGTCATGAGGTCCGTCTCCTGCGCCGGACCCTTGACGTGGAACCGCGCATGTTCGGCAGCGAGCACGAGGACCTGCACCTGGGCGGCGCGTGCGCGTAGATACGCGACGAGCGAGGCGCAAGCGCCGAGACTCCATTCGAAGCGGCGCGTGCTCTGGTTGAGCCCGCGTCCGGGCGGCCGGCGCAGGTCGAGCACGATCCCGACCGTGCGCGGGATGCGGCCCTGCGTGACGCGGCGCACGAGCGTGCCGACCGATGCGCTGCGCAGCGCGTGCACGCTGCGCGCGTCTTCGTCGGGTAAGTGTTCGCGCAGTGAGTGGAAGTCGGGGCCCGGCAGATTCGTGCGGTCGCGCGGCGCCTGTTCCACCTCGGCGATCCCCTGCACGACCTCGGCCTGCAGCGGTACGCGCGCCGGTTCGGTGATCAGCTCGGCGGCCACCTTGACGACGGCGCGTGTGCGGAACAGTCCGAGCGGCCAGGCCGACACGAGCACGAAGACGCGCTCGAGCACGTGGCAGCGCTGCAGGCTTCGCGCGCGGAAGCCGACCGTCGCAGGCACTGCGGGAGCCATCGTCGGCAGCAGCACGGGTGGCTCCGAACGCATCGTGCGCGGCTCCGTGAGCAGGCAATCGCGCAAGCGTGCCCGGCCGCGGTGCACGAGGGTCAGCCGTTCGGAGAACGGCGAGCCCGCCGCGGTGCGGCGTGGCCCGAGTCGGATCTCGGTGTGCTGCAGGCGGCGCTGCTTGGCGACGAAGTCGACGAGCAGCGGCGCTGCGAGCATCGCGGCGGCGAGCCGCGCGTTGTCGTCGCCGATCCAGGCGGCGCCGGCCGCGAACGTCGCGAGCCACGCGATCACGCGTCCGCGAAGGGTCAGTTCGACCGTGCTGCTGCTGGTGGCCATCGACAAATACTCGGCAATCAGTCGGGCAGCGGCGTCCCGGCGAGGATCTCGTGCAACAACGCCTCGGCCGCGATGCCGGAGCGCGGCGTGATGCGGTGCGCCCAGACCGGAGCCAGCAGCGCGCGCACGTCGTCGGGCACGACGAAGTTGCGGCCCTGCACGCTGGCCCGCGCGCGGCAGGCCCGGTGCAACGCCTGGGCGCCGCGCGTGCTCACGCCGAGCATCGCGTCGCTGCTGTTGCGCGTGCGATGTGCGAGCTCGACCATGAAGGCCGAGATCTCGCGGTCGCATCGCACCGCATCGACGGCAGCGCGCGCGCGCAGCAGTTCGTCTCGCGAGGCCACGGGACGCAGCTCGTCGACGAGTCGGTGGCCGTCCTCGCGCGCGACCACGTCGATCTCGTGTTCGGCATCGAGGTAGCCGAGCCGGATGCTCATCAGGAACCTGTCGAGCTGGTTCTCGGGCAGCGGGTAGGTGCCGGCCGACGTCAGCGGGTTCTGCGTCGCGATCACGAAGAACGGGTCGGGCAGCGCGTGGCTCTCGCGGTCGATCGTCACGCGCCGTTCGGCCATGCATTCGAGCAGCGCGGACTGCGTGCGCGGTGGCGTCCGGTTCAGTTCGTCGGCGAGCAGCACCGACGTGAACACGGGGCCGGGCCGGAACGACAGCTCACCGGTGCGCGGGTGGTAGACCTGCGCGCCGACGATGTCGCTCGGCAGCAGACCGGCCGTGCACTGCACGCGTTGGAACGGCAGGTCGAGCGCCTTCGCGAGGCACTTCGCGAGCAGCGTCTTGCCCACTCCGGGGTGGTCCTCGATCAGCAGGTGGCCGCCCGCGAGCAGGGTGACGACGGCGAGCTCGACCGCATCCTCCTTGCCGCGCAGGCTGTGACCGACGGCAGTTACGAGCTGGTTCGCGAAGGGGGACATCGAGGGTCGGTGAAGGCGCGCATGCTACCCGAGTGGTGCCGGCAGTGCGGGCTGGTCCTGTTCTGCCTTTCCCGACGCCCCACACGACGGCTACCTTCCCGGCGTGGGCAAGACGATCGTCGCCACCTTCCAGGCCAAGGGCCACCTCATCGATTCCGGATTGATGTCCGACGCGCTGGAGGCCGTACAGGCGGCCGGCGCCACCTACCGGGTCTTGCGCCTCGACATCGGCAAACACCGACACGACGAGAGCCAGCTCGAGCTCGAGGTGACGGCCCCGAGTGCCAAGGTGTTCGAACGCCTGCGCGCCGACCTCATGTCGCTCGGCCTCAGCGAGACCGAGACCCAGGACGCGAAGTTCGGCGTCGTGGACCGCGATGGCACGGCGCCCGACGGGTTCTACTCGTCGACGAACCTCGCGACCGAGGTGCGCATCGACGGCGATTGGGTACCCGTGCAGAACCAACGCATGGACGCCACGCTCGTGCACGCAGACGGCACCGTGCGCTGCGTGAAGCTGCGCGACCTCGCGAGGGGCCAGCGGGTCGTGGTCGGTTACGCGGGCATCCGCGTCACGCCGCACACGACGCGCAAGCTGCAGGAGAACAGGTTCGGCTTCATGCAGGGCGCCGCCAGCTCCGAACGGCGTCTCGCTTCGCAGGTCTCCGACGTCGTGCGCGAGTGGAAACGCGTGCGCGCGGAGGGCAAGCGCGTGATCCTCGTCGCGGGACCCGTGGTCGTGCACGTCGGCGCGGCCCCGACGCTCGCGGCGATCCTGCGCGCGGGCCTCGTCGACGGCCTGTTGAGCGGCAATGCGCTCGCGGTCCACGACATCGAAGTGGCGCTCTACGGCTCGAGCCTGGGCGTCGACATCGCGTCAGGCCGCCCGGCCGTGCACGGACACATGAACCACATGCGCGCGATCAACACGATCCGCCGCGCCGGCAGCATTGCCGAGGCCGTCGCGGCCGGCGTGCTCAAGAGCGGCGTCATGCACGCGTGCGTGCAGGCGAAGGTGCCGTTCTGCCTCGCCGGCTCGATCCGCGACGACGGGCCATTGCCCGACACCGAGATGGACCTGCTGAAGGCCCAGGACGGTTACGCGAAGATCGTCGAGAACGCGGGCCTCGTCGTGATCCTGAGCTCGATGCTGCACGGCATC
>Ga0075418_10002875_pt1 | contig 19677 bp, 14 predicted proteins | sample SoiMetdeltSBSDD2_FD_81776 | JGI IMG/M metagenome (GOLD analysis project Ga0075418, IMG submission 81776) | Bulk soil microbial communities from a Populus tree surrounding site in Tennessee, USA - Soil MetaG P. deltoides SBSDD2 | ecosystem: Environmental > Terrestrial > Soil > Tree plantation...
GCCGCTCCCCCGAGCCCGACCAGTTCGAGCACGGCGCTGTCGCCGATGTCGGGCGCACTGGTCTCCGGGCCCTGCCCCGGGTTGTACATCGCCTCCTGGACCGGCGGTGCCGCGGCGACGGACCAGCGCTTGGACCCGGCCAGCCGGACCCCGAACGTCGTACCGTTGCGTGCCATCGTCGTCACGATGCTTGCCTCCGGCACCTTTTCCGCCCAGGTAGTCAGGGTCTTCGCGGCCGCCATCGCGATAGTCAGGTAGAACAGGTGGTTGCCAGCCAGGAACCGGGCCGTCGCCGCGCCCGCGGAACCTCCGATCTCGACCAGGTCCGGCAGCCAGCCGCGCACCAGCAAGTTGGTGGTCGCCTGGGTCCGCAGGTGCAGGTCGTCACCCATCTGGATCCCCTGCGCGGCGAGCCCGAACACGTCCAGCGGATCGTTACGGTGCACGATCTCCGCCAGCACCGGCCCGGCCACGTCGCGCAGGAACCGCAGCCGCTCGATCGCGGCCGGTGTCTCCCGGCCGAACCAGGCGACCTCCCCCGGTCCCTGGCCGACCGGCGCGAACGCGCGAGTCCCGCTGCCCGCGTCCTCCACCACGTACGCCGGTGCCGACGGCCCGATCGCACTGGCCATCGGCACCACCATGCCGTGCTCGTTCGCCGGCTCCAGTGCGACGCCGCCGCTGCCGAGCAACCGGTCCGCCTCGTCCAGTCCGTCCGCCCAGCCCTCGGCCACCACCGCGGCCCGCATCGACCGGCGCAACGGGTCGCAGACGTCGGCCCAGCCGATCGCCGGGCCGCAGTGCAGCAGCGTCCGCTCACCGGCATCCGGTACGACGTCGCGCACCGGCAGGACGTCGGTCAGTAGCGGCTTGGCACCATCGAGCCGGCGAAGCACCTCGGCGTTCGCGGCCTCGACCCGGTCGGACGCCGGGCCGTACAGCCGGGTGAGCGCGGCCACCACGGCGAGGTCGCCGCCGGCCGGGATCCGCCAGTCCACCTGCTCGACCGGCCTGCCCTGCTCCCGCACCGCATCCGCGAACAGCGGCAGCCCGACGTTGACGACCTGCACCTCAGCGCGCAGCATTCATTCACTATAGTGGACGCCGCCTGACTATAAGGGAGCTCCTACAAGGCATTGATCGCGGTGGCCAGGCGGCCCCGGGCGGCGAACACCGTGCGCAGGTCGGTGGGCAGCGTGCCGGCGATCCGGTCCACGGCGGCGCGCCGGTCCGCCGGGCTCCCGAGCTCGGCGGTGATCAGGTCCGACCCCACGGCCGCGGCCACCCGGGCCGCCTCCTCCGGCCGGCCGAGGTGGTGCAGCGCGAGCGCCTCGTACTTGCGCGACGAGTGCTGTCGGGACCGTTCCAGCAGCTCCTCGGCGACCGTACGATCCAGCCGGGTCCGCATCTCCAGCATCCGCAGCAGCGCCCGCGGCCGGAACGGCAGCGACCGGTCCAGCATCGGCAGTGCCCGCTCCACCAGCGCGCCGGCATCGTCGACCGCACCGCGGGCCAGCTCGCAGTCGGCCAGCGCCAGCAGCGCGTGCAGCTCCTGCTCCAGCTCGAGCGCGCCACCGCCGCGGTGGGCCAGGTCGATCGCCTGCTCGGCATGCTCCCGGGCCTTGGCCAGGTCGCCGATCTCGCGCCACAGCCACGAGCTGGTCGAGTGGATCCCGGCCCGGTAGTAGTGCACGTCGTACTCGTGCGTCATCCGGAGCGCCCGGTCGAGAGCACGTAGCGCACCGTCCAGGTCGCCGAGGTCGCCACGGGCCAGCCCGGTGAAGAACAGACCCTGCAGCAGCAACCGGAACTCGCCGGTCTTGCGGCTGAGCACCACCGCGCGTTCCAGCACCGACTTGGCCTCGACGAACCGGTCCATGTGCTGCAGCAGCGCACCGCGGTAGGCGAGCACCATCGCCGTGGTCTCGTCGTCCTCGGCCGACGTCAGCGCATGGTCGTACGCCGTCGCGGCGCCGGCGTAGTCGCCGTCCCAGTGCCGGACCCGCCCGACCAGCAGCAACGAGCTCGGCAGCGCGGCGGGAGCGGCGGCCGCGGACTCGGCCAGGTGCGTGGCCCGTTCGGCGAGGTCGGTGGCGTCCAGGGCGTTGCGCGCATAGAGCGCGGTCCAGCCGAGCTGCTCCAGCGCGTGCGCCTCAAGGTCCTCGTCACCCAGCTCGCGGGCGATCGCGATCGCGGCCTCGCAGTCCCGCTTGGCCTCAGCGAGGTGGCCGAGATCGTGCCGGACCTGGGCCCGGCGCAGGTGGATCTTGCCTTCAACGGTGCGGTCCCCGGCCTTGCCCGCGCAGCCGAGCGCGTGCCCGAGCAGTCGTTCGGCGTCGGTGTTCGCGAAGCCGAGATGCGCCCGCTGCGCGGCCTCCTGCCAGGCCCGCGCCGCCGGCGCCCAGTCCTCGGCCGCGACCAGCTGGTGCGCGGCCGCCTCCGGCTGGTCGGCGAACAGCTTCGCGGCCCGGCGGTGCCGGCTCACCTGCAGCGGCCGCGGCATCGATGCGTACGCGACCTTGCGGACGATGTCGTTGGCGAACTTGAACGCCGCACCCTGCTCGATCAGAAGCCCCTCGCGCAGTGCCCGGGTCGCGATCCGGCCGAACCGCTCAACCGTGCCGCCGGTCAGCGCGGCCACGTCGTCGAGCGAGAACGACCCGCCGAACACGGCGCCGAGCTGCAGCAGGATCCGCGCGTCGTCACCGGCCTCGGCGAGCCGCGCGGACACGGTCGCCTGCAACGAGTCCGGGATGTCCGGCTCCTGGTCGCCGTCGGCCGAGCTGCGCCGGCCGTGCCGGATCAGCTCGGTCACGAACAGCGGCGAGCCGCCGGTCCACTCGAACAGCTTGTCCGCCGGGTAGCGGACCCCGGCGGCAGCCACCAGCGCCAGGACGTCGGTCCGCGACAGCCGGTCCGGCCGGATCACGGTCGCGACATCGGTCAGCGTGGACGTCCGCGGCGGACTCGCGGCAGTCCGCTCTGCGACCACGACCAGCACCCTCCGCTCGGACAGCCTCGAGGCGAGGAAGTGCAGCGCCTCCACGGTCGACTGGCCGGCGTACTGGGTGTCGTCCACCGCCAGCAGCAGCGGCTGCCCCTCACCGGCCCGGGAGAAGAAGCCGGCCAGCGCCTCCAGGCTGCGCCGGTGCTCGATCTCCGCACCGGCACGCAGGTACCCGACCGGGCCGACGGTCCGGGCGAGCTGCGGCGCCAGCTGGATCAGCGTGCCGAGCGTGTCGCCGCCGAACTCGCGGACCGACGTGGGATCGAACCGGGCCGCGATCCGGCCGACCGCCTCCACCAGCGGCTGCAGATACAGCGACCGCTCGGCCTCGAAGCAGCTGGTGCCGACGACCAGCCCACCGGCCCGTTCCACCTCCGTGGCGAGCGCGGAGACCAGCGCGGTCTTGCCGATCCCGGCCTCGCCGAGCACGACCACGATCCCGCCGTGACCGCGGCTCGCGTCCGACCACAGCTGCCGCAGCCGGCGCAGCTCGGCGTCCCGGCCGACCAGCGGTGACACCAGGTAGCCGACCGGCCCATGGTCCGCCTCCGCAACCGGAACAGGTGCCTCGAGCAACGACTCGAACAGCGCCACGGTCTGCATCGACGGTTGCGCGCCGAGCTCCGCGAGCAGCGCGGACCGGATCGCCTCGTAGACCCGCAGCGCCGCGGCCTTCTCACCGGCGGCCGCATGCGCCTGCATCAGAGCCCGCCCGGCGGTCTCGTCCAACCCGTCCGCGGCCAGCGCGGCGCTCGCGGACTCGATCGCGGCCCGGTGGTCGTGCAGCTCCAGCGCGGTCTCCCAGCGCACCAGCCGCGCCCGGCGGAGCAGCTGCCGGGCGTACCGCCGGACGTCGTCGACCCACCAGTCCTCGGGTTCCCCGGCCAGCGGTACGCCGGCGGTGAGCAGCTTGACGGCCTGCTCGGCCGCGACCGCGGCGTACGCGTGCTGACCCGACCGGCTCTCCTGCTCGGCGGTGCCGACCAGCTGCTCGGCCACCTGCAGGTCGACCTGGGTCGCGGCGTCCCGGACCAGCAGGTAGCCGGTGCTGTCGCCGTCCAGCCGGCCCGGCCCCAGGCTGTGCCGCAGCCGGCTGACCAAGCTCGCGACGCCACGATCGGCCCGATCCGGCGGCCTGCCCTCCCAGAGCAGCTCGACCAGCTCGCCGACCGGCACGAACCGGCCCTGCCGGGTGGCGAGGATCTTCAGCAGCCGAGCGGCGCGACCGCCGGGAACGGCCGCGTGCAACGCGCCCACGACCTCGAATCGACCGATGAGGGTGAGCCGCAGATCGCGATCGGCCACCCTGGTCAGTTTAGTGTCAGATCAGGCGGATGACGCCGTCGTACGAAGCCCCGTCCGGACCGCGCGTCCGCCGCGGCCGGCGCAGCCCACCACCACGTCGGTCGCGAGCTCGAACGCGCGCATCGCCCGCTCCGGGTCCGGCCAGGCGTGCCGGGAGCAGAACTCCAGCCACTGTGCGGGCGGGATCACCTCCGCGTCCGTGTAGTCCAGCTCGCTCCAGGTGACCGCGAGCTCGACCAGGTCGAGCACCGCGGCCGGGTCGGTACCGACCTCGAGCAGTCGGTCGTGGTGCGCGGCGAGCGCGCCGTCGAAACCACAGCGCCCACCGCACCGGATGGACGTCACCACGTCGGTTCGTTGCATCGCGCACCCCTAGCTGGTCCGGTGACGACCTCACCGTGCCGGGTGCTGTTGCACCGATGTTGCAGCGCCGTGCAACGGTCACTACTCGTACTGGAGCGCCTCCAGCGGGTTCAGCCTCGCCGCTCGGCGGGCGGGCCAGATCGCCGCGAAGATGCCGACCAGGACCGCGACCACGGCGAACACCACCAGCTGACTGCTCGGCACCGCGAAGGTGATCTCCTCCAGCCGGGCCGCGAGCAGCATCGCCAGCGCCAGGCCGAGCACGATCCCGATCACCGCCCCGATCAGTGCCGTGATCACACTCTCGTGCCGGATCATCCGCTTGACCTGGCGCCTGGTCAGCCCGATCGCCCGCAGCATGCCGAGCTCGCGGGTCCGCTCGAACACCGTCAGCACCAGTGTGTTCACGATGCCGAACAGGCTCACCACCACCGACAGCGCGAGCAACACGTAGAGCACGTTCAGCAGGCTCCTGACGCTGTCGGACTGGGCGTCCTTGAACTGGTCGCGGGTCTGCGCCTTGGCGTTCGGGAACGACTGCAGGGCATCGTTGAGCGCCTGGGTGTTCGCGTCGGTGACGCCACCGGACATCGAGAGGAACGTGTACAGGTTCTGCGGCTGCGGGCTGGTCGCGTCGAAGGCGGTCGTCGAGATGGTGACGTTGCCGAACGGCGATCCACCCGCGGGCGGCTTGAAGATACCGCGCACGGTGAGCGCGAGGTTGGTTCCGCTGACGGTCTGCAGCGTGATCGGCGAACCGAGCTGCAGGTTGTGCGCCGTGGCGTACTCGTCGTCGACGATGGCGCCGTTGGCACCGAGCTCGCCGAGAACCTGCTGCGACCCGCTCTCCCAGTCGAACCTCAACACCTGCGGCGCCTGTGTGTCCACCGCCGTGATCAGGATCGTCTCGTCGAACGCGCGGCCCTGGCCGCCGCGCACGCTGGACACTGCCTCCACACCGGGCACGTCCCCCACCGCCGTCGCGACGGTCGGCGGCAGCGGGCTGAAGTTGTTCTGGGCGACGATCGCGTAGTCACCGCTGAAGATCCGGTCGACGGCGTCCTCGAACGGCTTGATGATGCCGGCGCCGAGTGTCGCGACCAGCGTCACCAGTGCGAGCCCGATCATCAGCGCCGCTGCCGTCGATGAGGTGCGGTGCGGATCGCGGCGGCTGTTCTCACCACCGATCGACGTTGCCGGCCGCTCCGGGATCACGCCCGGGAACTCGGCCGGCCACTCCGGCTGCCAGCTGCTGAGCCGGCGTCGTACCGCCATCGCGAGCACTACCAGCAGCAGCAGCGGGTTGAGCACCGCGCCGAGCACGAAGCCACCGACCCGCCGGGCACCGGCGCCCGGTCCCCAGACGCCACGCCGGAGCAGCCAGTACGGCAGCGAGAACAGTGGCCAGACCAGGACGCTGAGCGCGATCACGGACCATCGCGCGACCGGGTTGGCCACCGCGGCCAGCGGGCGGACCAGCCGGGACGAGAACAGCGCGATACCGATGAAGATCATCAGTACGCCGATCAGCAGCAGGACCAGGACCACGGTCGTGCTGGCACCCTCCACGAACAGCCCCGTGACGGTCAGCGCGACGCCCGCTACCGCAAGCAACGCCGCACCGAGCGGGCGGTAGCGGTGGAACCGGCCGGGCGGGAGCTGCGCGCCCTCGCGGACCGCGGCGATCGGCGGCACTCGCGTGGCGCGGACCGCCGGGCGGAGGCTGGCGACCAGCGTCACCAGGACGCCGACCAGCAGCGCGACCACGACCGTCCTGGGCCGGAACTCCAGACCGTTGTTCGGCAGTGTCAGCCCGACCGCGTCGAAGATGTTGAACAGCGCGGTGGCGATGCCGAGCCCGAGGAACAACCCGACCACGGATGCCAGCAGCCCGGTGACCAACGCCTCCAGCACCACCGTGCCGAGCAGCTGGCGCCGGGACGCGCCCAGCGTCCGCAGGGTGGCGAACTCGCGGGTGCGCTGGGCGATCGTGATCGACAGCGAGTTCGCGATCACGAACGACCCGACGAACAGCGCGACCCCGCCGAAGACCAGCAGGAAGGTACGGAAGAAGTCGAGGAAGCCCGACGTACCCCGGGCGTCCTCCGCGGCCTGGTCCGCGGCGCTGCGCACCTGGGTGCCCGCCGGCAGCACGGTGCGCACCGAGTCGAGCAGCTGCTGCTCGGAGACGCCGTCCTTCCCGGAGAGCAGGATCTGGTCGAGCTTGCCCTCCTTGTCGAACAGCTTTTGTGCGGTCGGTATATCGAACCCGGCGAGGGTGGCACCGCCGATCGACGACACGGCACCGAACTCGACCAGGCCAGAGATGCGCATCCGCTGGATCGGCCCGCGGGCCTGGACGCCGATGGTGTCGCCCGCCTTGAAGCCCTTCTCGGCAGCGGTCTTGGTGTCGATCACGACCTCGCCGGCGGCCGGCCAGGCGCCGCCGACCAGGGTCAGCGAGTTGAACTGCGGCAGCTCCGGGTCGACGCTGAAGCCGAGGTTCGGCGCCCCGCCGAACACGATCGCCTTGCCGTCCCGGCCGATCAGCTGTGCCTCCCCGGCGACCGCGCCGCCGGCCGCCTCGACCTCGGGAAGCCCCTGCACTGTCGGCAGCAGAGACTCGGCGAACGGCGGCGCGACACCCGGAGTGTCCTGGCTGAGCTCGAAGGCCGACTTGCCGGTGATGGCCGCGTCGGTGTTCTTGTAGTTCTCGCTGAAGATCGAGTCGAACGCCGACGAGATCGAGTCAGTCAGCACGAAGGTGCCCGACACCAGGGCCACCCCGAGCACGACGCCGATCGCGGTGAGCGCGGTACGCAGCTTGCGTCCCAGCATCCCGCGCAGGGCGAACCTGATCACGACAGGTCCAGCGTGTCGATGATCTGCAGGATCTCGTGCTGGCTGGTCCGGCCGGTCTCCTTCACGATCTGGCCGTCGGCGAGGAACAGCACCCGGTCGGCCATCGCGGCGGCGCGGGCATCGTGGGTGACCATCACCGTCGTCTGCCCGTACTCGTCGACGGAGCCGCGCATCAGCTCGAGGATCTCGCCACTGGTCTTGGAGTCGAGGTTGCCGGTCGGCTCGTCGGCGAAGATCACCGTCGGCCTGGACACCAGCGCACGGGCGATCGCGACTCGCTGCTGCTGGCCACCGGACAGCTCGGCCGGCCGGTGTGTCAGCCGGTCGGCCAGCCCGACCCGGGCCACCAGATCGTCGAAGAACCCGTCGTCCGGCTTCTCGCCCGCGATGGTCAGCGGCAGCAGCACGTTGTCACGCGCCGTCAGCATCGGCAGCAGGTTGAAGAACTGGAAGATGAACCCGATGTGCTTGCGGCGCAGCTTGGTCAGCGCGTCGTCGCCCAGCGTGGTGATCTCGGTGCCGTCGATGATCACCGAACCTGACGTCGGCTTGTCCAGGCCGGCCAGGATGTGCATCAGCGTCGACTTGCCGGATCCGGAGGGCCCCATCACCGCGGTCAGCCGCCCGGAGGCGATCTCCACCCCCACCCCTCGCAAGGCGTGGACCGCCGTATCGCCTTCGCCGTAGATCCGGACCAGGTCCTTCGCCACCGCCACTGCCGGTACGTCCTGCACGTCCCCGATCTCCATCGCGGGCCCCTCCCGGGCATCATCGGCAGGTTCGGCCCGCCGTCTCCACCCGAGTCTGCGCGCCTTCCGCCGTGCCCGACAGGGGGTTTTCCCTGGGTCACCCCTGAGCACCGCCGGGAACCGGCCGGCCGGGCGGACGGCGGAGGTGGCCCCTCGCCACCTCGGCGGTCCCGGCCCGGCCGGCCGGGGTACTGGTGTTCAGACGGTCGGCCAGCTCGCGAACCCGACCTGGCCGCCGATCACCGTGGCGCGCAGGCGGACCGGCCCGGCCGGGCGCTGGTAGAACTCGTAGCTACCGGCGGGCAGCTCGGCGAACACCGCCGAGCAGACCTCGCCCACCGGTGCCGGCCGCCGCAGCACCTCGACGTGCGGCAGGTGGCCCGGCCGGACCGGAACCGGCCGGGCCTCGATCTCGACCCCGACCAGCTCGTCGGGCATCGAGACGACCAATGCACCCACCGCCCCGCCGATGTCGAGCAGCACGGCACCCTGTCCCGCGTGCGGGTTCTCGTGGCTGTGCATCATGACGCCGGAGTGCCCGGGGTGGTCTGGTAGCCACCCGCCGGAGTACCGAGGTACGGGAACGAGCGCAGGTACGGCGAGTTCGTGTTCGACGTACCGTCCTTGATCGCGGCGGCCGCGTCGTCCGGCTTGAACGTCTTGTCGACCAGCGGGATCGTCAGACCGGCCACCGCCCGCAGCTCCACCGTCACGACATCGTCGAAAACCCTTCTGCCGTTGGGGAACCCGGCCGCGTCGCCGGCCACCAGCCCGAGCGGGTTCGGGTTGCCCGACGGCGGTACGGCGAGGTTCAGCCGCAGCATGTCGGACAGCACCGGTCCGGTGAAGTTCTGGAACCCGGGGACGACGCCCTTCGGGATCCCGGTCAGCAGGATCGCGCTCAGGTCCGCACGGTCCTTCTTGTACGCCGCCAGCCGCGGGAACACCCCCGGGTACAGCACCGGCAGCAACTTGGCCAGCTCGGGCTGGGCGACGTACTTGGCGAAGTCCTTGTCGCCGGCCGGCTTCTGCGCGTTCCAGCGATCCTTCATCGCCATCGGCACGATCACCTCGTTGAACAGCGGGTTGCCGAGCCGGGATACCTGCCGGAACGGACCGTACCCGCCGGTGCGGCCGGTCGAGGCGTCGAAGACCCGGCCCTTGTGCCGGCTCGCCGTGGCCCAGACCCCGATCACCGACTTCGGGTTCATCACGTCGGTCGGGTTCGACCCGTCCCGGGTGAGCTCGCGCTTCGGCACCTGGATCGCGATCGTGTGCACGTTCAGGCCCTGGGTACCGTTCACGCCGACCGCTGCCGCGGACGGGATCAGGTGCGCCATCTGGAACGGCCGCAGCGTGGCCAGGTCGAAGATGCTGCCCAGGTCGACGAAGAAGCCCTCGGCGCGCTGGCCGGCGAACACCCGGCGCCCGCCGCCGATCCACCGGGTGGCCTGCGAGGTGAACCTCGAGTAGTTCGGGGTGCTCCGCGGGCCGATGTTCACCGGTGGCGTCGGCAGCCCGGTGGCCAGTACCCGGGCCCCGTGGCCCCGGGTCCACTTGGTCACCGAGTAGAACTGGGGGCGGTTCCAGTTCTTGTCGCCGATCGAGGAGATCTGGCCGGTGTTGTAGAGGAACGAGTTCTTGTTGCGGATCTTGGTCTTGAACCGGAACTGGTAGCTGATGTCGGCCTTGCCGTCACCGCTGTTCGAGATGTGGATCTCGTACCGCACGTCGTCCCCGAACTCGTAGAAGTTCGGGCCGCCCTGCGGGTTCTGGAACGGGATGAAGTTGGCGATCAGCGTGACCGTGTCCGGGTTGTCCGGGCTGACGAACGCGTAGACGTCGGTGTTGTCGGCACACGGGTCTTTGGAGATCTCGGGCGCTTCGCGATGGGACGACATGGCTACCGCTCCTCTTCCGCTGCGACGGACGCGCGGGCGAGGCGCGCGACGAGATCGGCGTCGGTGACGACGACCTCACGCTCGCCGACCATGATGGTGACCTCCGAGCCGCCGGCGTCGGCGACCCACGCGACCAGCGGTCCGCTGGCGTTGTTGACCGACTGCGCGGCGTCGGAGTCCTTGTTGTTCGCCAGTGCGACTGCCCCGGCGGTGGCGACGGCTGCGGCGCCCGCGCCCGTCATCACCAAGAACCCTCTGCGGGTTGCGTCGTTCATGACTGGTCCCTCCCTGGAACTGGACGACAGTCATGCTTCGGAGCCCTCCGCCGCGCGGATGGGCCGGTGTTCGGAAGATTGCTCAGCGGCGGGCTTCTGCCCGCCTCGGGAAGAGGTCGGTCAGCCGGGTACCGATGACGGCCATCGCCAGCTCGGCGAACATCGCGTTCGCCCAGCCGAACCAGGCCCGGGTGAAGGTGCCCGGATCGTCGACGTGGAAGCTCTCGTGCATCAGCCCGGTACCATCGGTGGTGGTGGCGAGCAGCTCCAGCGCGGCGGTCTGTTCCTGTGGGTCCGCGGCGGTCAGGCCGGCGGCGGCGATGGCCAGCGGCCAGACATGCTCGGCCGGCGTGTGCGCACTGCCGATACCGCTGGCGTGCTTTCCGGAGAAGTACCAGGGGTTGCGCTCGGAGAGCACCGCCGCCCGGGTCGCCAGGTAGCGCGGGTCGTCGGCAGCGCACCAGCCGACGAACGGCAGCGACAGCAGGCTGGGCAGGTTCGCGTCGTCCGCGACCAGCTTGTGCCCGAGCCCGTCGACCTCGTAGGCGAAGATGTCGCCCCCGATGCCCCGGGCGCGGATCCCGGCGTCGATCTCGTCCGCCAGCCGCTCGCTGTTCGTCGCCAGCATCTCGTCATCGAGCACGGTGCGGGCCAGCTCGGCCAGGCCGTTCAGCGCGACCGAGGCGAGCGCGTTCGACGGCACCAGGTAGTGGTGCTCGCAACGATCGTCACTGGGCCGGAACGCCGACCAGGTCATACCCGTGAACCCGACCGGCGCACCCCGACCCTCGTCGGGCAGCGAGTCGTGCGCCCACATCCCGAAGCGGGTGAATCGGTACGACGAGCTCCCGTGCTGCTGCTCCAGCCGCCACAGACCGATGATCGTCCGGGCGGCCTCACCGAACTCCGGCCCGAGGTGGTCGGTCCGCCCGGTCGCCCGCCACAGCGCATACGCGAGCTGCAGCACCGCCGCGAGCGAGTCGACCTCGTACTTGCGCTCCCATACCCACGGACCCGGCTCGGGCACGTCCTCGTCACCGTGCCGGCCGTCCGGCCCGTCGTTGAACGCGTTCGCGTACGGGTCGGTGAGCACACACCGGACCTGCCGTCGCGACACGCCGGCGAGTGCGTCCGCCACCTGCTCGTCCGCGCCCGCGACGGCCAGGTACGGCCGGACCTGCGCGGTACTGTCCCGCAGCCACATCGCATCGATGTCGCCGGTGGCGACGAACACGTCGCCGTCGCCGTGCGACGACCAGCGCATCGTCGTGGTCCAGGTGTTGGTCAGGCAGTCCGCGACCAGTGCCGCGGCCGGATGATCCCCGAGGGCACGCCGTACATCGGAGGCGAGGTCGGACAGCGACTGCGGCGCCACCCACGGGTCGGTACGTTGAAACGTTTCGCTCATCGAGTTGACCTCCTCCTCCCCCGCACACCCGCGCGGCGCCGCTGTCCAAGGAGCTGATGACGCTGACCAAGGCCAACGGCTGACACCCGGGTCGTATACCGGTTCCGGTATGTCTTACCGGAACCGGTATACGACCTAGGCGTACCCGGCCAGGAGGCTGGTGGCGGGCGCGTCGTCACTCGGACAGGACGGAGAGGATGTTGCCGCCGGGGTCGGTGAACCACGCGATGTCCGGACCCATGTTCTGCTGCTTGCCGCGCATCACGCCCTTCTCGTCCTGCGGCGAGCCCTGGTACTTGGCGAACTCGACGCCCTTCGCGGCCAACGCGTCGACGGCGGCGTCGATGTCGTCGACCGGGAAGTTCAGGATCGTGTACGTCGCGGGCTCGTGGTCGTCCTTCGGGTAGACCAGGGTGGGCCGGGCGCCATCGTCGAGATGCAGCGTGAGCATGCCGTACTCCTCGGTGACCTTGATCCCGAGCGTGTCGCTGTAGAACGCCCTGGTGGCCTCGATGTCGTTCGTCGAGAAACCGCTGAACGCCTTGGTGCTGCCGAACATGGTTGGCTCCTTCCGGTCGTATCCCCGTACCGACTGGCCTACCACGCGAAACTCATCGGCAGCAGTGTTCGCTGTCAGCGATATATCGGCCGGGAACAAAGCGGGCCGCCAGCGCCTTGAGTCCATGTAACTCAACTCTCTCTGAGTTCCTGACGACGAGGATGCATCACGATGAGTCAACCCATAAGCCTTCCGGTCCTGCCGCTGGACGACGAGGTCGTCCTCCCCGGCATGGTCGTTCCGCTCGACCTGTCCGAACCCGAGGTCCGTGCCGCGGTGGACGCGGCCCGGGCAGCCGCCGACGCCCGGTCCGCCGTGCCCGGCATCCGGTCTGCCGGCGCCGCGGAGCTGCTGCTGGTGCCCCGGTCCGACGGCCGTTACGGCGGCATCGGTACCCAGGCCACGATCGAGCAGCTCGGCCGGCTCCCGAACGGCAACCGCGGTGCCGTGGTCCGCGCCACCGGCCGGATGAGCATCGGCACCGGTACGACCGGGCCCGGCGCCGCACTCTGGGTCGAGGCGACGCCGGTCGCCGACGACATCGGTGTCGACGCCAAGGCCCGTGAGCTGGCCACCGAGCTGAAGCACCTGCTGGTCGGCACCCTGCACGAGCGCGGCATGTGGCAGATCGCCGAAGTGGTCGAGGGCATCGACGCGCCGGGCCGGGTCGCAGACCAGGTCGGCTACGCGTCGTACCTGACCCGCGGCCAGAAGCAGCAGCTGCTGGAGACGCTGGACGTCACCGAGCGGCTGAGGCTGGTACTGGGCTGGGTGAAGGAGCACATCGCCGAGCAGGACGTCGCCGAGACCATCCGCAAGGAGGTCCAGGACGGCGTCGACAAGCAGCAACGGGAGTTCCTGCTCCGCCGGCAGCTGGAGGCGGTCCGCAAGGAGCTCGCCGAGCTGAACGGCGACGCGTCCTCGGAGGAGGACGACTACCGGCTCCGCGTCGAGGAGGCCGACCTGCCCGAGAAGGTCCGGGAAGCGGCGCTGCGCGAGGTGGACAAGCTGGAGCGGTCCTCGGACCAGTCACCGGACAGCGGCTGGATCCGGACCTGGCTGGACACCGTGCTCGAGCTGCCGTGGAGCACCCGGACCGAAGACGCGTACGACATCGCGGAGGCGCGGGCGATCCTGGACGCCGACCACGCCGGACTGTCCGACGTGAAGGACCGGATCATCGAGTACCTGGCGGTGCGGAAGCGCCGCGACGAGCGCGGGCTCGGCGTGGTGTCGGGCCGACGCAGCGGCGCGGTGCTGGCGCTGGCCGGTCCGCCCGGGGTCGGCAAGACCTCACTGGGCGAGTCGGTCGCGCGGGCGATGGGCCGCAAGTTCGTCCGGGTCGCACTCGGCGGGGTCCGGGACGAGGCCGAGATCCGCGGACACCGGCGGACGTACGTCGGTGCGCTGCCGGGCCGGATCGTCCGGGCCATCCGCGAGGCCGGTTCGATGAACCCGGTGGTGCTGCTGGACGAGGTCGACAAGCTCGGCGCGGACTACCGGGGCGACCCGACCGCCGCGCTGCTCGAGGTGCTCGACCCGGCACAGAACCACACCTTCCGGGACCACTACCTGGAGGTCGAGCTGGACCTGTCCGACGTACTGTTCCTCGCCACGGCGAACGTGCTGGAGCAGATCCCGGCACCGCTGCTGGACCGGATGGAGCTGGTTACGCTCGACGGGTACACCGAGGACGAGAAGGTCATCATCGCGCGCGACCACCTGCTGCCACGGCAGCTGGAGCGGGCAGGGCTGGGGGCGTCCGACGTGAGCTTCGGCGAGGACGCGCTGCGCCGGCTGGCGACCGAGTACACCCGCGAGGCCGGCGTACGCGGTCTGGAGCGGTCGATCGCGCGGGCACTCCGCAAGGTCACCGCGCGGGTGGCGCTCGACGACACGTCGTTGCCGGTGGCAATCGACTCGGACTCGCTGGTCGACTACCTCGGCCGGCCGCACCACACCCCGGAGACCGCGCAGCGTACGGCGGTGCCGGGCGTGGCGACCGGACTGGCCGTCACCGGGACGGGTGGCGACGTGCTGTTCGTCGAGGCGTCGCTGGCCGATGCCGAGTCGGGCGCCAGCGGGCTGACGCTGACCGGGCAGCTCGGTGACGTGATGAAGGAGTCGGCGCAGATCGCCCTGTCGTACCTTCGCTCGCACGGCGCCGAGCTGGAGCTGCCGGTGTCGGACCTGAAGGAGCGCGGCGTGCACGTCCACGTGCCGGCCGGCGCGATCCCGAAGGACGGCCCGAGCGCCGGGGTCACGATGACCACCGCACTGGCGTCGCTGCTGTCCGGCCGGCAGGTCCGGTCCGACGTGGCGATGACCGGTGAGGTGTCGCTGACCGGGCGGGTGCTGCCGATCGGCGGGGTGAAGCAGAAGCTGCTCGCCGCGCACCGGGCCGGTATCACCACGGTGCTGATCCCGCAGCGCAACGAGCCGGACCTGGACGACGTACCGGACGAGGTGCGCGACCAGCTCACCGTGCACCCGGTGAGCGACGTCCGCGAGGTCCTCGACCTGGCCCTGGAGCCGGCCACCGTCGCGGAGGCCGCCGCGGCCTGAGGACATCAGGCGCGGGACTCGAGGTAGCGGCGCTCGGGCAGGCTGAGGGTACGACGCGCGGCCAGCGCGTACTGCTGGCGCGCGGCCGCGCGGTCTCCGGCCAGGTCGAGCAGGTGCGCCCGCACCGCGGCGAGCCGGTAGTGCCCGGCCAGGGCGGGATCGTCCTCCGCCTCGGCGAGCCGGTCGAGGCCTGCCCGCGGACCGTGCACCATCGCGTAGGCCACGACCCGGTTCAGCGTGATCATCGGGCCCGGCGCGATGCCGGCGAGCAGGTCGTACAGGGTCAGGATCTGCTGCCAGTCGGTGTCGCCGGCGCGGGTGGCCTCGTCGTGCACCGCCGCGATCGCCGCCTGCAGCTGGTACGGACCGATCGCGGTGCTGGCCAGCGCGCCGGTGACCAGCGCGATGCCTTCGGCGATCGCGGCCGTGTCCCACAAACCGCGGTCCTGCTCGGCCAGCGGGACCAGCCCGCCGTCCGGCCGGGTCCGCGCCGGGCGGCGGGCGTCGGTGAGCAGCATCAGCGCGAGCAACCCGGTCACCTCGCCGTCGTCCGGCAGGCGCTCGTGCAGCTGCCGGGCGAGCCGGATCGCCTCCGTGGACAGCTCGACCCGCTGCAGCGCTGCGCCGGAGCTGGCGGTGTAGCCCTCGTTGAAGATCAGGTACAGCACCCGCAGCACCGCCGCGACCCGTTCCGCGCGCTCCGCGTCCGGCGGCAGCCGGAACTCGGCCCCGTCCGCCTTGATCCGCTGCTTCGCGCGGCTGATCCGCTGCGCGACCGTTGCCTCGGGCACCAGAAGCGCACGGGCGATCTCGGCGGTGGTCAGACCGCCGACCGCGCGCAGGGTCAGCGCGACCTGGGAGACCTGGGTGAGCGACGGGTGGCAGCACAGCATCAGCAGCGTGAGCGTGTCATCGACGGCCGGCGCAGGGTCCGGGTCGGGTGGCTCCTGCACGGCCACCGTCTCCTCCCGCCGGCGGCGAGCGGCCTCGCTGCGGAACAGCTCGATCAGCCGGCGGGACGCGACCGTGACCAGCCAGCCGCGCGGGTTGGCCGGTACGCCGTCACGCGGCCACTGCACCGCGGCCGCCAGCAGCGCCTCCTGGACCGCGTCCTCGCAGGTGTCGAACCCGCCGTGCCGGCGGACCAGGGTGCCGAGCACCTGCGGCGCCAGGTCCCGGAGCAGTCCCTCGATCTCAGCGGTCGTCACAGGCTCCCGAGGTCGCTGAGGCTCAGCACCGGCCGGACCTCGACCATCCCGAACTCCGCCTCCGGCACCCGGGATGCCACCTCGACCGCCCGCTCCACGCTATCGCAGTCGACCAGGTAGAACCCGGCCAGGTGCTCCTTCACCTCCGCGAACGGCCCGTCCGTGGTCATCGCCTTGCCGTCCTGGACGGTCACCCGCTTGCCCGCCGACGGGTCGGCCAGCGCCTCGGTCACGATCAGCTCACCGGACGCGGCGAGCGACTCGGTCAGCTCGGTGTACGCCTGCAGACCTGCGGCCCGCTGTTCCTCGGTGAGCCGCTCCCAGATCCCCCGGGACATCGGGTTGCCGTAGATCAGAACCAGATACTTCACCGGTCACCTCCTATTACTCAATCGTGCGCTGGCTACGACCGGCGTTTCGCGGACTTCCGACGGGCCTGCCGTTCCTGCTCGTATACCTGCAGGGCATGCTCGTAGGCATTCCTTGCCCGCTCGTAGGCCTGCAGGGCCTGCTCGTAGGTACCCGGCGGCCACTGTCCTAGTTCGGCTGGATGTACGGGTCCGTGCCGGCGCACGGCTGGCGAGGAGCGTACGGCGGCCAGCCACCCCGCCTGCAGGACCTGCTCGACGGCCTGGTTGTAGGCACTGCGCGGCACCGACCACTCGGCTGGTTGCGGGGGTCCAAGCCTGCGCAGTGCCGGGGGTAGTGCGTCGATCCAACCGAACAGTCCGTGGCGCCATCGGCGTACAACCTGCCGGCCAGCCTCGGTCAAACGGAACTGGTCGGCGGTGCGGTCCACTGAGATCAGGCCCGTACCGAGCAGGCGCCGAATCGCCAGCTCGGTCTCATCTCGGGTCGGGGTCGCGCGGTTGATCCCTTCGGCGGCCGACAGCACCTCCGTCAGGGTGGCACCATCACCGGCAGTGTCGGGCCGCGCCGTCGCGATCGCCGCCAGCAGCCATGCATCGGGCATGTCCCACTGATCAGATGGAGGGCTGGACATTCGGCGACGGTCTCCGCGCTTGAGTGCTGTCCCTGCTTGTCGATGCTACCTGGGCAGCACTGCGATCAGCCTCGACGTTAGCCGCCCTATCGGGGTGGGGCGGGATGACGCCTTGCGTCACCCCGCCCCGCGCTTGCTCCTCCATTACCTAGCGAGCGATCCAGTCTCGAGAATGTAAGGACATCAGGAGCATGCACGAATTTCGGTCGTAGGCCACCTGGCGCGGCCGGCTAGCGTGCGGAAGGCGTCGAGTCATGCGAGTTGCTCATCCGATATGGGTGAGCCGGAGGCGGCCAAGACCGAGGCGGCCAGCGGTGTCCGTCGATACAGGACGCTGCGACCTGCGCGCCACGAAGTCAGCAAGCCGCAGGCTCGTAGTATCGACAGGTGCGTGCTGACCGTGCCGGCACTCTGGCCCAGCTCACGGGCGAGCGCAGTTGTCGTCATGGGCACGTCAAGTCGGGCGAGTATGGCTGCACGAGCCCGGCCAACCAAGGCTCCGAGCGCATCACCTTCTGACTCTGCTGGTTCTGCTGACTCGACACTCGACAGTCCCTCCCACACACGGCCGACGCCGCGTGCGGGAAACGTCATGTCGACCTGCCCGCGTTCGTCCTGCCCGACCATCAGGTTCGGCCAGACGAACACCGATGGCACCAAGGTGAGCGTGGCATCGCTGTACGTTGCGTCGGCGTGCTGCGGCTTGTCGATGAGCAGCGCCCGATCTCTCAGTGTCACCTCTGGGTGCAGGTCGGACAGCAGTTCGTACAGTCCGCCGGCCAGGACCCGGCCCGCCCTGTAGGCAACGTCATCGTCGATCACGGCGCGGATCCGGTACCAGTACGGCTCGATGGCGATGGCCCAATACTCCGAGAGGACATCAGCGAGGTGCCGACATCCGGCCGCGCCTTCCTCCCTCAACCGCACCAGCGAGGCAGGCATACGGCCATCGCCGCCCCACACCATCTTCAGATCCGCCCAGAGCCGTTCAGGCGCTGACCCCGCGAGGGCCGTCAGCTGTCGGTCAATGGTGATCTTCGGATCGACTGACCACGGGAAGAGAAAGTCCGCTGCCACGTGACCTGGTGGCGCCACCGCTCGCAACAAGTCGAGGTCAACACGGTCAAGCCTGCACAGTGTCTCTTGCAGCCAGGGCCGCAGGACGTGGCCGACACTCGGTGCCCCGAGCGCACGTACGCTGCATGCAAGCTCAGCCATCGGCGAGTACCCGAACCGGGTCCGCCCGAGCGTGTCCACATCCAGCCTGAACTCGATCACCTTAGTCAGGCTAACGAGAGACCCCGCCGGACCCGAGCATTCGGTTGTCAACGAATCCTTACGGACTTCTGGTCGCGGGCGCACGCCTCCCCAGGCATCGGGGGTCGGAAGGATTATTCGGTCCCAATCGAATCGTTGCGGGTGTGGACAGAGACAACTCACGATGATCCGGGCTGGGGCGAGGACGCCGTGAGGTGAAAGCGCACCGACATGACTCACCCATGAGTTGGACGGGACCGCAGCGAGCCACAGCGGCGGACTCTGGCCGACCCGAGTGGAGGGATTGTGTGAGTATCAGGCCAGGAGAGCCGCCTCAGACTTCACCCAGCGTCGCCGACCTCGCTGTGAACGAGATCGAGGGTCGATCGCCCGGTCAGATCGCGTGGATGCGGCTGAAGCGGGACAAGGTCGCGATCGCCGGCGGCATCGTGATCATCCTGTTGATCTTGATGGCGATCTTCGCGCCGCTGATCGTGAAGGCGTTCGGTGACCCGCCGAACGAGTTCCACCAGGACCTGATCGACACCCAGACCGGCACGCTGGGCCCGATCGGTAAGTGGGGCGGGGTGAGCTGGGACCACCTGTTCGGGGTGGAGCCGGTGAACGGCCGCGACCTGTTCAGCCGGGTGGTGTACGGGTCGCGGATCTCGCTGCTGATCGCGTTCTTCGCCACCATGTTGTCGGTGCTGCTGGGCACCACGGCGGGGATCATCGCGGGCTTCTTCGGTGGCTGGGTGGACGCGTTCATCAGCCGGTTGATGGACATCTTCTTGGCGTTCCCGCTGCTGGTGTTCGCGATCGCGCTGGCCGGGGTGATCCCGGACGAGGCCTTCGGGCTGCGCGGCAACTCGCTGCGGATCGTGTTGCTGGTGTTCATCATCGGGTTCTTCAACTGGCCCTATATCGGCCGGATCATCCGCGGCCAGGCGCTGTCGCTACGGGAGCGCGAGTTTGTCGACGCGGCCCGTAGCCTCGGTGCGCGCCGCCCGTACCTGCTGATGACCGAGATGCTGCCGAACCTGGTGGCGCCGATCCTGGTGTACGCCACGCTGCTGATCCCGACCAACATCATCTTCGAGGCAGGACTGTCCTTCCTCGGCGTCGGCATCCGGCCGCCGACCGCGACCTGGGGCGGCATGCTCTCCGACGCGGTGGCCTTCTACACGATGCCGCACTTCCTCCTGGCGCCCGGTA
>Ga0075418_10002876_pt1 | contig 19676 bp, 15 predicted proteins | sample SoiMetdeltSBSDD2_FD_81776 | JGI IMG/M metagenome (GOLD analysis project Ga0075418, IMG submission 81776) | Bulk soil microbial communities from a Populus tree surrounding site in Tennessee, USA - Soil MetaG P. deltoides SBSDD2 | ecosystem: Environmental > Terrestrial > Soil > Tree plantation...
GGGCGGGACCGTATCGATTCGCTTACGGAGTTCATCAACCGTCTTCACTGGATGTGGAAACGACTCGGTGACGAGGTGATACAGCAGAACCCCGGTGCTGTACACGTCGGTGCGGACGCTGGCCGGTTCGCCTCGAAAGATCTCGGGCGCGAGATAGAGCGGGGTGCCGACGATCTCCGCTTTCCCTTTCGGCCCCTTGGCGTCGATTTCTCGCCCGGTGCCGAAGTCCATGAGGACGATCCTGCCGCCGTCTTCCCGCATCACGTTCTGTGCCTTGACGTCGCGGTGCAGCAGTCCGGCCCGGTGAACGGCCGCGAGCGCCCGGCAGACGTCGAGGCCGACAAGCGATGCTTCACGCGCGCTGAACCGGCCTTGTTTGCTGACCGCCTGTTCGAGCGTGATGCCGCGAATCAACTCCATCCACAGACCCACGCGTCCCTGTTCGATGGCGGCCCCGTAGACCGTGACGATGTTCGGATGGCGGAGGCGGGCGAGCAGGCGGCCTTCGCGAGCGATGCGCGAGGTGTCGAGCGCGGCAACCGACCCGCCCCCGACGACCTTCAGCGCAACTTCACGCGCCAGATGAGGATCCCACGCACGGTACACGACGCCGAAGTTGCCGGCCCCAAGTTGCTCGAGGAGCGCGAGCTGGGCCCACGTGCCGATGGGCTGCGAGGGCGGCGCAACCGTCGCGGGAGCCGCGTAGGGGACGGCCGCGTCGGCTTCCCGATGCGCGTGAGCGAGCTCCCACAAGAGGTGCAACTGGTCAATGAGCTCCCGCTGATCGGGCGTCGAGACGGCTGCAGCGTTCCAATCAACGACGGTACCGTCCGCGATCGATTTCGCCAGCGGCAGCAGCGGATCCGGATCGTCGTGGTCGTTGTCGTCGGCCATTACACAATCCAGCGGAACAGCGTCGCGTAGTGTACTGCTTGAGCAGGATCAACGTCCTATCCGTCACGTGCCGGACCCACGCAACGGGTGTATAAGAGGCCGGTGGCCACCGCTTCGATGCTCGTGCGCGTCGACGAAGCCGATCAGGAAATCGGCGTGGTCGAGAAAATGAGCGCCCATCGCGAAGGCGTCCTCCACCGCGCCTTCTCGGTGTTTGTCTTCGACCGTTCCGGCCGGCTGCTGCTCCAGCGCCGCGCGCTCGATAAATACCATTCAGGAGGCCTCTGGTCGAACACGTGCTGCAGCCACCCGCGACCCGGCGAACGTCCCATCGACGCAGCACATCGACGTCTGGAAGAAGAAATGGGATTTGATTGTCCTCTTACCGGCGGTTACGCATTCATCTACAAAGTCGACGTCGGCAACGGGCTCGTTGAACACGAATTCGATCACGTCTTCGTCGGCCACTTCGACGGAGAGCCGCGTCCCGATGGCGCTGAAGTCAATAGCTGGGCGTGGAAGCCGCTCGATGAAGTCTGCACCGATATGGACGTGAGGCCCTCCGCGTACACGGTCTGGTTCAAAATCGCGCTCGAGCGGCTGCGGAAGACTCGCAGTGCGACGTTGCCGGCAGCAATGCGTGCCTCGTTTGCACAGCTGCTGTGTGCGGCCATCGCGATCGTGCTGTTCGGCACGGCGGCCTGGGCACAAAGCACATTCGGCCGGCTGGCCGGAACCGTATTCGACGCAGGCGGCGGCGTGCTGCCCGGCGTCGCCGTCACGTTGACCAGCGAGCAGACCGGCCAGGTGCAGACCACAGTGACCGGTGACAGTGGCACGTTCCTGTTCGCACAGGTGCAACCGGGACTCTACACCGTCACGATGACGCTGGCCGGCTTCCGCACGGCGCGATTCGAGAATGTCGCGATCGACGTCGGTGTCGAGCGGTCGCTGACGGCGCGTCTGGAAGTTGGAGAGCTGCAGGAAACTGTGTCGGTCAGCGGTGGAAGCCCGCTGGTGCAGACGACGACGCCGGAGGTGACGCAGACGGTCGTGCAGCGTCAGATTCTGGAACTTCCGCTCCTGAACCGCGATCCGCTCGCGCTGATTCAGCTGCAGGCCGGCGTTCCCGGCATCGCCTCGCGCAGCGAAACCGCCATCAACGGTGGCCGTCCCACGTGGACGCAGGTGACGCAGGACGGGATCAACATCCAGGACAACTTCATCCGCACGAACGCGCTCAACTTCAGCCCCAATCGTCCGACCTCCGACACGGTCGGCGAATTCACGATCACGACGGCCGTTCCAGGCGCCAATGCCGCAGGCGGCGCGACAACTGTCCAGATGATCACACCGGCGGGCACGAACCAGCTCCGCGGCGACCTGTTCGGGAACCTCGTCAGCAGCCGCCGGGCGGCGAACTCGTTCTTCAACAAGCGCGAAGGACTGCCAAAACCCGACGAGAGCAACAAGCAGTTCGGCGGCTCGCTGGGCGGACCGATCGCGCGCAACCGGTTGTTCTTCTTCGGCTACTACGAAGGTTCGCGGCAGCGCGCGCAGGTCACGCAGAACAGCACGGTGCCCTTGCACGATGACTTCCTCCAGGGCGTGTTTCGCTACGTCGGCACCACCGATCGGCAGATTCACGCGGTCAACGTGCTGCAGGCCACTGGATCGAGGCTCGATCCCGTTATCGCCCGGGACATTCTCGCGCGGGTCCCCCCGTCGTCGCGCGCCAACAACTTCGATGTCGGCAGCTCGACGCCCGATCGTCCGCTGAATACAGCCGGCTACGCCTTCCTTCAGGACTCGCTGACCCGCCGCAACGCGTGGGGGACACGCCTGGACTTCGAGGCAAGTCCGCGACACCACTTCGAGACCGTTTACGCCTGGTTCCACGAGATCGACGACAGAAGCGATATCGACGGCGTCCACGATCGCCCGCTCGTGTTCACCGATTCGAACGTTCATCGTTACGTCGGCGCGTGGCGATGGTCGACTGGTGCATTCACGAACGAAGTACGCGGTGGAGGCAATCTGGCCCCATTGCGATTCGAAACGAAGGAGACATTCGGCAACGCGCTGTTCAGCGTGCCGTTCGTCACCAATCCTGTTGAATCGTTCCAGCCGCAGGGACGTAAGACGCGGACGTTCCAGTACAGCGACACCGCATCGTGGCAGCGCGGCCGTCACGAGCTGCAGATCGGCGGCGGCCTCCAGCAGGTCCGTGTGAACACCTATGGCTTTGGGGCGCGCTTCCCGGTTGTGGACTTCGGGTTCAGCCCCGCGGCTCCGGCGTCACTGCAGCTGTCCGCATCCCAGTTACCTGGAGGCGTCAGCGCAGCCGATCTCGCGTCCGCCAACGCGCTCCTGTCCTTTCTGTCGGGAACGATAACGGACGTCACCCAGACATTCGAGGTGCGCGACCGGACGTCGGGGTTCCTCGCCGGTACCCCGAACATCCGCAATTACCGGCTGAACAACGCCACCGCGTTTCTGCAGGACAACTGGCGCTGGAAACCGAACGTGACGCTGCGCGCGGGGCTGAAGTGGGAGTACTACACGCCGCTCAGCGAGCGCGACAACCTCGGACTGCTGCCGGTGCTGAACGGCCGTTCCGTGCGTGATGCGCTCCTCGATCCGAACGGCAGCGTGACATTTGTCGACGGCGGCTATTACAAGAGCGACCTCAATAACTTTGGCCCGAATGTCGGCTTCGCCTGGGATCCGTTCAAGGACGGACGCACATCAGTACGCGGCGGCTACTCGCTGACCTTCGTCAACGAAGAGACGATTACGGTGGCCGACAACGTCTCGAGCAGCAACGTGGGACTGTCGTCAGATGTGGAACTCCCCAATCTCTACACGACCGTCGCCGCGGGCATACCGGTTGTGCCGACGCCCATCTTCAAGAGCGTGCGGAGCTACGCCGACCAGTTCGACGTGACGCCGGGACCGGCCGCGTTCGCGATTGATCCGCGCATCAAGCAGCCGCAAGTCCATCAGGTCGGCGTCAGCGTGTCACGCGAGCTGCCGTGGCGGTTCGCCGCCGAGGCGCGCTACATCGGAACCTTCGGCCGCGGCTTGTGGCGCGGGATCGATCTGAATCAGATGAATCCGCGCGGCGCATTTCAGGACGACTTTCTCCGCGCCCGCACGAACGGCTTCCTCGCGCTGCAGGCGACCGGAATCTTCAATCCGGCCTACAACCCGGCGCTTGCCGGCAGTCAGCCGCTGACGGTGATCCCCACTCTCGGCGGAGGGTTTCTCACGAACGCTACCGTCAGAAACCTGATCCAGACCGGCCAGGTCGCCTCGCTCGCTGACTTGTACATCACCAGCGCCGGTCCGGATGTCGGCGCGCAGGCGCGCCGGATGTTCCTCCCCAATCCCGGCATCTACGTCGCCGACCTGATCGAAAACGGCGGCTTCAGCAACTACAATGCCCTGCAGCTCGAGCTGCGGCGTCAATTGCCGGCCGGCGCGCTGGGGCAACTCAACTACACGTTCTCCAAGACGCGAACCAATTCGCTGGGGACCACGCAGGAGCGTTTCGAACCGTTCCTCGACAACGCGCGCCCGCAGCTCGATGAAGGGCGCTCGGAGTTCCACATCTCGCACGTGATGAACGCCAACGCCGCGGTCGATCTTCCGTTTGGTCGCGGTCGCCGATGGCTGAATCGCGGCGGCATCCTGGATGAGATCGTCGGCGGTTGGCAAACCAGCGCCGTGGTGCATTGGCAGAGCGGATCGCCGATCTCGATACTCGCTCAGCGCGGGACGTTCAACCGCCGGATGCGCTCGTACCACCAGACGGCGCGCACCACCCTCGGCGCCGATGAACTGAAGAAGCTGCTCGGCGTGCGTGACGTCAACGGCATCGTCTACTGGATCGATCCGAAGGTGATCGATCCGAATACGGGCCGCGCCGTTGGTCCCGATACGCTCACCAATTCGCCGGGCTTCCCGGGGCAGGTGTTCTTCAACCCAATGGCCGGTGAAGTCGGCAACCTCGGAGTCCTTGCGTTCGATGGTCCGTCACAGTTTGTGACTGACCTGTCGATCACCAAGCGCGTGCGCGTGTGGAAGCAGGCGGGCCTGCGGCTGCGTGCCGACATCTTCAATCTGTTCAACACGGCAAACTTCTGGGTCGCCGACGACGACATCAACAGCACGACGTTCGGGCGGATCGTCGACACGACGACGAGTCCGCGGCTGATGCAGATTCAGGTCAAAGTGGATTTTTAAGGGAGAAATCCCAAAGCCCAAAACTCAAATCCCAATAAAAGGTACGAGCCACAGAGGCAGAGAGACTCAGAGGAAATTTGATCCTCTGTGTCTCCGAGTCTCTGTGGCCCGTGTTTGGGACTTGCGATTTGGATTTGGGATCTGGGATTTACTTCGTCGATTTAACCGCGGTATCCGCGACGCACGAGAAATTCGTCGCGTCGTCCGTGCTGCCCGAACCGTTCCACTTTGCGACCTTCGGGAATGGGCAGAGCGGCCGCGTGCGATCGACCTTCCCGTCGGTGAGGTGTGACGCCACAATGCGATCGGGCGACTTGCCGGTGGTTGCCCAGGCATCGAGCACGGCGGCCTTGTCCCAGGTGTCAGTTCCCGGGCCGCCCTGACAGTGATACATGCCGGGGATCATGAACAGCTTGACGGACTTCCCTTCTGCCAGCTTGCCAACCTTCTCGAGCACCATCTCGTGATAACGGATGGCGTTGTCGGATGTGACCTGCGGGTCCGCGAATCCCTGATACATCAGCAGCTTCCCTCCGCGATCGAAGAACGCCCTGATGTTCGGGTTGTCCGACTTGAGAATGCCGTCGGGGTCGGCTTTCTGCGCCTTGTCCACGTCGGCTGACGCATTGAACTGCGCCAGCTCCCAGTTGGGATCCTTCATCGCGATGTACTTCATCGCTTCGATCGCGTTGCCGTACCCGTTCGGGCTGTACAACGTTCCCCACTGCAGCTCGGTGCCAGGCATCAATCCGCCGGTGAGCACCTTTCCGGTTTTTGCGTCCTTGGCCGGCGCATAGATCATCTTGGCCGTCTGCACCTGCGCGGCCGTGAGGCACGACACCGTGTCCTCGCCTGCCTTGCACTGCAGCACTTTCGGATCGAAACGGCAGGCAACGGGATTTTCGAGAATCCCGTCCTTCACGCCATCGAGGCCGTCACACGCCTGAAGTACCGCTTCGTGAATCGCGGGGTATTTCTCGGGTGGGATGTATCCGCCGGACGTCTTCAGCATCGCTGATTCGTTCATGATGACGCCGACGTAGCGATTCATGCCGCCCCATGCGACGGCGCCAGCGACGATAGCGTCATAATCGGCGGGATAGCGCTGCGCCTCGGTGATGCCCTGACGGCCGCCGAGCGAGCACCCGTTGAAATACGAGTACTTGGGTGCGCTGTTGTAGTAGCCGTTGATGATCGCCTTGGCTTGCACCGTCATCTCGTGCACGGCGCGATAGCCGACATCAATCACCTTCTCCGGGTGTCCCAGCGCAAACGCGGCGGTGTTGCCAACGTGACCGGTATCAGTGCTCGTGGTCGCATAGCCAGCGGCAAGCGCCGCAGCCATGGCCGGATAGGCGATCGTACCGGCCCACCCGCCGTTGCCGACCGCCTGGAACTTACCGTTCCATGTCGCGCTGTCGGGCAGCCAGACTTCGATCCTGATGTCGGAGTCGCTCGAAGGCGTCAACGTCGCGGCGACCCTGCAGAATGCAGGAAGCGCGGAGTACGGATTGGGCTGGTTGGCTCCGCGACCGCCACCACGTGCGCCGCCGGCGCGAGCACCGCCGCGTCCCGCCGCGCCTTCACGTCCGGGAGGCGCGGGCGCCGCTGGTGGTGTGAACGCACCAGCCGCGACGAGCTGTGCCGAGGTTACGTGCGCGTTCTGAAGAGGAAGGACAGCCAGGCTGTCGCAGGTCGCGGCCATCGCGGCCGGGACGTGGAGGACAGCTGCGGTGAACGTGAGGAGCACCAGCCGCCGCATCATCAAACCTCCCGATGACGCGCCTCTCTGCACACGGGTACAACCGAGCGCGTCAGTTTGTGTTGGAGTATACGTCCAGCGCGTGTGTCACTGATTACTCCCCGCACAGGACAGCGCTCGGCGGCTCGAGTGGGAGGATCGGCGTTTTTCGGAGCAATCTCGCAATCTGCGACAGCTCGGCTCTGGTGGCAGCCATCTTGATATTTACGGCAAACAGCGATGGGGACCTGGGAAGACGCCACGCACGGCATCGAACACGAGCTGACGTTGCGGCTCGAGCGCGCGAGCGACCTATCCGAGCGCGCGAAACGGGCCAACGACGCCGTGCGGCACGAGATTGATCGTGCGTTAGAGATTGCGGATGAACTGCGCGGCGTCTCCCAAGAGTCCGAAGCACGTGCGGGACGGTTGCGGGGCCCGCAGCACGACCGGTAAAATGAGCGGTCCCACCAACAACGAGATGGGCCGCTAGCTCAACTGGCAGAGCAGCAGACTCTTAATCTGCGGGTTCACGGTTCGATTCCGTGGCGGCTCACCAATTTCACAAACAATTTCTCGCATTACGCCAGGCCATTCGCTCACCTGAAACCCTAACTGAAACCCTAACTGGATTCAGATTCGGTGTCGAGAGGGCAAGCGTCAGCCGCCGAAGGCCATCGAACCGGCCGGACATCGCTCCCTCTGTCCGGGACCGTCGTATAGCAACAGGTGAGGCCCAAATTCACGACATCCGATACGCAGGACGTGCCAGTCCCAATTTGATAGAGTGATGCACCCTTCCAAAGGAACGACATGACCTCGGAGAAAAAGCCTCCGTTCCTAGACGCAGCGGATGCCGTGGCAGACGCCCACAACGCGGACGTTCTGTTTATTAACGCGCCGATTTACCGCCCACTGGATGCGAAGGTGTTGGAACTGTGTCGAAAGAGGCGGCGTCGTAAGAAGTCGTCCTGATTCTCCTGACCCAGGGAGGCAATGCTGACGCCGCATATCGCATCGCGCGATGTTTGCAGAATTCGTACGAGAAGTTCGTTCTATTCCTGAGTGGTTCGTGCAAGAGCGCGGGCACGTTGATCGCCATTGGAGCGTCGGAGTTGATTGTGGCCGACAGCGGCGAGCTCGGGCCGCTTGACGTTCAGATGTCGAAGCCGGATGAGCTCCTCCAGCGTCAATCAGGCTTGACGGCGACGGCCGCGTTGTCGACCTTGCATCAGCAGGCATTCGAGGCGTTTGAGCATTTCTTTTTGACACTGGTCACGAAGAGCGACAACGCGATCAGCACGCGGACGGCGACGCAAATCGCCGTTCAGTTAACCGGCGAACTGTTCAAGCCGGTGTACCAGCACGTTGATCCTATGCATGTTGGTGAGGCGGGCCGTGCGATGCAGATCGCGCAACAGTACGGCGGACTTCTTCAGGCCACAGCGGGAAATCTCACGACGAATTCCCTCCAGGACCTCACAACTGGTTATGCGTCACATGACTTTGTGATTGATCGAGCGCAGATTCAAACGCTCTTCAGACGGGTGCGAGCGCCTCATGCACCAGAACAGGCACTGGCCGATGTGCTTGGTTCCCCGGCCCTTGAAGCCGCCGGGCCCGGAGAGCGGTCATACATGGCATACTTGTCTAGCGAGCAACCCGCGCCCCAGGAACAGGGCTTGCCTGGACAACAGACGGGGGATCCCAATGATGAGAACGCAGTTGAGCCAGAGCCAGCGCCAGCAACAAGCGTCAATCCCGGCCAAGGCGGAGCAGCTTCAGCAGGACAGCCTGAAGCGGCTGCAGAAGGTCACATCGCAACCATCCGACCAGTCCGCCAAGCGGGAAGAGGCAGAAACAGTCGAGCGTCTTAGCCGCGAGGCTGTAGCGTAACACTCGTCAGTGCTGCGTCCCCCGTAGTTACACAACCACCTCTGGTACGTTTCAGCTCTAACCCGTGGAGCAACGCGACGAGCTTCGCGGGCCGCATTTTGCTGCATATCCGGCAGCACGTGAGCACAAGGCGAAATGGCTTCCTACCCACCGATCAGAATTGCATTCATCTTCGCCGCCGCTGATGCCTGGAGCGCCGGCAGGACGTGCGAGTACGTGTTGAGCGTCAGAGAAATTTGAGAGTGCCCGAGGGTCTCCATGATGGTCCGCGGGTCGACGCCCTGAGCGAGCAACAGCGTCGCGGCGGTGTGACGTAGATCGTGGAACCGTACGCGCGGAACCTCAGCTTCCGATAGCATCGACTGAAATTCCCTCGTCACGTTCCGCGGATCGAGCGCGGTCCCGATTGGTGTGGTGAACGCGAGACCGGAATCCTTCCACTCGCCGCCGGCCGCGAGCCGTTCCTTGAGTTGCGCCTTGCGATGCGCCTTCAGCGCGCTGACGACAACCTGCGGCATCCGGATGGTTCGGCGGCTGCGAACGGACTTCGGTTCCGTGAGTGTCAGCGTCGTTCGCACCGTGCGCCATTGCTTGCGCAGCGCCTCGAGCTCTCGGCGAACCTCCCGACGTTCCGCGCTGCGCTTCGGTGCCTCCGCCAATCGCTTTCGGTTCTCGTGTCGTTTTGAGGATCAGCGATCGACGAATTGCGCTGTCTCCGCCGCTCCGTTCGAGCGCCTGGCGAACGCGCAGCAAGCCGGTGTCAGTATCGACGTCCTCCCATCGGAGGCCCAACGCCTCGCCGAGGCGCAAACCGAGCGCCGTGGCCACCGATACGAGCGCTCCGAGCCGATGGCCTTTCACCGACTGCAGTAACGTACGCGCCTGTTCTGGCGTCAACGGTTGGATCTCTTTCGCGCGGTGCCGTGGAACGTCGACGAGCGCGGCGACGTTATCCGAAACGAGCCGCCACTTCCGAGCCTGATTCAGTGCTGCTCGGAACACGGTCCTGGCGTATCGGATGTTGCGCGCGCTCGCGCCCTTCTCCTGGTGTTGTCGGAACCACTGATCAACGTGAGGCGGCGTCAGCTTCGCGAGCGCGATCTTGCCGAGCCCGGGCACCAAGTGCAGTCGAATTGCCTGCTCGTACGTGGCCCATGCACGCGGACGCAGCCGGGTACGTTTGTGCTCGAGCCAACGCTCGAGGAACTGCGCAACGGTCTGACGCTCGTCGGCGAATGTGCCGCCTTGCTGGACTTTCCCAAGGGCCTTCGTCAGCTTGCCGGCCGCCTCTCTACGCGTCTTCCCGTAAAACGCTTTCCGACGCCGCTTCCCGTTTTCCCAGCCGAGATCAACCCGCGCCACCCAACGGCCATCGGGCCGTTTGACGATACAGCCTTCCCCGCGTCCGCGGCGTTTCTGAGAGTGAGTCATCACATTCATCCTTTCGTTGCCTTGCTGGCGTCCGCTACCACTTTGCGGAGCCACTCGCGTTCCGTGTCGCTGAGCGGTTCCGCGGCCTGGCCCTGCTTCGGTGCTTCACGAATGAACTTGTGGCCGCTACTACGCGCGCGCGCGATTAAGTTCCGCGCTTGGGCATGTCCTAGACGGTGAACTTTCATCACCGCCTGAATTGGTGAAGCGCCCGCCCGTACGGCGTCGTCATACGTCAGGGCGATGCGCGCGTAATCCGCCGGACTCCATTTCACCGGGCGTCCCCGACGAAGCGGGCCATCGCTGGAGCCCTTCTTTTGCTGTCGAACTGAGTCAAACGGATTCTTGGCGGATATTCCGGCGGACGCAATTGTCTTGGCGATAATCCCAAATGCGCCGTCGCGATGAGGAAGCTTTCCTAGGGTTCTGGTCCAACGCAACACAGCTGCAGTCTTGGCGTGACGTTTGATCGCCACCGCCGCAGCTTTTCGCAGCGTCGACGCCGATATGCCGCCGCGCGGAATTGGACGGGCACGGCTACCGATGATCTGGGCCGCCCATTCTCCCGGCGCTCGATATTGGTCGTCCTCGCTGGGCGCCGGAAATATTCGGATTTCGGAGATTACCGGAACGCCCCGGTCATCTCCGATCACCCGCGAAGCGAGCACCCAGTTCGGAGCTTCAGCCAAGTGTTCCTCCACCCACAAATCGTCCGCGCGGACGAGCGCCACCCGTGGCTCATTTCCTTTCAAGACGTGCTCCGAGGGAACGTTGTGGAACTTGACTTGCGCGGGATGCGCCGCTTCCACGCGAGAAAACACATCCACACCGAGAGCCTCTGCTGGTTTCTTCGTGCTCATGCCGCGACCCTTCTCTTCATTCATTAACGGGATTGTTACAACGCAATATTAAATATCATGTTGAACGTCAGTCCCGCAAGTCCTATTGTGTCCCGGTCGGACAAATCGACACGGTGGAGGACTGATGGAACGACTGCTCTTGAAGCCAGCGGAATTCGCGGAAGCAATTGGGGTGTCCCGCTCGCGTGGCTACGAACTCATTCAGCGCGGCGAAGTGCCATCGATACGCATCGGCGCGTCCGTTCGAGTTCCTGTGGACGCGCTGAAAGCATGGATTGAAGACCGCATGAACGGGCGACAGCATCAGGTTACCGTCGCCTAAAGCCGGACGTTCGTGAGGACCCTGGCGATGATTCCGAAGCTGGCAAGAGCGCCGCATGACCACCCGCGAACTATCTGAGGTTGTCGTGGCGCTGCTTCGCGATCTCGCCGTCGCACGCTCTGAGCGTGACAGCTATCGCGCCGTAGCGGTTGCCGGCATCCATCACGCCCACGATCTCCATATCGAGAACGCCCGTCTACGGCGCGCTCATCAAAATCTTCAGGACGAATACCGACGGTTTGGTGCGGAGGTTATGCGGACGCATACCTTGCGTCCGGCGAATATCACTGGTGATAAATCCGCCGACTACTACGAGGGTATTCCTAGGAATACCCTGCCGATCAACGAGGTTGTAACCAGTAACAACCTGCCAGCGGGATACGAAATTTCCACGGGTCGCCAACCTGAATCACAGGTGTCGATGTGACGGTCACAGACCGCGACATCAACTGGGGCGAGGGGGCCACGGAATTCACTGGTGAATTTGGAGGACAGCCGTCAACGGATTCTGTTTCTGGTCAACCCCTAGGGGTTGCAGTTGCGACCGAATCCGAATTGCCGTTTATGACGGCCGCAGCGGTTGCGCAGGCTGCACCGGAGAAGGTGGATTGGATCATTCCCGGGTTCGTCGCGCCTGGCGTCATTACCGAGATTGACGGGAAGCTGAAGTCGAGCGGCAAGACCACGTTTATCGGCGCGATGACGAAGGCCATTGTCACCGGGGGCTGTTTTCTCAACCGGCAAACGAAGCAAGCGCGCGTCGTCTGGCTCACTGAAGAACGCGCCCAAACGTTCGGCGAGACCCTGCGCCGTGCGGGAATTGACACCAGGACGGACATTCATGTCCTGCACTGGCATTCAGTGAAACACCTTAGATGGCCCATCCTGATGTCGCGTGTGGCTGACTATGCGATGGCGATCGAGGCGAAGGTCGTCATCGTGGACACGATCTCGCAGTGGGCGGGGCTCCGCGGTGATGCCGAAAACAACAACGGTTCCCAAATGGAAGCAGCGGCGCCTCTCCAGGATGCAGCCGCCAAAGGGCTCGCCATTGGTGTCGCTCGCCATGAGCGCAAGGGCGGCGGCGAGGTTGGCGAATCTGGCCGCGGCGGTTCTGCGTTCTCGGGTGCCGTGGATGTCGTGGTGAGCATCAGACGCGGGGAGGGCAAGACAAAGCCCACGGTTCGCGTCCTGCAAGCGCTGTCCCGTTTTTCGGAGACACCTTCTGATCTCGTCATTGACCTGACGTCGGATGGCTACGTCGTGCTCGGCGATACCGCGTCAGTCGCCACGCTCGAGGCCGAGCAAGCCCTTATCGACCGCTTGCCTACCAATCAGACCGACGCAGCGGACTTGGAAGCATTGAGGGTAGCGGAGCCCGTGATCGCGAAGACCTCTGCGAAGACTGCCATGGCAAGGCTCTACGACAGCGGCAAGGCGCGTCGCATCGGATCCGGGAAGAGAGGCGACGCTTACCGGTATTTCTTACCGGTAAAAGATTCGGTCGCAACTCAGACCTATAGGTCTGACCAGCAACCAGAAACGTGGGGAAGCGATGCCAACCGTGTGTGAATACGTCACGCTGCGCGGAGGGCTCAGCCTGCCAGTGCCCCGGTGCTGCTAGTTCTCAACCTCGAGACTCGTGGGTTCAGGCTGTCCCGCGATGGTGAAGACATCCTCATTCAGCCGTTCTCGAAGCTGACTGCCGACGACAAGCAGAGCCTCAAGATGTGGAAACGCCACGTTTTGGCGCTGCTGGACTACCAGGCTCCGGAGATCGCATGAATGGGGGGTGAATTCCTCGGGACCTACGGATTGAAGACCGCCGCGCGGGTGGATTTTCCTCTGCGTAAGTCTGGGACTTTTGGTTCGTAACGCTATGGGGGAGGGTTTGATGGGTGGACGAGGACCAGCGCCGAAGCCGGCGCATTTGTTGGCACGAAAGCGACGCCGGAAGGCTGGTGCGTGCGTATTGGTGGTTTCTCCATCGCAGTTCGTGTTGCCACTTAAGCCGGGGCGCCCAGCATTGTCGGACCCTCGGCGCTCTCAAGCCACACGATCGAGGGACTGATGCCGTATCTGGCCAAACCGGGGCGCCCAAAACCGGAGCAGCGGCGTGACAGCGACGCGCGTCGGGGCAGCGCGCATGAACGCGGCTACACCAGGCGTTGGCAGCAACGAGCCGCGCTCTTTAAGCAACGCTATTCGCTCTGTGGGATGCGACCGAATGGGGCAGCGCCTGTGATGTCTCGCTGTCACGAGCGCGGCCTGCTGACGCTCGCGTATCAAGTCGATCACGTCGTTCCACACCGGCGCGACGAACGCTTGCTCTGGGACGAGGAGGGCAACTGGCAGTCGTTGTGCCGTGCCTGCGGTGCACGCAAGAGCCGTGCAGGATTGTGAAGGGAGAGGGGGATAAATCTCCATGACCCTTCGCCTTCAGGACCGCGGTCTGATTTTGTACGAGTCTGGGAGCTTTCCGATCGGGCCTTTACCGGCGCTTTCGTGGACGCCGCGGTTTGTCGCTTGCGTGGTCTTTTGCGGCGGGCGGGCGTTCGTCCGGCGGAGCGGGCCGTTCGTCGTTGACTGGAACCGCGTAGCGCGATGCGAGCAGGTAATTGGCCAGGGATGTTCCCACGTCGTACACATGGCCAACCTCGAAGTGCTCAAGGTTGATCCCGTCGATGCGGCCTTTCATGACTGCAGTAATCCGCACACGCATGCGGGGCGGAATATTGGCACACGCCTCGGTCGTCGCACTACTGAGCTAGAACAAAGTCGCCGGTTTCGGGTCGAGCGGGATCGATGGCTAGCTCGCGATCGAAATCTCTTCCTTGCGGCGTACTGGCCATTCTTTCTCGCAGGCGGCGCAGTGCCACTCGAGCAGTACGCGCTCCCCTTGAATCACGTGCTGGAGACGCACCCGTCCGATGCTGCCACAGTGCTCGCAGCGACGCGGAACCTGCAACGCAATCGGTGTGTCGGGCATGGATGGGACAAAGGAGAATCGAATGTTAACACGCGCAATTCAACGCGAAAAACGGGCCGCGGCACGCAGACGAGAAAAGGGGGGCGGGCCAATTCCTTCACGCCCTAATTGCCCAGACCGCCGCGCGGCTTCACGCAGATTTTCGCGAAAAATGAAGATCGGAAAATGGCGGTCACGGTGCATCAACTCGCAAGTGTCTGAATGAGTAGTCCTTCGTGAACGCGAGCAACCAGCAATCGGGAGTTGATGAACCGAGTCGCAATGTTGATCGACCACGTTGCTGGACGTGTGGGGATGGACTTGCGCCGTCGCGAACGCGACCACGGTTAACGTGCTCACCGGCATGTCAGCGCACTCGGGCGTTTGCGGTTCGCAAAATCCGCCGGCGCGAGAAGTGGATGACAGGTTGGCGGCGCTGCGCCGATCTAGGCACGGTTTCGGCCGCCGAAGCCGCCCACGAAATCGCGATGATTCAAGCGGCTATTGAGGCATTGCGATTACCGCTTTGGGCCACGAATACAACCGAGGAGTTGTGACAATGCGATTCAGGGAACGCGGCGGAGCAGCAGTTGTGAACTGCCGACACCACGACTCAGGGATTCAAATGAACTGCCAATGAGCCTTCAGTTCAACGCGAACTGAACGGTCACCGTCGAAATGACCGAAACCGGTGCACCGTTCAGGAGCGTCGGCGCGAACTCCCATTGGCGAACAGCATCCAACGCCGCCTGGTCGAGCAGTGGGATGGACCGAACGATCCGCGCGCTGTTCACCTTTCCGTCCGGACGGATGAGCACTTCAACGATAACCACGCCTTGAACGCGCGCACTCTGCGCAATCGCCGGATACTCGGGATCGACGTGCTTCGTCTTCTCCGGCGGTTTAATAGTTCCGCCCACACGCACCGTCGCACCGACAGGCGTTGGAGGCGGAGGGGCCTGCGGCAATCCGCCGACCACTGCGCCGATGATTCCTGATGGGGCGGACAGGGGCTGCGACGCTCGAGCAAAATCTGCTTCCGTCGGCACCTTGTTGATCCAACCGACTCGCTCGGTACCAACTCGCGGCCGCACACGAACCTTCGTGAGCTGCCGTCCCTTGATCGTCTCCGCGCCGACCGCAAAAAACCGGAGTCCTTCCTTTGTAATCTGCTCTTGGGTCAGCCACTCATACGTGGTGGCGTCTGCCAGCGGATAAAACTCCGCAGGACCGGTGAACACGAACTCACGAGCTGGAGGACGGTATTCGAAGTTGATTGTCAGTAACAAGAAAGGATCCGGATACTGAGTTGGAAGCGGAAGCACCGGACTCGAGCGCGTCACAGCGTTGAGAGAGGCGACGTTCAGCGCAGCCACAGTCGCCGGCCGCTTCATCTGAACGTCGGTGATCGTGCCGTCCCGCTGAATCTTCATGGCCACAACCGCGTTATCTGCTCCCTGCACGGCGCCAGATGTCACTACCCAGTTCCGCTGCACCTGCGCGCTGAATCCCCGAGCCCATGGTCCGAAGTCCACGCCTTTCGCATTGAACTCGATGTGTGCTCCCGCATCCACAGCCTCGTTCTGGCGCTTGACATAATCCTGCAGGTTCCGGACCGCGTCGCTGATCGAGCCCCGCGCGCCCTTCGGCGGGTCCGGGGCTGGATCTCCTGCCGGCTTGCCCACCTGATCCTGCGCGCTGATGGGGGTCGAGCAAAGCCCAGACATCAGGCACAAAGCACAAAACAAACGACTACCAGGTGTCATCGCAATCCTTTCAGCTTTGATCGCTTGACGACGACAGTCGGATGGAAGTCGCGCATTTTACACTAGGCTGCGACAGCGACGCAGCTTGTCCGCGCCGACCGGGGGGTTGGGTCCCGTTCGACAAAAGGGCGCCGACTGACCCCTCTCGTTCTCGCCATCGCGTCCGCGCTACCATCTCGCGAGTGTCTCATACGTGGCCGCCGCCTGGACCACGGAAGCGCCCGCCCACGCTCGAGCACGTCCGGGACGTGTGGACGTTGCGCGGCATCACATCGGACGTCACCGCCGCGGTTTGGCGCAACGACTTTGGCCTCGAGTTGCGCGTCGAGCATCGAGGCGAACTGATCGAATCGCGGTTGTCACGATATGGCGAAGCCCCCTTGACCCTGATCGCTGATCAACTCAAAACGAATCTGATCGAGAAGGGATGGACCGAGCCGTCGAACGCGACATAACACGGTCGGCTCACACCGGGTTCTGGGACTATCAAACGACGAGTCGCGTCCGAGATACGGTCAATGACCGTCGCATGGTTGAGGTTCGGCATGGAGCCTTCGAATTCGCTGTGAAAGCGTCGCTTCATTTTGACGCTGAAGTCTTAGACTCCCACCACACTTCGAAGGCGCTCGAGACGGCGCGATGAAAGGAGCTCCCATATGATGCGGAGAAGTCGCTGGTGCGCATTCTTTGTGATCGCTTGTTTTGTGGCCATCGGGTGGCGCGTCGCGACGCCTTTTGCCCAGAGCGATCAGAGCCGGTTCGTGGGCCCCACGTCTTCGCAGCCGCTGGCTCTCGGCGCGAACGACTCGCTGCTGGCGGTCGTCAATCCTGACAACAACAGCGTCACGTTCTTCGGCGTGGCCGGTGGTCAGACCAACAAGCTGGCCGAAGTACAGGTCGGCGAAGAACCAAACGGCGTCGCTATCCTGCCGAACGGTTCGAAGGCTTACGTGGCCAACACAGTTAGCGGAACGGTCTCGGTCATCCGGATCAATCCAGGCCGTGGCCGCTTCAACGAAACCAGAAAGATCAGAGTCGACACCGAGCCGTACGGACTGGCCCTGACACCGAACGGAAGCAAGCTGTACGTGACGAACGCGCGCTCCAATACCGTATCGGTCATCGACACCGCGTCCGACAAGGTCGTGGCCACGATCACCGACGTCGGTTTCGAGCCTCGCGGCGTGGCCATCACCAACAACGACGACGACAACGACACCGACGAGAAAGTGTACGTCACGCAGTTTCTGTCGCTGCCCATCCCGGGCAAGGTCGACGGTCAGGACGACGCCAAGGCTGGCAAGGTCACGGTGATCTCGACCGCCACCGACAGCGTGATCGGCGAAGTCACGTTGAATCCGCTCGCGGACACCGGATTCAAGGCTGCTGGTGATGCGATAGCGAGGATTCCTCCGGCGAACCCGCCGGTTTTCACCTTCACGACCGGCGCCTATCCCAATCAGTTGAACAACATCGGCCTCAAAGGCAACTTCGCCTTCGTTCCGAATACCGGCGCTTCGCCGAATGGTCCGTTCCGGTTCAACGTGAATACGCAAAGCCTCCTGTCGGTCGTAGACACGACGTCCAACACCGAGGCCGGTCCGCCGCTCAACATGCATCTTGCGGTCGCGAACCAGACCAATCCGCAGAGGCGTTTCCTCACGGTGCCGTGGGCTCTCGCCTTCAGGCACGGCACCGATGACGGGTATGTGGTCAGCGCGGCGAGCAACATCGTGTTCAAGCTTGCGGTTGACACCACGACGGGAACGGCGCAGGTCCAGATGGATCCGAGCGACCCGACGAAGGTCCTCGAAATCCCGGTCGGAAAGAATCCCCGCGGCATCGTGGTCAACTCCACCGATACGCTGGCCTACGTGATGAACTACGTCTCGCGCGACGTCAGCGTGATCTCGCTGACGACGCAACCCGAAAGGGTCGTCGCCACGCTGCCGTCGGCATCTTTGCCTCCCGCCGGCACGCTGGCCGATCTGATCCACGTCGGAAAGGAGCTTTACAACACGTCGGTAGGAGTCTTTGATCCCGCTCCGGGTACCTCGACACCCATCGTCGGCCGAATGTCGAATGCCGGGTGGGGTGCCTGTGCGGCGTGTCATCCGAACGGCTTGTCCGACAACGTTGTCTGGATCTTTCCATCCGGGCCGAAGCGGACGATTCCGCAGCACACCGACTTCGACCAGACCGATCCCGCCCGATCCACGCAGAAGATCCTGAACTGGAATGCGGAACGCGACGAGGAAGAAGATTTCGAACTCAACATCCGCGCCGTGTCGGGGGGCGCGGGGCTGATCGTGCTGTCGGACGGCGTCACGCAGGATCCCGCGGTGTTCAATCTCACGCCGCTCGCCAGCGCGAATCGCAATCAGTTGAAGGTGCGCGGCCGCAATGCGTGGGACGGGATCAAGGCGTTCGTGCAGTTCGGTATCCGGCCGCCTATTTCGCCGGTGGAGAAGAACGACGACGTCAAGGATGGCCGGCGGCTGTTCAGGATCGCGAACTGCCAGGCCTGTCATGGGGGTCCGCAGTGGACGAGCAGTCGGCTCGACTTCACGCCGCCACCCGATGTTTCGAAGATCAAAACGGGTCAGATCCTGGATCAATTGAGAAACGTCGGTACATTCGACCCCACTGCTATCAACGAAGTGAACACCAACGGCGTCCCCTCGCTCGTCGGTGGAGATGGCTTCGTCCCAGCCTCACTCCTCTCGATATTCGCGTTTCCGCAGACTTTCTTTCACAACGGGAGCGCCACGTCGCTCGACGAAGTTCTGGAGAACGTGATCCATCGAACGGCGGGTACGGGCGGCGTGGATGTGCTTTCGAGCGCGGCGGATCGCGCGCGACTCGTGCGGTTCCTTCTCTCGATCGACGTTCGGACGAAACCGTTCGATCGAACGCCGTTGCCGTAGAGTCGGCAGTCGAGAAACACGAAGACGCGAAGAAGGCGAGCCGCCGACAACACGCGGGGTAACGATCGGCACAAGCCTGCTACCAGTCTTCTTCGCGCTTTGGTGTTCGAACCTTTCGCCCCGTTTCGCGGTAGAGCAGCTAGTCGGAACACCGTTGATCGACGGCACCGGAACGGCCTGAACGCGACGCGATGTTCGGTTGTTCGTCGCCGCCGTTTCCACGATCAGGAACTGCCGACGGGCGTGCCTATGCCGGGCCTCTCGCAGAGACACAGGGCGGCAGCGGCCGTTGTGCGCCACGCCCGCACGGCAATCAATGGCAGGAGGAACGTATGCCAGTAGTCTGTGATTTCACGAGAATTTGTGGGAGATGCGACGAAAGACATCGGCAACGCGGCCGTCGAGATGAACTTCGGCACTGGCGGGCGTGAGGCTGGTGAAGATGCCCTGCTGATCTTCAGTGTCAAGGGCCTCAACACAACCGTGCCCGTCCTGGTGAACAACGTCAATGTCGGCTCTCTCACACCGAACCCAACTCAGAATCACTGGTACACCCAGATGGTCTACCTGGGCGGCAATCAGTTGAACAACGGGAACAACGAGCTGCAGCTCGAGGCGGTCAA
>Ga0075418_10002877_pt1 | contig 19675 bp, 14 predicted proteins | sample SoiMetdeltSBSDD2_FD_81776 | JGI IMG/M metagenome (GOLD analysis project Ga0075418, IMG submission 81776) | Bulk soil microbial communities from a Populus tree surrounding site in Tennessee, USA - Soil MetaG P. deltoides SBSDD2 | ecosystem: Environmental > Terrestrial > Soil > Tree plantation...
ACCGACCTCGTTCGCTCGGCCGGAGAATCGCCAGCTCGTACCGGTCAAACCCACGTTCCATGCGGAGCCCAAGGCGCGCTGCAGGCGGACGACGCCGACGCCCGCGTATCGATCGTGACCGGGATCCGAGGGGCCGACGCGCTTCCCCGGAGCGGCGTCGGCCGCCGCCAGCCCACCGAGTGTCCAGCGTCCCGACTTGCCCGTGATGCGGGCGCCGCCATCGGGCTCGGCGATGCGTCGCGAGAAGAACAAGGTCTCCGATGCGCCGCGGTTCAAGTCCACGGCACCAAGCTGGAAGTAGCCGGCGTGTTCCAAGAAAAAGGGGCGCTTCTCGGGAAAGAAGAGCTCGAACCGCTGGTTGCTCGTGAGCTGGGGCTGGTCGGATTCGACCTGGCTGAAGTCAGGATTGACCGTGAGATCGACGGCGAACGCATGGCGAATGGCGACTTTCGCATCCAAGCCGATCTCGTTCTGGTTCGACCAATCCAGCGGGAGGTGGCGTTCCTCTCGACTGCCGCTCATGTCGAGCACGGTGTAGGGGACGACTTCCACATCACGCCCGGGTGCGACGTCTTCCAGCTCGACACGCTCGAGCTGCTGCACGGTTCCCTCGACGCGCCGGGTCACGGCAGGCCAGAAGGACTGCTCGTTGGCGCGCGCCACGACGCGCGTGACGCCGATGCCCCAGGTCTGCGCGTGGCCGGGAGGGAGCCGCAGGCTCTTGAAGGGGATTGCGAAGCGAACGCAGTAACCGTCCGAAGTCAGCACCGCTTCCACGTTCCACGCAGCGTCGAAGGAGAAGTCATCGGTCTGCCCGTCGGTCAACAGCGCGTCCGCCTGAATGCCGCGCGGGTTGGCGAGGAAGAGATAGGCACGCCGGCGGTCGAGAAAGGTGTCGAGGAGGATCCCCACCTGATCATCGGTGGTGATCGCTTCGCGACGGGCCAGGTGGGCCCGCACGGCCTCGGGGTCGACGTCGCGGCAAACGAACGCGACGTAGAGCGTCCGCCCATCGTGAGCGAGCGAGGCGATCGTTTCCTGAGAAGCCGGGATGCCATCGCCCGGCTCGCGCTGCACGAAGGAGCGCAGGACGAGGGCTTGTGCGGGCGCCATCCCCTCGGCGAGTGCGTCGAGCTCCGGCATCGTCTCGATTCGCGGGATGCGCCGCGCTCCGGGCAGAGTGTCCGAATGAATTTCGCTCGGTTGAGCAGCGGCCATCGAGACCGAGGCCAACAGCGCAACACCGACGGACATGGACGCCCAACCCACGGCACAGCTCCCTTCGACGGCGTTGTCCGCCGCCGTTGCCGATGGTTGGTGAACCGTGGGTCATGGGTCTTGCATGGATCCGCTGTCGTCGCTTGAACGGATGCGACATCCGAGATCGGGGAGCCTCGAAGGGGATCAGCACCGCTCGCGACGAGACTGCTGGTTGCGGAAGCGACCGGGCGTCGTTCCCTCGAGTCGGGCGAAAGCGCGGGTGAAGTGGCTCTGGTCGGCGTAACCGGCGTCGACGGCGATCACAGCCAGGGATCGATCGGTGCGGAGGAGCTGAACCTTGGACCACTCGATGCGCAGCTGATGCAGATAGCGGCTTGGTGTCTGGCCTTCGTGGCGCCACAGCACGCGCGCGAAGTGGGACGGGGTCACACCGGCGATGGCGGCTACCTCGTGAATGGGAAGCGGCTCACGAAAGCGTGCGCGCAACTCTTCGAGCGCGCCGTCGAGCCATGCGGGGCGCGAAGGCGTCGGGGGAGTGGCTCTGGCCCGTCCGACCGCCGCCAGCAGCTCGAGCACCAGGCCTTCGACCGCGAGCGCCGCACAGGCGTCCTGAACCGGCAGCTCGGCCCTCACCAACGAGACCAGGGAATCCATCTGCTGTGAAGCGACACGCCGCACCGACTGTAAGGTCGGCAGACGCAGGTCGGGGAATTCGATCGCGATACAGTGGGCGCCCGAAGCTCCGGAGCGATTCGAGTGTCGCTCGCCGGGGGGCTTGAAGAGGACGCTGTGCGCCCCGCATTCGATGGATTCAGATCGCAGCGATTCCTCGAGCCCACCACCGAGGACGCACGTGAGCGCGGGACGGTCGTTCATGTGCCACGGCACAGAATGCCCCGGCGGATGCCACCACTCGACGACACGAAGGCCCCGCGAGTCCGAAAGATGCACGACCCGAACCGGTGCATCGAGCTCGACCGTTCGCATCCAGCGTCTCCGAGTCAGAGGACCAGCTACCGAGCGTAGCACTTCCTCCGGGAGCGCACACTCGCGGAAACCGAACTCTGTCCACGAGATGTCCTCGCCTCATTGCAGAATCACGCCACCCGGCGCGGCACACCCGGTCTGCCTGCCTCGCATTCCAGAGACTTCCGGTCCCAGTGCGCAGCCACGGCAGCGGCTTCATAGGTGGTTCGCAGGAATTCCAGGAGTGCGGAGTCGGGATCCTCAGCGGTTCGAACCGCGTCGTACGGCAGCAGAAACTCTCCCAGACTTTCCAGGAAGAAGGCTTCCTTCGGAGCCACCTTGGCTTCGGCGAATCCTTCCGGTTTGGGATAGGCATAGGAATAGTACGCGGCGTAGTCCGTGGGGCCTCCGCCCGGCCAGAATCCCGCGCTGCTCACCTCGTGTGAATAGGCCTCGCGCGTCACGTCGTCGGGGAGGTTGGGAAATCCCCCGGGATGCAAAGGTGCTGTCCGACCCGAGAACCGCGTCACCGCCAGATCGAAGCTGCCCCAGAAGAAGTGCACCGGGCTCACCTTCCCGAGGAATTCCGTGCGGAACAGCGTGAACACACGATCGCTTTGCAGCAACACGCGCCAGAAGCGGTGCGCAGCGTCGGGATCGTACGATCGGTGCTCCGTGTCCTTGTCGAAGGGAGTGGGGTCGGGAAGTTCGTTCGGGATGCGGTTGATCGTCACCTGGATCTCGAGGCTGGCCAGCATGTCCATGGTCATGGCGTAGAAGTCGGCGACACTGCGCGGCTCGAGCGGCTGCGTCACCTGTCGGCCGTCGCTGCTGCGCACGACGAGTTCATGACGATTGAAATCGAACTCGAGCTCGAAAGCACGGTCTCCATAGGGAATCAAGTGCGTGCTCAACCCGTTGACGCTGACGTACAGCGGCGTGTGCCACGAGTGGTTCACCCAAGGAGACAGCGCCAGCCGGATCTTGCCGACGATCTGGGAATACAGCTGCAGCGTTGCACAGCTCTCCTTCCAAGCGGGGAAGGAAAGCTCGGGCCAGGTCTCGCGGTCGGATCTCATTGTGCTCTCCATGGTACGAAGGTCCAGGGCCACAGGCTAGCCGGAGGAACGGCGGCGGTCAAAGTGAGCGCGTCAGCTCCTGTCAGTAGCCGGAACCATCGCCTCTGGCGCGACAGCCCGACATGTGGTCTCATCCCGGGATGCTGGACGAAGTTGCGCCGGTCTCGCATGACCTTCGCACCCGGATTGTTCCCGACAGAAAGGAATCACAGCCATATGAGATCTCCGTCCCTATCATTGCCGGCCGTCATCGCGGCCGTGACCGTACTGGCCGGCGCCTCCGGCGCCGCCGACCTCAAGCTGCCACGCCCGAGTCAGAAGTCGCAGGTCATGCAGACCGTGGGCCTCACGGACGTGACCATCGTCTATAGCCGGCCGGGGGTGAAAGGACGGGTGATCTGGGGTGATCTCGTCCCTTACGACAAGGTGTGGAGGACCGGCGCGAACGAAGCGACGAGCATCAGCTTCTCCGGTGACGTGAAGGTCAACGGCAAGCCCCTCGCCGCCGGGACCTACAGCTTGCACACCATTCCCACCAAGAACGAGTGGACGGTGATCTTCAACACCAAAGCGGATCAGTGGGGAAGTTACTCCTACAACGACAGCGCCGACGCGCTCCGAATTCAGGTCAAGCCCCAGACCCATGAGCTCGTGGAATGGATGGAGTTCAGCTTCCCGAACATCGCGGTGGACAAGGCCACCATCGCTCTCGACTGGGAGAAACTCCGAATCCCCTTCGAGATCCAGGTGGACACGATCGAGCAGGCTCTTGCCGGTGCACGCGCCGCCATGAGCTCGCTGGCCGCTGACGATAATCAGACGGCGTACCGCAGCGCGAGCTTCGCCTTCCAGAACAACGTGGCCCCCGACGAAGCCCGGCAGTGGATCGACAAGTCGATTGCCATCAAGGAAACCTGGCTCAGTCTGCGTCTCAAGGCCGACATGCTGGCAAAGGACGGCAAAACGGCGGAAGCCATTCCGTTCGCGGAGCGGGCGATCACGACGGGGAAGGCGGCCAACGCACCCGCCGACGAGCTCGCGAAGATCGAGAAGCAGATTACGCAATGGAAGGCGAAGAAGTGAACTTCCGGGAATCCGCGCCGCCTTGGCGGCCGCCCGGAAGCGCGATCAAGAGGGCGCTGGCGATGGTCCCGAGGCAGCCGACCACGTTGTACCAGAGAAACGAGATGTCGGTGGCAGTGAAGCAGAAGACGACGGCGGCCTCGCCCGCCAGCGCCCCCAGGAAGACCGCCGTTCCGCCGATGCGTTTGACGTAGAACGCCAACAGGAAGATCCCGAGGATCGTGCCATAGAAGAGTGATCCAAGCACGTTGACGGCCTCCACCAAAGAGCCAAGCCGATTGGCGTACTCCGCGAACAGGATGGCCAAGCCGCCCCAGAGCACGGTGGCGACCTTCGACACCACGACGAGGTGCCGGTCCGATCGTTCGCGTTTCAGGAATCGCTTGTAGAAGTCGACGATGGTGGTCGAGGCGAGAGCGTTCAGCTCGGAAGCCGTGGACGACATCGACGCTGCGAAGACCATCGCCAGCACGAGGCCGACGACGCCGATCGGAAGGTAGGCGAGCACGAACGAGAGAAAGATGTAGTTCACGTCGTTGCCGTCCGAGCTCGGGTCGACCTGCCTCACGATGTCTTGGGCCCGCGCGCGCACACCGAGAGCCTCGGCCTGGATCGAGGCGATCGTCGTCGCGGTCGCCGCTTCGGCGGCCCGGTCGCCGTCCCGGCGCGCTTCGAGGTGGGCTTGGATCTCCCCACGCTTCGTCCCCGAGAGCGCGTCGTATTCCTGCTGCAAGGCGCGGAACTCGCCCGCGAGTGGGCTCGCCTCGACGCGCCTCGTCTCCACCGGATTGAAGTAAACCGGGGTCTCGTGGAACTGGTGGACGACGAAGACCATGGCACCGATGAACAGGATCACGAACTGCATCGGTACCTTCACCATGCCGTTGAACAGGAGACCGAGACGACTCTGGGTCACGGATTGCCCGGAAAGATAGCGCCCCACCTGTGACTGATCGGTTCCGAAGTAAGAGAGTGCGAGGAAGAAGCCGCCGATGAGGCCGGACCAGAAGTTGTAGCGGTTGTTCGGGTCGAACGAGAAGTCGATGGCATTCAATCTGCCCATGCGACCGGCGACGTGCACTGCCTCGGTGAAGGAAACGCTTTCAGGGAGAAGCGAGATCCCGATGACGAGCGTCGCCAGCATGCCGCCCAGCATGATGACCATCTGCCAGAAGTTCGTGTGCGCCACGGCCTTCGCACCGCCGGATGCGGTGTAGACGATCACCAACGCGCCGATGACCAGGTTGGTGACGTAGAGGTTCCAGCCGAGGAGCACCGACAGGACGACAGCGGGGGCGTAGATGGTGAGCCCACAGGCGAGCCCGCGCTGCACGAGGAAGAGGATGGCGGCGAGACTCCGCACCTTGACATCGAAACGGCGCTCGAGGAACTCGTATGCGGTGTAGACCTTGAGCCTGTGATAGAGCGGAACGGCGGTCACCGAAAGCACGATCATGGCGAGCGGCAGACCGAAGTAGAACTGCACGAAGCGCATGCCGTCCACGTAGGCCTGGCCGGGTGTCGACAGGAACGTAATCGCGCTCGCCTGCGTGGCCATGATCGAAAAGGCGACCGTGTACCAGCGCATGCTGCGATCACCGAGGATGTAGCCGTCGAGATCGCGGTTCCGGCGCCCCTTCCACACCCCGTAGACGACGATGAAGACGAGAGAGGCGGCGAGCACCAGCCAGTCGTAACTCGTCACGAGAATGCCTTGGTGAAAGCGTAGAAGAGGAGAACTTGGAGTGCCAAGTTGAGGAGGACGGCCGCGTAGAGTACGCGCCAGCTCCGGCCGATGGGAGGCGGATCCTCGCCGTTCGATGCGTTTGCGGACTTCCTCATCCGCGCGCCGACACCAAGTTGACGAACAGCCTGTATGCTCCCGGCACGCCGGCGGGGAGCTGCCTGAAGAACGCGTACCCGGTGTAGATGAAGATCCCCTTGCCGTAGCGGGCCCATAGCAGTCCGCCCGCCGCCGGCGTCTCACCCGGATCCGCACAAGACAGCACGGTCCGGTACTCGGGTCCCCATTTCGAGGCGAAGTAGAGGCCGCGCTCCTGCACCCATCCCTCGAAATCCTGATCGGTGATTCGGTTGGGCTTGAGGAGAAGGGAACACTCGGGATCGATGCGCTCGATCGGCGCTCCCTCGACCGTCACACGGTCACGACCGATCTCGAGTGGGTAGGGGGCGAAGCCCGGATGGAGAGTCCGATCCGCCGTGTTGTACTGCACGACGAGCGTCCCACCGGCTTCGACGTAGTCGAGGAGCCGGCGCGCGCTCCGCTTGAGCGCGTCTCGCGAATTGTAGGCGCGGACTCCGGTCACGATCGCGTCGTACCCGGAGAGATCCCCCGAGGCGAGCATTTCGTCTTCGAGGAGTGTCACTCCATAACCGGCCTGGGCGAGAGCGGCCGGCACCTCGTCGCCTGGACCCATGACGTACCCAATCGTATCGCCGACCTTCGAAAGCGAGAGTCGCAGCACGCGAGCGGAGGCCTCGGGGAAGATCGTCTGCATCGGGATGTGCAGATGATCGACCACCGTCATGCCCCATGTGTAGCTTCGGTCACCGGCGACGAATTCTGCCAGGAGCGGGCTTCCAACCGGGCCGGGGATCACCTGGAAAACGACGTCGCGCGTTTCGTTCAGTGCGAGAGAGATGTCCTCAGTCGCTGGGTCGGATCGCCAGCCGGAGGGGAGCTTGAGTCGAGCGTTTCCGTGGAGTGCGCTCCGGGCCTCGAGGCGAAGTCGCACCGGTCGCGGTGAATCGTTGGGGAAGAGATACACCTTCTCGTCGAGCGCCAGCGTCACCGCGGGAGCGACGGATACGGGCCGGTAGATCTCTCCACGTACCCGATCGACCCAGCGGTAGAGGACGGGAAGCGCGTAGTCGATCGATTGCCCCGACGCCGTCACGGTCAAGGTGACTTGGAGCGGCGTGTCATCCCCGGGCGTTCCGATGAGCGCCGGATCCGAAACCTGATGCAGACCTCCTGCGGCCGGATCTCGGAGCCAGTAGGGCTGCGTGATGCGCCAGTCCATGTTCGTGGGCACGGTACATCGGAGCGATACGGTCACGGGTTGATTCTTCGAGAGAAGTGTGTCGACGCGGCTCGTGAGCCCGGGAGTTTCGGAGCGAATCCCGGTCAGGCGGAGCGCCGCGCTCGAACGGTTGATCGCCGTGGCATCGATCTGGATCGAATCGCCGGGAGCGAGCGTTTGCTCCGTGGCCACGGCTTCGAGCCAGAGCCCAGAGCACGAGCGGATGACCTCGTCCAGCTCGCGGGACTTGTGGAGGAGCATCGGGCGAGTTTCCTTTTTCGCCGTCGATAGCAGGCGTACAAGGTCGGCGCGCGCCTCGAGGAGCCCGGGCAGGCTGGCCGCAGGGTTGCTGGGATCGTGATCTCGATGGACAGCCTGGAGAATCTTGCCCACCCGCGCCCCGCCTTGGATCCGGTTCCACGAGAGATCGACCCCTTCGAACAGTTCGACCGCCGCCGGATCTCCAGCGATGAGTTTGAGATAGTTGAGCGAGGTTCCACGTCGCTCGGCCGACCCAAAGCCCTGGCTCTTGTGCATGCTCCGGCTCTCACCCGCGAGCTCGGTGTAGGAGCGGCCGAGGAGCGCGTTGTAGGCGCCAAGATCGACGGAGAAGAACTCTTTGGCGCTTTCGGCCGACGGGGGGGCCGCCCAGCTGAAGTAGTTCCAGAGAAGTCGCTTCGCTTTCCAGGGTGATAGCGTCTCGAGTTGTTCGGGGAAGCGCGCCGGATCGGCGGCCGCTTCGAAGGCCTCGACTGCGAGAAGAGCCGAGGCGGTGTGGTGACCGTGACGCCCCTCGCCCGTCGTCGGGAATCGCATCACGATGACATCGGGCTGGAAGGCGCGGATGACGTGAACCACATCACCGAGGACCGCCTCGTGCCCCCAAATGGCCAGCGTCTCGTCAGGCCCTTTGGAGTACCCGAAATCCACTGCCCGGGTGAAGAACTGCTCGGCGCCGTCGATCCGGCGAGCCGCGAGAAGCTCCTGCGTCCGGATGACACCGAGGATGTCTCCCTGCTCGTCGCCGATGAGGTTCTGTCCGCCGTCGCCGCGGGTGAGGGAGAGGTACCCCGCGCGTACGCACTTCTCGCTCTCGAGCCAGGTGAGCATCGCCGTGTTCTCGTCATCGGGATGCGCCGCCACGTAGAGCACGGAGCCCACGACGGTGAGCTTCTCCAACGCCAGATGCAGCGCGGCGGCGTCGAGAACGGCCGGAGGACCGTCCGAGGCCCATGCACTCGAAGCGCAGACGACCATGAATGCGAGCAGTCCGGTCGGCCGAAAAGCGGTGCGCACGGATCCTCCCCTCCGTCATGGAAACCTCGGGCCCCAAGCCGATTGCGGATTATTCATGACCCTTCGCGAGAAGTCCAGAAATGAGGGATAGGGGATATTGATAGAATGACGTCACAACGTGCTCAGACTGAGTACGACCCCTCGGTGCCGTCGGTAAGGTGTTCGATGGAAGAAATCGGCTGCATCTTCTGTGAGACGGCCAGCGCTTCTGTGCTTCTCGAGGAGAACGGATACAAGGCGCGTCGCTGCGCCACCTGCCGATTGATCTATGTTTCGCCACGGCCGTCGCTTGCCGACATCCGCAACCTCTACAGCCACGACGCCGCGCACGTTTCGGCGGCCACGCATATCTCCGGCGCCTTCAGGCGTCGCTTGATCGCGCGGCTGACGCTCGAGATCATCCAGCGCCACGTTGCCCGCGGCGCCCTGCTCGAGATCGGGAGCGGATCCGGGTATTTTCTCGATGAGGCGCGACGACATGGCTTTGCGGTGCACGGCATCGAACTGAATGCGCCGCTGGCCGAGTTCACGCGCGAGACCCTTCGCATCCCATGCGAAGAAGCGCCCTTGGGTGAATCCACGTACGCAGGGCAGAGTTTCGATGTCATCTATCACCGGGATGTGATCGGCCACTTCTTCGACCCCATTGGTGAGTTCGAAAAGACACACCAACGGCTGAACGAAGGCGGCATTGTCGCCTTCGAGACGGGCAATGTCGCTGACATCGACGAGCAGTATCTCAGGTTGTTCAGCGAGTTCCAGCTCCCGGACCACCTGTTCTTCTTCGGCGAGAGACATCTGACCGAACTGCTCCAGCGCACGGGGTTCGAGTTGCTGAGGGTCGAGCGTTACTCGATCGTTCCGCAGCTTCGGATCATGAGAGCCGTGGATGGATTCATCGACTCCATTGCCCCGCTCAAGCGCGCGCGTAAGCGCGATGAAGCCGCGAAAACACAGCAGCTGGCGAGTGGCGGCGCTGCGCATCGCTCCGCGGGCAGAGCTCTGCCGCGAAACGCGTACAACTACCTGTATTACGTCGCACGTTACAAGATCGGCCGGGTGGTTCCGATGAAGTGCCGGCCACAGACCATCATCGTGGTCGCCCGCAAGCGGTAATCGGGTCGACGAAGGAGTGCTTGAAGGACGGCCTACTGCGGGGTCTTGTGCTTGTAGACATGGACGCGGTCGGGACGGCCCGTCCCGGTGACTACGCGCACCAGCTTCTTGAGCTGTACTTCCCCGCGCAACACCAAGTCCCGTACGTGCTGCTCGGGGCGACCGCGGAAGTAGGTTCCATGAAAATAGGATTTGCGATCGAAAGAGCGGGGAGCGAAGTAATAGTTCGAAACGCAGCAGCGATTCCGTGCGGCGGTGATCGGCTTGACCGAGTGCCACGAGGTGCGATACGTGGCCATCACGACAAGCCGGTTGAAGCGACACTCGATGACACGCGGCTTGCTCTTGACGCCACGATCCCAGAGCTCGAAGTGCCCTCCATACTCGGGTTTCCACTCCGGGCTCACGTAATAGAGGAGATTGAGCATTCGAAAGTTCTTGAAACCGCTGTCGTGCGAGTTGTCGATGTGAGGGTTCAGGAACTGTCCCTGCGTCATGAGGCTGATCCCGCCCAGATACAGACTGTCGTCCGGCTGAAGATCTTCGATGCCGAGGATTCCTCCTAGAAGATCCACGAGCTTCCGGTCTTGAAAGGCGTAGATTGCCTCGGCGAGTATGGGCTCGTATCGATCGAGTTCGAACCCGGTGTACTTGTCCTCCCGAAGACTCTTCTGAAGACGCATTGATTCGGCTGGCGGAAACGCCGCGTAGATCTGTCGCGCCAGTGCTTCGGGCAGCAGATCGTCGATGTAGAAACTGCGGATCCTGTCCTGCCTTCGAAACTCCTCCCTGCAGCGTTCGCCTTCCTCGCGAATTCGCGCGCAAATCAGACCGCAGATCTCGGTTCGGTCCATCTGGAAACGCCTCCCAGGGCCAATCATCGCTGTGGAGGTTAGCCTGCCGGCGCGGCACTGACCAGGGGGTACATCAGCGCGCGGCCGCCGCGACGGCAGAGTCACGCTCGAGAACACTGAGCACAATCGACCTGCGCCCGGCTGCGTCGGCTTGTGCTGAACGCAGCGGGCTCATACCCTGCGCTGCGAGCCTCACGAAAGGATTGCTGTGCCACGCCAGTCCTCGCTGTACCACCAGCTCGCGAGCCGGCGCGCCGCACTCGTGGTGATCTTCGGCCTCTACGCCCTCACGCTGTGGCGCACGGCCTGGCTCTCGGACGACGCGTATCTCTCGTTCCGCGCCGCGGACAACCTGGTGCACGGCTTCGGCCCGCGCTGGAACGTCGTCGAGCGCGTCCAGGTGTTCTCGAACCCGCTGTGGACGTTCGTCATGGCGGGAGTCTACGCGCTGACGCGTGAAATGTGGGCGACGGCGCTCGTGTTCTCGGCGGGAGTGTCGCTCGCCGTCTACGGGCTCGTCGCACGGCGCTGGCGAACCTGGAGCGTGGTCCCCGGACTCGCGTTGCTTCTCGTGTCGCGCGCCTTCGTGGACTTCTCGACCTCGGGGCTAGAGAACCCGCTGCTGCATCTCTTGCTCGTCGCACACCTGAGTGCCTTCGTCGTCACGGAAGATCCGCGCCGCCGGGCGGCGTGGGTCGCCTGGACGGCGGGCCTGCTCGGCGCAACACGCGACGACGCCCTTCTCCTCGTGGTGCCGACGACCTTTGTCGCGCTGCGAGCGCTGCCGCGGAAACAAGCGCTGCGGACGGGCGCCACGGGGCTTTCGCCCTACCTCGCGTGGAAGTTCATCGCTCTCGTGTACTACGGCTTCCCTTTCCCGAACACCGCGTACGCGAAGCTCGAGGCCGGCATTCCATCCGAAGCGCTCGCCCGCCAAGGCCTGCACTATTTCGCGAACGCGATCAGATGGGATCCCGTGACGCTCCTTGGGATCGCCGCCGGACTCGTCGTCGGAGCCCGCAGCCGCACACCTTGGATGCGCGCAGCGGCCGTCGGCATCGGCCTGTATCTCCTGTACCTCGTCCGCATCGGCGGGGACTTCATGAGCGCGCGCTTCTTCGCCGCACCCCTCGTGTTGGCCGTGCTCGTCGCGATGCAGAGGACGGCGGCGCTCCGACCGCGCACAGCGATCGTTGCCACCGTGCTCCTGCTCGCCTACGGTCTCGCCTTCGCGCGCAGCCCGCTCCGCACCGGTAAGGACTATCGCGTCCACATCCTGCACGAAGTGCTGACCGACGCGCACGGCGTCACGGACGAGCGCGCACACTGGCATCGGTTCACGAACCCGGCCTGTCGCACGCCCGGATCCTCGATGCCGTCGTACGCTGGCGCGACCTGGGGACGCGAGCAACGCGCCAGCGGCGCCGCCGGCGTCGTTCGCATCAATGTCGTCGGCATGCGCGCCTTCTACGCCGGCCCGCGCTTGCATCTCATCGAAGGGTTCGGGCTCGAGGACCCGCTGCTCGCTCGGCTGCCGATTCCGCGGGGCGCCGCCTGGCGGATCGGCCATTTCGCGCGTCCCATCCCTGCCGGCTACTTGGAATCGCTGCTCGCGCCCGCGAGCGGCATCGAGGATCCAGCGCTCCGGGCCTACGACGAAGAGCTGCGGCGCGTGACGCGTGGGCCGCTGTTCGACGCAGAGCGTTGGCGCGCGATCGTGCGGCTCAATCTCGTGCAGCGCACCGCCGAATAGATTGACTGCATGGACTTCCGCGATGCTTGCAGGCGATCGGGCTCCTCGTGCTCGCGCCGTGCGGGCGGCCATTGACTTGCAGCAGCATTCTGCCTGACGTATCGTCCACGCCGGTCTCCCGCAGACGGGGTTCGGCGCGTGCTTGCAGACAACCAGAGCCTCCCAGCCCGGGGAATGTCGCTTCGCAACGAGGCACTCGTCGCCGTCGGCATCGGTCTAGTCGCGGCGCTCATCCCGTTCCATCGCGCTCTCGGTTTCCCGTTCGCCCTCGACGACTACACATTCCTGTTCAAGGCGGCCGGGATCGACCCCTCGCCGTTCCAGGTGCGGCGCTGGCTCACCGTGACCGGCTACTACGAGCTGGGCCTCGCGCTCTTCGGCACGAAGAACCTGCTGTCGTGGCATCTCGTCTCCTTCGTTGTGCACGCCGGCAACACCGTCTGGGTGCACGTTCTGGCGCGTCGATTCGGAGCCTCGCGGAACGCCGCTTGGATCGCCAGCGGGCTCTTCGCCTCGAGCCCACTCGCTTTCACCGTGCTGTATTGGGTCGCCGGGATCCAAGAGATCGCGAGCACCTTGTTCCTGCTCGCCTCGGTGTGGTTTGCAATGCGAGCCGGTCGAGGGCGCTGGATCTCGGTGCCACTCTTCACCGCCGCGGTGCTCTGCAAGGAGTCGGTGATGGCGGCGCCGCTCGCCCTGCCGCTCCTCCTCGGCAGACGCAGCCTGCGCATCGCGATCGCGCAACTCGCGATCGGCATCGGGCTATTCCTGGCGTCGGGGTTGCACCAGCGCTTGGACTCGGACGTGTCGCTGCCGTACGCCACCTCTTTTGGAACGCCGTTCTTCGTCAACCTGGCGACGCTCACGGTGTGGTTCGCGAGCCCGTGGCGAACGTATCCCGACCGCGTGGCGGGGCCGCAGTCGTCGCTCGTCGTGCCGGCAGTCATGATCTTGGGGGCGATCGTCGCCGTGCAACTCGTCACACGACGTCGGACCCAGCGACCGATGCTGATGGCCGGCGCATGGTTCGTCGCGCTTCTCCTGCCAGTGCTCCCGTTGTATCAGCACACCTACGCCTACTATTTGTATGCGGCGCAGATCGGTTGGCTCGTGCTCACTGGGATCGAGATCGAGCGGGCGGCGCAGCGATTCGGTCGACGCGTCGAGCCCGCGGTTCTCGCCGCCGGCGCCGCCGTGGTCGCGCTCTCCATTTTTTTCGCCGCTCGCAACGCGAGCACGCACGAAAACATGACACTGGAATCGAGCACGGTGCCGTGGGATTCCGTGGTGCGTTACGGGCGCGCGGCCGAGGCGCTCGCGGCCGCGGCACGGAACGCCAAAGCGCAACAACCCGACCTCCAGCAGATCGCCTTCTTCTCCTTGAATCCACCGGGCCCCGGCCCGCTCACGCCGGGCAAGTTCGAGCCCGGGATGGTCCGCGTGCGCAAGATCCCGATTCGGGAGGCGCTGCGCGACGGGAAGCTGGTCTCACTGCACGTTCCGGGTCTCACCGGCGTCTGGGTCGACAGCCTGTCCACGAGCGTCGAGGGTCCGGAAACGGCCATCTTCTTCGCCTTCGGCTTCAACGATTTGACACGCATGTCGAACCTGTCGGAGGCATACTGCGCGCAAGCTCAGGGAAATCTCATGTTCGGAACACGCAGCGCGGCGGAGCGCGATCTCGAACGCGCGCTCAGCTTCGCGCCCGACCACGCGTTATCGCGCCTCCTCCTTGCCGGCTTGCGGATCGAGAACGGGCAGGTCGCCGAAGCGCGAGCGCTCGTCACCGGCCTGCGCGCAGAGGACTTGCCAGCGGAGATACAACCGCTCCTCGTGGAGATTCAGAAGGTGCTGGAAGAGTAGCCCCAAGGATCCTCATCGAGCCTCGACCTGTCACGCAAGCGGGCGCCGCCGGGTCAGGGAGCCTCCTTCCCTTTGGTGCTTCATTTTCTCTTTCGCCTGCTCTCGAGAAGTCTGTTGCCCTCCGCTACAGGCCGCCGGCTTCGAAGAGTGCTCAGGGTTTCGTCGCTTCCGTCACGGTCGCTGCCGGCGCCGACGGGAAGAGTCGCTCGAGCCACGCCTGACACACTGGCTCCTCGCGCGCAACCACGCTCTGAGCCGATTCGCCGTACAAGTAGAAGCGAACCGACAGGCAGACTTGGTTTCCCATGAGCATCGCGAAGAGATGGGCGATGCCAGGCGCCGGCTTCTCGAGTCGCAACAGCAACTCTTCCGGGTCGTCGGTCTCGCCGATCCGTTCGACCACGCCAGCCAGACTGGGCGCACCGGGGGCCGACTCGACCGATTCCCCAACGGCAACGCCGACGAGACCGAGCGACTCTGTGAGGACGGCCCAAGCCTTCTCCTTCGGCTCCTGGCCGAAGGCCATGAGCTGCATTTGTGAGCAGGATCGACCTCGGAAGTGAATGAGATAGAGCTTGAGAATGCGGAAGAACGCCGGCCAACCGTTCTCGACGTCCTCGAACTGGCTGTCCCAATCGTCCGTGCTCGCGAACCAGCTATGGACGACTCGGACCCGGCAGACTCCGCCCGATTGCGCTTCGATCGTCCACTCGGTCGCCATCGTCGGCGAGCCGGGACCCATGCCGTCAGTACTCTCGGCGACGAATCGACTGGGAGGATCCCAGGCCGTGATCGTGCTCTTCGATTCCATCCCCGGCCCGAAATCGAGGACGATGGCACCTCCTTCTCGCTCCTCGATCCGGCTCGGGACGAACCAGGACGTGATACCGGGTCCGGTCGCGATCGCTTGCCAGATCTCCTCCGGAGTGCCAGGGAGCTCGGTCTCGACTTCGATGGAACGCATTCCCGATGGGTGCTTCTTCACTGGCATGGTCTCTCCTTCGTTCGCGTCCTGCCGGGCAGCGGGTGGGAAACGATGACCAGACGATGCGCCCTGCCGCCCGGTGCGGACTCATCGTGGTAGCGAGCGACGAGCTTGGTAATGGCCCCGGTGAGCTCGCTCGTGAATTGAGCGCGCTCTGCCGGGGAGCGAAAACGAACTTCGGAGTCGATAGAAAGCGTGGCGAGATGTTTGCCTTTTTCCTTCGAGCGGCGCACAAGTTCCGCGACCTCGCGCACCACCCGGGCGGCGAGCACGATCAAGTATTGGGCCGAAAGCCGATCCGAAGCCCGGGCGGGATCGCTCGCAACCTTGCCGAGTGCGGCCGGCGATACGACGTAGGACCGAGCAGTCGCCTCGAGGCGTCGCTCGACCAATCCACCCCAGCGCCTTTCCTCGACGACGCGAATCAGGCCATGCGCCTCGAGAGTCCGCAGATGGTAGTTCACCTTCTGTCGCGCCAGCCCCACGCGCACGGCAAGCGTGGCTGCAGAGCCCGGCTCAGCGAGTTCGGCGAGCAACCGCGCCCGCACTGGATCCAGTGCGACTGCCGCGGCGCTCGGGTCGTCGATGACTTCGACGTCAAGCATGGCTGGACTTTACGCTTGACAAGTTATTTTGTCAATGACGGAGTCGAGACGGAGAGCGTGCTAAGCTCCCAGTCCGATCGTCGCCCGCTCGGCTCTCACACGCCGTTCGTTCTTCTATTTCTTGCTCGCGGGGCGCAAGTCGGTTTGACCGCACATTTTTAAGAGGCAGCCCGGAGCGATGCGCACTGACCACAAGCACAACGTCAGCGAACGCGTCTGGCCCGATCTCAAATAAGGACGAAAGAACAAGGAGAACTACCTTCAGATCGAGACGGCAGACCGACGACGGTGAGGCTCCAACGATGGATTCACGAGGACGAGCCACACCCTGTGCTCCGGAACCATCCCTTCGCGAGATCGGCGGATTCCGCATTGTCGGTAGGTTCGCCTTCCTGCCGGTCGTCATCTCGTTGCTCACGAACTTGTCTGCGGCTCAGGAGGGTGGAACGACGCCGACACCTACCCCCGACTCCCGGCGGTGGTCGTCGTTCCTGCCGCTGCTCGGAGAAGAAGCCGCCAAGCACGGGATCGAGCTGCCGCTCCCATTCGGTGCTGGCTTGGTTTTCTACCATCTCAGCCGCGACATCGAAATCACCGACGTGCGCGTCGGGCGCAATGGTGCTCCACCAACGTCGGTCAGTGACTACGCGCAACTTGCGGCTCGATCCGACACCGACAACCTGAACGTCAAGCTCGATGCGTGGCTGCTGCCGTTCCTCAACGTCTACGTGATCGCCGGTTACTTGTGGAATACCGCCGATACGCGGATCGACGTCGTGCTCCCGCCGCTCCAGCCGGGCGGACCCGGGCGGCAACGTGCGGTTTCGGTCGCGACCGAGGCCAACGGCACGGTCGGCGGCGTCGGCTTGACCTTGGCGGGCGGATATGGGCCATTCTTCATGACCTACGACGTCAACTTTGCGCAAGCCGACATGGGCTTCGACGACCGGTTCAAGGCCGTCGTCACTTCGATCCGTGGCGGCTGGAACGGATCCGTCAGAACGACACCGCTCCGCGCTTGGATGAGCGTCACCGACTGGAATACCTACGCAACCGCCTCGGGCAGCGTCACCGATCCCGATGGCGGCACCCTTTCGTTCGAGGTCGATCAAGGACCGGCGTACCGATACACTTACGGTGCGGGGGCGCAATATGCCGCGAAGCGGTGGCTCGAGTTCGCGGCCGATGCCGGCATCGACGGCCACGGGGGCTGGTACCTGGCGCTGATTCCTGTCGTCCGGTTCTGAGTCCCGCCGCAGTTTTTTGGGTTGGCCCACAGCCCAGCAGGATAGAGTGGCGGTTTCCTAATTCGGTTCAGAGATTCGATTCTTGTTTTGTGGAAACCCTAATTTCCGCGTGGGATAAAAACCCGACTCATGCATCCATGTCAGGGGCGCTACGAACGCCGAGGCCCCGCTGGCGCGTGGTGCCTGGGTCGGGCTCCTCGAAAAAATCACGAGGTGTAGTTCGGTTTTAGATCGTGCTGTCGAGATCAGCGGCGAGAAGTTCCCGGCCAACGACACGCGATCTCCAACAGATCCTGGGACACGCTTCGATCGAAACGACCCAACGATATGCGAGGCTGACCGATGAGCATGTGCGCGCCAAAGCAAAGCGCATCGGGGCGAAGTGGGGAAAAAACGGGGAGGGCGAGCTATACTCCCACGCGACTGATCGCAGTAAGCGACGTGCGCACGACGTTGCCGTTTCGGGCCACCGCGGTCGATATCCAAGACGGTCGTGTCTTCGTGTTCTCCGAAGGCGAGCTTGCGCCGGCGCTGCGAGCGACCAGCGCGGTGCCGGGGGTGTTCAGCCCCGTGGAGTACGAAGGACGCATGCTGGTCGACGGGGGTCTCTTGAGTAACGTGCCGATCGCGGAAGTGCGCTCGTTGACGACGCGACCTATCATCGCGGTCGATGTCACTCCGCCCGCCGACCGCACGCTGATCTTCGAGGACAACCGTGCATTTCTCGAACGGCTCCACGCGCCACTGCATCCCGGCCGCCGCCCGCTCTTTGTCGATCTGCTTACCAAGGCGTACGAGATTCCCGCCGCGGTCTTGAACGACATGCGCATTGCTGAGCTGCGGCCGGATATCTACATCAAGCCCCGATTGGATCCGGGCCTCAAGCCGGAAGACTTCAAGCGCATGGATGAAGCGATCGAAGCGGGATACCGAGAGGCCGTCACCGTGCTCGACGCCTTGCACAGAGCTTCGTGATGGGCGGTGCTCCGAACACACACGTCGGAGACGTCACGCGGTTGCGGGGCCTGCGAGCGGTCCGATCAGCCCATCCAACAGGACGATGTCGGTTCGGATTTCGGCCACCGCGGCGTACAGGTGCTGACTGTCCGCGGACCACGACATGCTGCGCACGATGAGGACTGAACGATCGCCGAAGTCGGTCACCGGAGTCATCGGCCCGCCGGCCGTGGGGAGCACCCAGATATTCGTCGTGGCGCCGTCGACGAGCGACGTCGCCAGGTAGCGCCCGTCCCGCGAAATGACAATGCACGGGTAACGGGAGGGCAGTCGTTCGCGGGCAACACGAGCGAGCCTCTCGACATCGCTGTCAGGAGGATGCGCACGGACGAACTCGAGAAAACTCGTTCCCCACCAGCCTCGGAAGCCCGCGCCTGTGCCTTGTGCGAGAAAGATCGTCGCACCATCCGGCGAGATCGCTGGAAGGCAGATTTGTTCACCGGCTCGAACGAAGGACTCCGCTGGACCGCCATCGGTCGGAATCCGGTCGATGCCTCGAGCATCTCCAGTGAGTCGCCAGTAGTACAGCCAACGACCGTCCGCCGACCAGCACGGGGCCCATCCATGCGCCAATTGTCGAAGGCCGCTGCCATCCGGACGAATCCCCCACGTCGCCGCCTGCCCGTGGTCCGACCGGACAAACGCAATCCAGTCGCCACGTGGGGACCAGACGGGAAGGCCGATCGCGATCGCAGGATCGACTTCGAACGTGAGGGGACGCATCGCAGTGCCATCCGTCCTGACTACCCACAGGTTCGAATGCCCGCCAGTGTCCGAAACGAACACAATCTCCAGTTCATCGGGACTGACGGACGGTACCTGGACCTGACCAGTCTGCTTGGTGATTCGAACGGCGCGAGCAGTATTCTCGGCGGGTTTGCCGTGGATCGGAAACTTCCAAATGTCGGAGTGGCTGACCGTCCGGCGAGCGACGAGCTTTCCAGAGAGGTGCACATCAGGCTCGCCGAAGGAAAGATCACCGAACGTGAGCTGCCGATCGCCGCTACCGTCGTTCTGGACGACGCGCAAATTGAACACGGGCGGATAGAGCAGCGTGCTGCCCCGTGATGAGCTGTACACCAGTCCGGACCCGTCCGGCAGCCAGGCGAATCCTCGCAGCCATCTTGTCCCCCTGGTCACTTCGTGTCGCGCACCAGTCGCAAGGTTCACGACGTCGATGTGACCATCGAAGTCCGCATTTCCCAGGCGTTGAATCGCGACGGATCGATCGTCGGGGGCCCATCGAGGAAAGGTATAGGTGGCTACCGGGAGCAGTGCGACTCGTGCTGGCTGCGATCCGTCGCGCGCGGAGACGACGAGCGCGACCTGATCCTCGGCTGCCTGAGGGAACGCGATGCGCTGACCGTCGTGACTGATATCGCCCGCGCCCGACGCGTTGATGATCCTGCGCGGCCATCCGCCGAGCGCGCCGATTTCCCAGATGGTGCCATCGTCGGACTGAGTTGGTGGCGGCGTGTAATAGATCAGCGTGCTGGAGTCGGGCGCCCATCGAGGATGCATGTGATCGACGTCGTCACGCGTCAAC
>Ga0075418_10002879_pt1 | contig 19671 bp, 20 predicted proteins | sample SoiMetdeltSBSDD2_FD_81776 | JGI IMG/M metagenome (GOLD analysis project Ga0075418, IMG submission 81776) | Bulk soil microbial communities from a Populus tree surrounding site in Tennessee, USA - Soil MetaG P. deltoides SBSDD2 | ecosystem: Environmental > Terrestrial > Soil > Tree plantation...
AGCCATGAAGCGCGAAGGACGCACGTGGGAGATGGGATGCTTCGGCCAGCGCATGGCCCGAGGGAGAGCAAGCCGAAGGCCGCACCGGACACCGCGACAACTCGACGTTTTGTTGTCCGGGCGAACGTCCGGGGTGTTCGGTCCGGACGGTCAACTCATCAACAAGCTTGCGGCCACCGTGGTTAGAGCTCCGAGAGGAGGGGGGTGGGCGAACAGCACACCAACGTCTTCCGAAGCTTCGTCTTCGCGATCCTCTCCAGCTGCCTGACCCTCTCCCGGCTCAGATTCAACCCCGCGGCGATCTCCTCCAGCGTCCGCTCGTTCCCCCCAAGGAGGCCGAACCGGTTCCGGATGATGTGCCGCTCCCGGTCATCGAGGTGGACGAGGGCTTCGCGGACGAGGTGCGTCAGCTCCTTGCGGTAGATCTTTTGCTCCTGACTCTCCGCCTCGGGATCGACGAGGAACGACTCCAGCGAGCGCGTTGCTTCCGGACCGGTGTAGTCGTCGATCGAAACCTCTCGCTGGAACCAGGGGATCAACATCGTCGCCTCCTTCGCCTCGTCTTTTGTAACTCCTGCAATTCCCTTTGAATCTTTCTCTGTTCCCGCCGCATTTCGGAGCCCGTTTGCCGCTCGAGGCCGGATAGCTGCAAAGGGTGTGCCCGGTAGCCTGCTTTGGCTCCCCGCTTGCAAATGGGGCCGGCAAAGGAGACGGCCATGTCGAGATGCGAGGTCTGCGGGAACGCCCACCGTCGCCCCTTCGACTACTTCCGGAGCCGGCGGCATGTCTTCGACAGCTTCGAATGCGCGGTCCGCGGACTGACCTCGAGGTGCGCACACTGCGGCTCCCCGCACATCCAGGGCACCCCCCGAGGGGCCGCGGGATGCGAGCACTGCGCCGGCTCGTAGGTGGCTCCTAACGCGGGGGCGTGGCTCGCAGGGGTCGTGTCTGGGGAGGGTCGGCTCTAGTCGTGGTGGGGGAAAGGCACCGAACAAAGTGAAGGGCCGAGGGGCGGCCCGATATCGCCGCCTCGGCCCCGTCGGTCGTTCCGATCCGAGTCCTGCCGGGCTGGTCCGCGCCGAAGCGCGAGGTCGTCAGACAGTGGTGGAGTGCCGCTGGCGCTGATCGCGAAGCGCGTCGCGCGTGGCCTCCACGGCGCCGGAGACGCGGTCCTTCATCTGGCGGGACCGGCGCGCGATGATCTGACGGGTCTCTTCACCGGAGTACGGCGCATAGAGCAGGGCGACCCCCGCTCCGACGGCCGCACCGATCGCAAACGCGGCCAGCTGGCCGCCCATACGCGACGAGGTGCTGTATTCAGACATAGCGAGTCTCCTTGCGAGAGTGATCTCGTGATGGTCGGGTCAATAGGGACTTAAGGAAAGTAAACACTCCGGCGCGATAGGGCTTCCAGGCTCCCGCACGGTCCGCAAAGTCTCCGACCCTGCGGGCCGAGCGTCGGCATTCGTCCAGCAGAAGATCCACACGCCCCTTGGTGTGCTCCGCGAGGAGCAACGACCGCAGCATCCGCCGGCGAAGCTGGAACATCACCGGCAGCGCGCACGCGACGAAGACGACGATCGCGAGCGCCGCGAGAATGAGCGCGAACTCAAGACCGAACGGCATACGAGCTCCGAACGCCTATCTGCGCCGGACCAGCAGGCTTCCCAGCAGGACGCCCACGGCCGCGGAGATGAGAATCGCCTTACCGGGGTTCGTTACGACGAAGTCGCGGGTCTTGTTCCATCCCTCGTCGAGATACTCTTCCTTCATCTCGAGAGCCTGGTCCTTGACGCCGACGATGAACTCGTCCACGGCGCCACCGGCGCGGCTCAGCTTGCCTTGCCTTGTGGTTCCATCCGTGATGGGTTCCATGAGTGCGAACTCCTTTCGGGCTCCGGCGCGCGTCGGCATGACGCCACCGGCCCATCCGCATACGTAGCCAGTAGCGTGCCAGGAAGGCGCGACGCCATCGCTCGACGATTTGCGATTCGCGCGTGCGCGGATGTAAATCTGCCGATCGAGTCTGCAAATCTGACGAACGGCGACGGAATCCGGCGTGGTGCCGTGGAACGCGCATTGCAGCCTCCTTCGCGGGCGCGGGGGGGGAGACGCGCGATGCCGGAACGGACGAAGACGGGCGGGGGTCACGGATCGCAAGCGAGCAAGTCCCGAGCGAGCAAGTCCCAAGCGAGCAAGTCCCGAGCGAGGAAGGCTCGCGGTCGCGGAACGAGCGCAGCACGCAACCGCCGAGCAGCGGCTCACGGCTCGACGCGCCAAGACGGCGCTCGAGCGAGGCAGACGAACGGCACGGAGGCGGGCGGCGGCCACGGCCACAAGGGCGGCAAGGGCCGCAAGGTTCGATACGCGGTCGTTGGGCTCGGCTACATCGCCCAGGTCGCGGTCCTTCCGGCCTTCGCGAATGCCGGCCGGAACTCCGTGCTGACGGCTCTCGTCTCGGACGATCCGGTGAAGCTGAGGAAGCTGTCGAAGCGGCACGGTGTGCGCCGAACCTACTCGTACGAGCAATTCGGCGAATGCCTCTCGAGCGGGGAGGTCGATGCGGTCTACATCGCCCTTCCCAACCACATGCATCGCGATTACGCGGTCGCGGCCGCGGCGGCCGGCGTCCACGTCCTGTGCGAGAAGCCGTTGGCGGTCACCGGGCGGGACTGCGAGGAGATGATCGACGCCGCGGATCGCGGCGGCGTCCGTTTGATGACGGCCTACCGCCTCCACTTCGAGAGGGCGAATCTCAAGGCGGTCGAGATCGCCCGGTCGGGGAAGCTCGGCGACATCCGGATCTTCCACTCGGGCTTCACGATGCAGGTCAAGGACGAGGACAACATCCGCCTCGGCTCGATCGAGCTCGGCGGAGGCCCCCTCTACGACATCGCGATCTATTGCATCAACGCGGCCCGCTACCTGTTCCGCGCCGAGCCGACGGAGGTCTTCGCCTTCACCGCGAGCGTCGATGACGCGCGCTTCCGGGAGGTCGACGCGACGGCGGCGGCGATCGTGCGCTTCCCCGAGGACTGCCTGGCCTCCTTCGTTTGCAGCTTCGGCGCCGCCGACACCGGCTGGTACCAGATCGTCGGCACGAAGGGGGACCTCTGCGTCGATCCGGCCTACGAGTTCGCCGAGGGACTCGGTCACACGGTGACCGTCGGGGGCCGGAGCCGGCAGGCGAGCTTCCCGAAGCGGGACCAGTTCGCTCCCGAGATCCTCTACTTCTCGGATTGCATCCTGAACGGAACGACCCCCGAGCCTTCGGGGAAAGAGGGGCTGGCCGACGTCCGCATCATCCAGGCGCTGCTACGGTCGGCAAAGAGCGGCTCGGCGGTGAAGCTGGAGGCGTTCGACCGGTCGAGCCGTCCGACGATGGCGCAGGAGATCCAGAGGCCGCCGATCGCGAAGCCTAGGCTCGTGCACGCGACGACGCCCTCCGGGGAGTAGCTTCCCGCGACAGGCTGCGCTTGAGGACCTCGACGAGATCGATCGGCTCGTCCCCCTCGGCGGCGCGCGCGACGACCCGCTTGCCGCTCCGCCGCTTCTTCTCGACGAGCCTGCGCATGGCGTCCACGTGGGGGTCCGCCAGCTCTTCCGCCGAGAGCCCCGGCTTGGCCTTCGCCGCGATCGCCTTGGCGAACGCTCCGACCTTCCCCCGATCGACCTCGCTCCGCTCCGGCAGACCGATCTCCTTGGGCGTGCGGATCTCGTCGGAGAAGCGGAGGGTCTCGGCCCGGAGGATCCCGCCTTCGGCGAGGATGGCGACGATCCTCTCCTTGCCGTGCATGACGAAGGTCGCGATCCCCGCCCGATTCGTCCGCTCCATCACGCCGGCGAGGAGGCGGTAGGCTTTCGTGCTCTCGGTCCCCGGCGTGAGGAAGTACGGGCGATCGAACCGGACCGGATCCAGCTTCGACGCATCGACGAAGCGCTTCAGCTCGATGTCGCGAGTCTTGCGCGGCGCGAGGCGCTCCAGCTCCTCCTCGGTGACGACCACGTGCTTGCCGGGCTCGATCTCGAACCCCCGCACGAGGTGGTCGCCCCCCACCTCGCGTCCATCCTGCTCGCAGTAGTACCGGCGCGCGACGGGGCTGCCGTTCGGCCCGAGCATGCGCAGCGGGACCTGGTCCTGACGGTGCGCGGGATAGAGGTTGACCGGAACGCTGACCAGCCCGAAGGTGATCGTCCCGGACCAGAACGGTCCGGAGGTCGCGTCGTCCTCGGATTCCCGGGGGGCCCGCTTCGTCGTCTCTCGTGCGGCCGCGCTCCTTCGCCGCGCGGTCTTCGCCTGCGGCGCGGGCCGCCACGGCTTCGCCTCCCTGTTTCTAGGCACTCTTCCTCTCCTTCCTGGCCTTCGTCAGGCTCGCCGAGAGGGCACGCTCCAGATCCTCCGTCCGGCGCTTCGCCGCCGGCCGCTCGAACGTGTAGAGCTTCCCCTTGGACTTCGCCTCGATCAGATCCTCGAGCCGCTTCCGGTATTCGTCGTGGAACAGGCCGGGCTCGTACTCCTCCTCGAGCATCGCCACCAGCTGCTCGGCCATCGCGAGCTCCTTCGCCGAAGGCGCCGGCCCTGAGGGGGCGGGGAGGGCGGAGGCGTCCACGACCTCCCCCGCGTGGCGAAGGGCCACGAGCATCAGGTAGCCCCCTTCCTCGCGGAGCGCGCCGACGTAGTGGCGCTTGCGCATGACCCAGCGCGCCACCCCCTCGCGCTCGGCGCGCGCGAGCGCTTCGGCGAGCGCGAAGTACTCGCGCTCGTTCCCGTCCGGCGAGAGGTAGTAGGGACGCTCGTACCAGGGGTAGAGGCCCTGACCGAGCGGGACGAAGCGCGTGATCTCGATCTCCTTCGACGGCTCGGGGTCGAGCTGCGCGAGCTCCGCGTCCTCGAGCACGACGAACACGCCCGACTCGATCTCGTACCCGCGCCGGACCTCTTCCCGCGCGACCTCTTTCCCCTTCTCCGGATCGATCAAGCGCTGGCGCACCCGCTGCTTGTCGCGATCGTGGAGGAGGTGGAAGCGGACCGTCCGGTCCTCGACGGCCGCGTGAAGCTTCACGGGGAGCGCGACCCCCGCGAAGCGAAGGCTTCCGTTCCAGATCGAGCGCGAGGGCATCATCGCCTCCGTTTCCGGAGCGCCGACGCGGGGATCGATTGCCGGAGCGAGAGGAAGCCGGGCCAGGGATCGCCGGCTTCCGACAGGCGGCGTTCGATCCCTCGAACCCGGAACGCATCGCTCGACGCGATCTTCGGCAGCTCCTCCCAGGTGACGGGCGCGGCGATCGGGGCGTGAGGCCGCGCGCGCGTGGAATACGAGGCCACGGCCGTCGCCCCGCGGGCGTTCCGCAGCCAGTCGATAAAGATCCGGTTGTCCCGTCGCGACTTGGTGGCGGTCGCGACGTAGCGGTCGGGCTCCCGCGCGACCATCTCCTCCGCGATCCCCCGAGCGAACGTCTTGAGGTCGTCCCAGGAGTTGCGCCGCGAAAGCGGCGCGACCACGTGCAGCCCCTTCCCTCCGGACGTGCGAGCGAAGCTGCGGAGGCCGGCCTGCTCGAGCCGCTCGCGGACCGCGAGCGCAGCCTCGATCAACCGCTTCCACGGGATCCCCGCGCCGGGGTCGAGATCGAAGACGAGCCGGTCGGGCCGGTCGAGCCGCTCGGCCGTCGTCCCCCACGGATGGATCTCGAGGGCGCCGAGCTGCACGAGCGAGAGAAGGCCGTCGAGGTCCGAGATCATCAGGTGCGCGGAGGACTTTCCGGAGGGGTGCTTCTGGAAGAAGCAGGGCTGCGCGCGCCCGCGCGGACAGCGCACGATCGCGAGCGGCCGCCCGGCGATGTGGGGGAGCGCGAGGTCGGCCACGGTCTCGTAGTAGGCCGCGAGGTCGGCCTTGGTGAGCTTCTCTTCCGGCCAGAGGACGCGCTCGGGATGCGTGAGCCGCACGCGGCTCGCGACGGCCGGCCGGGCCTCGCGGCCGGTCTCCTCGCGGACGACCTCGTCCGGCTCCTTGTCCTCGCGAATCCCGAGGAACGACGGATGCCTGAGCCGGCCGTCGGCGGTCCATTCGGTGAACTCGATCTCGGCGACGATCCGGGGACGGGCCCAATGCACGCCCCGCACCTCGGCGCGCGGCGGATCGACGCCGAGCGGATGCTTCGGCGTCGCGATGCGGGCGAGCTTGCGGGACAGGTCCGCGAGCAGCGCGTCGTCGAACCCCGTCCCGACCTTCCCCGAATAGACGAGACGGCCGGCGGCGTCGTGGTGCGCGAGGACCAAGGACCCGAACCCCTTGCGGGAGCCTTGCGGATCGGTCCACCCGACGATCACGAACTCCTGCCGCCCCGAGCACTTGATCTTCAGCCAGCTGGGGGCGCGCTTGGACTGGTAGGCCGCGTCCGCGCGCTTCGAGATCACCCCCTCGAGCGCGAGCTTGCACGCCTGGCGGAGCACCTGCTCGCCCCCGCCGCGGACGTGATCGCTGAAGCGAACCGCGCCGCCGCGGCCGGCGCTGGCGAGGATCCCCGCGAGCAGGTGCTTGCGCTCGATCAGGGGGACGCTGCGGAGATCGTGCCCCGCATAGAACGGGAGGTCGAAGACGTAGTAGACGATCTTCGTCGTGTGCTTGGACTTCAGGAGGTTCTGCAGCACCTGGAAGTCGCTCGTCCCGTCCGGCCGCAGCGCGACCACCTCGCCGTCGAGCACCCCCTCCCGGAGCGGGAGCTTCGCGACCGCGCGCATGACCGTCGGAAAGCGCGCGCTCCAATCCTTCCCGTTCCGGCTCATCAATCGGACACGGCCCCCCGCGACGAACGCGAGCATGCGGTAGCCGTCGAGCTTGATCTCGTGCAGCCAGTCGTCTCCGCGCGGGACCTCCTTCGACAGCGTGGCGAGCTGCGGCGTGAAGGACGTCGTCGCGTGGCCGCGGCGCGCGCCGGGGAGCGCCGCGGGATCGACGCTCTTGTCCTTGCCCTCCCACACCCGCTTCTTCTGCTGGCGGATCTCGTCCATCGACCGGCCGGTCGTCACGCTCTCGCTCTCGCGCTCCACCGGCTCGATGCCCCCCGCGGCCTGATCGCGGTCCTTGATCAGGAGCCAGTTCTTCCCTCCCTCCGAGGCCCGGCCGCCCATGCGGACGAGGGTCCACAATCCTTTCAAGCGCTTCCCGTGCAGGCGGAACTTGAGCTTCCCGGAGCGATACCCTTCCGCCGCGTCCCCGAGCGGCTCCCAGCGCCCGCGGTCCCAGAGCATCACGGTGCCGCCGCCGTACTGGCCTTTCGGGATCACCCCTTCGAACGCGCCGTACTCGATCGGATGGTCCTCGACGTGGACCGCGAGCCGCTTCGTTCCCGGCGCGACGCTCGGTCCCTTGGGGACCGCCCAGCTCTTCAGCGTGCCGCCCAGCTCCAGGCGAAAGTCATAGTGAAGTCGGCTCGCGGCGTGTTTTTGGACGATGTACAAACGCGAGGCGCCGCTCTTACCTCCGCGCGGCTCGCCCGTGGCGGAAAAATCTCGCTTTCGCCGGTATTCGGCGAGGGATGCCACCTTCTTTCGAGCCATGATGCTGTGTCTCTAAGCACGCGGCGCGCCAATCGAACCGCTTCCCTTCAGTAATTTCAGGAGGGCGGCTTCGTGGGTCGCGACGTCGTCTCCGCCCTCCGCGACCGCCTCGAGCTTCCCCTCCAGGAACGCCTGGATCACCAACGGGTGGACGTAGTGCTTGCGGCACGTCGCGGGGGTGTTCCCCAGCCGCTTCGCGACGACCTTGATCGTCTCGACGACGCGCCGCTTGAGGTCCGCGTCCGCCTCGCCCTCGTCGGCGACCAGCGCGCGCAAGGATTGCGCAGCGAGCATGGTGCCGGCCCAGGTCCTGAAGTCCTTCGCCGTGAACTCGTCCCCCATGGCCTCGCGGAGGTACGCATTGACGTCGGACGAGTCGATCGATTGCAGCCCGCCTTCGTCGTCCAAGTATTGGAACAGCTCCTGGCCCGGGAGCGTCTGGCAGCGCTTGATCACGGCGGCGAGACGCCGGTCGGTGATCTCGACCTCGTGAAGCTTTCCGCTCTTCCCCCGGAACTTGAACGTGAGGCGCGTGCCGGAGACGCGGACGTGCCGCTCGCGCAGCGTGGTGAGACCGTACGACTCGTTCGCTCGCGCGTACTCCTCGTTCCCGATCCGGATCAGCGTCAGCTCGAGGAGCCGGACGACGGCGGCGAGGAGCTTGGTCCGGGGGAGGCCGGTCTGTCCGAGATCCGCGTCCACGCGCGCGCGCAGCTTCGGAAGCGCCTCGCCGAACGCGACCATGCGGTCGTACTTGTCCTCGTCGCGAACCTCGCGCCAGCGGGCGTGGTACAGGTACTGCTTCCTTCCCTTCGCGTCGCGCGCGCTCGCCTGGATGTGACCGTGCGGGAGCGGACAGATCCATACGTCGGTCCACGCCGGAGGGATCACGAGCGCGCGGATGCGCCGCAGCACGCTCCGGTCGCGAATGGTCTTTCCCTCGGCGTCGCGATAGGTGAACCCGCGCCCGGATCGACGCCGCGCGAACCCCGGAACGGCGTCGCTCACGTAGCGGAGCCTCGCGAGCTTCGCGGATTCCTCGGGTCCCTTAGATGGCATGTGCGTTGGCTACGTCGGCATCACCGCGGGGTCGCGCGGGGATCGGTCGCGTCGCGGCCGATCCCCCGCGCTCTCAAGCGCTTTTCCGAGCTCGCCCGCCGCTCTTCCGAGCAGGGACCTTTCCACCTTTCCTGCGCGCCTCGGACAATCCGATCGCGATCGCCTGCTTGCGGCTCTTGACGGCGGCGCCCGAGCGGCCGGACTTCAGCTCGCCGCGCTTGTATTCGTGCATCGCCTTCTCGACCTTTTTCGAGGCGAGGCTTCCGTACTTCTTCCCTCCCGAGCGTGAGGTCGAGCTCGAGCGCGATCGCGACGATCCGCGGCTCGACGATTTCTTCATGGGCATGGTCGTTCTCCTTTCGCGGCGGACATGCCGTGACGAAAGGAGCGGAGCAAGCACCGCGCCAAGGTCCGGCGGTGTAGCTCTTACAAGCGGAGTTTGTCGATTGGACAAGCCTCAGTCGCTTCGGGCGGACGGACGGAAGACGCGCGCCACGCTCGCGACGATCGTCGTGAACTCCTCGGGGTCCACCGGCTTCGGCAGGTGCATGCTGTAGCCGGACGACAGGGTCTGCACCCGGTCCTCCATCCGGCCGTACGCGGTCAGCGCGATCGCCGGCGTGCGGCCGCCGTCCTCCTCGCCGAGCGCCCGGACCTTCTTGATCAGCGAATATCCGTCCTCCCCGGGCATGTCGATGTCCGAGACCAGGACGTCCGGGTGCCACGACCGGACGAGCGCCAGCCCCTCCGCCGCCGAGCGGCAGGTCCGCACGGTCGCTCCCGCGCTCCCCAGGATCGCGGAGGCCAGCTCGAGCGCGTCCGGCTCGTCGTCCACCGCGAGCACCCTCAAGCCGTCGAGCCGCACGGCCGCGCCGAGCAGCGCCCCCACGGGGGCCGCCGGCTCTCCCGGCGCGAGCTGGGAGGCGATCGTCAGCGGGAGGGTCACGCGGAACGTCGCGCCCATCCCTTCGCCGCTGCTCTCGGCGGCGACCGTGCCCCGGTGCAGCTCGGTGAGATGCTTGACCAGGGCGAGCCCGAGGCCGAGCCCGCTGTGGGCCCGGGTGCTCGAGCTGTCCCACTGGCGGAACCGGTCGAAAATGAACGGGAGCGCGCTCGCGGGGATCCCTTGCCCCGTGTCCGTCACCGTGATCTCCGCCTGCGTCGGCGTCCGGCGGAAGCGGAGCTGCACGTGGCCTCCCGAGGGCGTGAACTTCACCGCGTTCATCAGGAGGTTCCAGACCACCTGCTGGAGGCGCACCGGGTCGCCGTTGATGAGCGCGCCGCGAGGATCGACGATCCCTTCCAGGCGCAGCCCCTTCGCCTCCGCGGACGGGCGCACGGCGTCGAGGGCCGCCTCCACGACACCGCGCACGTCCGTCGGCCGCACGTCGAGGCGCATCTTGCCGTTGATGACACGCGAGACGTCGAGCAGGTCGTCGATGAGCTGGACCTGGGCGTTCGCGTTCCGCACGATCGCGTCGAGCGCACGCGCCGCCGTGCCGTCGTCGAGCTGGCCCGACTGCATCATGCGGGCCCAGCCGTAGACGGCGTTCAACGGGGTCCGCAGCTCGTGCGAAAGGATCGCGAGGAACTCGTCCTTCGCGCGATTGACCGCCTCGGCGTCCGCGCGGGCGGCCTTCTCGCGCTCGAGGAGCGCCTCCCGCTCCGACGCGAGCCGCGCCCGGTCGCTGATGTCCCGCCCGATCTTGGAGACGCCGATGATCCGGCCGTCCGCGGACTTCAGCGGGGAGATCGTCAGCGAGATCGGGAAGGTCGTCCCGTCCTTCTTCATCCGGACGGTCTCGTAGTCGTTGATCATCTCCCCCCGGACGAGCTTCGCGAGCATCGTCTCCTCCTCGTGGTGGAGGTCCTCGGGGATGATCAGCGCGATGTTGCGGCCGACGGCCTCTTCGGAGGTCCAGCCGAACAGCTCCTCCGCGGCGGGGTTCCAGGACGTGATGGTCCCGTCGAGCGCCTTCGTGACGATCGCGTCCCCCGAGGTGCCGACGATCGTCGCCATCCGCGCGGCGGTGTCGAGCCCGCGGCGGCTCTCGCCGACGACCGCCGCGAAGACGAGCGTCATGACCGCGGCGATCCCCAGGAACGCTTGCAGGAGGAGGAGCGAGTCGTTGCGGGAGTCGCCGGCGAACGGCCCCGATCCGGAGAGCGTCCCCACGAGCGCGACCGCCGCGAGCACGAGGACGGCGGCGGCCGCCTCGCGCTGCGTGAACCGGTACGCGACCCAGACGAGCATCGGGACGCACAGGAAGTCGAGCGGATAGCTCTCCAGGCGGGCGGGGAGCCATCCCCCGAACAGTGCCTGTCCGACGACCACGATCCCCACGAACAAGAGGATCCCCTCGAAGATCTCGCCGGAGCTGAAGCGCACGCCGGCGCGGCGCCGCCAGAGGAGGATCACGGGGGTCACGAGAAGCACGCCGACCGCATCCCCGAGCCACCACGTGAGCCACACCGAGCCCGCGTTCTCCGGCCGCGCCCCCGCGACGAGCAGGCTCAGCAGGCCGAGCGTCGCCGCGACCGCCGTGCCGATCAGGCCGCCGAAGACGAAGAACCTCCAGACGTCGCCGGGACGCTCGAAGTCCTGCCGGCCCTCGTTGAAGCGGTTCATGAGCCGGGCGCCCACGACCGCGGCGATCGTGTTCCCCGTGGCGATGCCGATCGACATCAACGGCCGTCCCGACGTCGAGAGGTTGACGGCGAAGGAGCCGAGGAAGATCCCCGGCCAGATCGGGTCGCCGTGGATGAGGAACGCGGCGAGCGCGATCCCGGAGGCGGGCCAGACGGGGGAGGCGCTGGGATCGACCGTCGCGAAGGTCAGCCCGAGCCGTCCCGCCAGGAAGTAGACGATCCCCCACGCCGCGCTCGCGGCGAGCGCGCGAGGCGCGAGCGCGTCCCGCAGAAGCTTCCCGCTACCGCCGGAGGGAGGCGCGCTCATCCTTCCGTTCCTGCTCCCGTCGCTTCTCCTCCTTGCGCTCTTTCTTCTTGGCCGCCCTGTACTTGAACGGCTCGAGGCGCGCGATCTCGTGCTGGAAGCCCGGCAGGATCGACTTCACGAACGCGTTCTTGAGCAACCCGCCGATGACCTGCATCGTGTTCGCCTTCGGGTCCTCGATCGGCCCCTCGAGGGAGGTCACGGTGACGATCTCACCGCGCTTGTTCTCCAGCAACTTCGCCACGCCCCCCACGATACCCTCGTACATCTTCTTCAACACGCTCTTGTTCTTGTCCTGCTCGGTCTCGTAGACGTCCACGTCGCGGAACAGGGGCTTCACGTAGCCTTTGACGTAGCCGTCCCGGACGCGCACCTCGGAGTACAGGGAAAACGTCCCGCTCGCGACGTCGAACTTGCCGCGCGCCTCCAAGAGGTCGTTGAGCGACTTCAGCTGGCTGTTCTCGATCGCGATCTTCCCCTCGAAGTTCGCGTGCTTCCCTTCCGGGAAGAAGGTCGCGTTGGCCTTCGACTTCCCGCTCCCCATGAAGGCTCCCTCGAGCGTCGCGAGCGCGGGGCCGTCCTCCGCCCGCGAGCTCAGGTTGGTCAGCTCGAAGTCGGCGTTGCTGAAGAACAGGCGATACGGCGGGTCCTGGACCCGGTTGACGACGCCCAGGGTGCCGTTCTCCATCGTGAGCCGCCGCACGCGGTAGAGCACCTCCGGATTGTTGAGCGCGGTCTTCGCGGCCTCCGAGATCCGCTGTCCCGCGGCGCGCGCTTGGGGGGTGGCCGCTCCGCCGCGATCGTAGTCGACCGCGGCGGCGGTGATGACGACCGACTCGACGTCCACGCTCCGGATCCCGGGGGCGACCTCGACGGTGCCGCCCCCCGAGACGAACCCCTGGCGGACCGTCAGGCCGAACCGGCGGGCGATCGGCTCGAAGTAGCTCAGCTCGACGAGCTGGAGATCGAGCCGCCCCTGGACGCCGGGGGTCGGCTCCGCCAGGAAGTCGGCGTGACCGTCGATGACCGCGCGGCCGACGTCGAACACCCAGCCCTCTGCGTGGAGCGTGGAGGGGTAGTGGCGCTCGCGGGACCGGATGTTGCGGATGTTCTCGGCGAGCAGCTGGACCTCGGACAGGTAGAGAGGCTTGAACCCCGAGTCGTCCTGGTAGACGAGGGTTCCGTTCACGACGCGCAGCTCGTTGATCTTCAGCGGATAGATCGACTCGAGCGCCTGCTGCCACCCGCGCTGGCTCAGCGGCACCGGATCCTGGCTCTCCTCGCGCAGCTGGACGAGATCGGCGTACACCGTCGGATGCTCGAACCGCGCGTCGGCGACGAGATGGAGAACGAGCAGATCCGTCCAGTGGACGCTCATCCGCAGCCGCGGCAGTCGGATCACCGGAGGATCGGGGTGCGCGTCCTGCGTGACCACGACCCGCTCGAGGTCCATCGACAGCCCCATGAGGTGGAAGTCGAGACGTCCGACCTTCGCGGTGTACCCGACGAGGCTCGCGTTGATGCGACGCTCGACCGCCTCACGCAGCGGCCGGTCGAGCCCTCTGTCGAGATAGACCCCGATGACGATCAGCGCGCCGAGCACCATCAGCGCGATCCGGAGCGTCCGGGACCGCCGGAGGATCCTGCGCGTCCGCTGCCGGACCGCGCGGAGCTTCGTCGCCAGCGCGCCCACGACTCAACTCCGTTCCGTCGCGCGCGGCCGATGGCGCAGCGGATTGCGCTTCTCGGGACGCGCGGTCTTCACCGCTCCGGCCGCCGCGGCGACCGGACGCCGGCTCGTGGTCCACACCTGCGTCAGCTCGGCCCCGAACAGGAGGATCTGCGCGGAGTAGTAGACCCACAGCAGAAGGACCACGAGCGATCCCGCCGCGCCGTAGGTCGAAGCGAGGCTGCTCTGCGCGATGTAGGCGCCGAGCGCGAGCTTCCCGACGCCGAACAGGAGCGAGGAGGCGACCGCCCCCGGCCAGATGTCCCGCCAGGCGATCTTCACGTCCGGCATGACCTTGTACAGCAGCCCGAACAGCCCGGTCACCGCGGCGAAGGAGACGACGAAGTCCAGCAGGTGCAGCACCGGCTCGAGCGAGGTCATCCACCGCCCGGCGAGCGCGGTGACCGCGCTCAAGATCGCGCTGAGGATGAGGGACACGAGGAGTAGGAAGCCGATCCCGAGCACCATCGCGAACGAGACCAGCCTCGTCCTCACGATCGCGCGGAAGCCGCCCTTGCGGGCCGCCTTGACGTTCCAGATCGTGTTGAGCGAGTCCTGCAGCTCCCCGACCACGCCGGTCGCGCCGAGGAGGAGCGTGACCACGCCGACCACGGCCGCGATCGTCCCGGCCACCGGCTTGCGCGCGTTGTCCACGAGCTGCTGGATCGTCAGCGCGCCCGGCACCCCGACGAGACCCTGGATCTCCCCGACGATCCGGCCTTCGGCGGCTTCGCGGCCGAAGACCAGCCCGGCGATGGCGACGGAGATGATGAGGAGGGGGGCGAGGGAGAAGGTCGTGTAGAACGCGAGCGCCGCGGCCATCCGCGGCGCCCGCTCATCGATCCATTGCGAGACGGTCTCCTTGACGATCGCCGCGAACCGCCGGGCGCCCCCCGTCAGGGATCCGATCAGGGTCGACATGAGACCGTCCTTGCACGTTTACTTCTTCTTCTCGCCTTTGAACGAATAGGTCAGCACGCTGTCGTCGCTCTTCGTCCAGACGAGCTTCCCTCGAATGTCGTCTTCATGAATGGTGCCGGACCAGACATATTTGCCTTGCGAGTCGCTCTCCTGCTCGGCCGTGAAGCTCCAGTCGTGGTCGCCCGAGCGGGACATCGTGTAAGGGGCGGACGAGAACCCGATCTTCGGTCCTTCGTTGGTGACGAGCTTGCCGTCGGCGAAGGTCAGGGTCTCGTGGAAGTCCTTCTCGCCCTTGTCACGGGCCATGCCGTCGGGATTGACCTCGACCTTCCAGCTGGTGCCGTCGAGCCCCGGCAGCTTCGCATCCGCGAGCGCGAGTCCGGTGGCGAGCATCGCCATGCCCACGCCCCATGCGATTTTCTTTTTCATAGTCGTCTCCTTCTCTCGAATCACAGAACAGCAAGAGGCTTGCCACGAACAGATGCGGCCGCTCCCCGCGGGACGGACAGGGGGAGCGGCCGAGAGCAAACCTTACGTCTCGGTTTGTAAGAGCTTCACTTCACCGGAGCGTCAGCCCCGGATGGAGAGGTTGGCCTGGACGTCGCGAACACCGTCGGTCTCGCGCGCCAGCCGCACGGCCTTTTCCTTCTCGTTCTCCGACTTCACGGAGCCGGTCAGATACACGACGCCCTCACGCGTATCGACGTCGATCTGCAATCCCTTGACGTCCGGGTCCTCGAGGAACTTCCCCTTGACCTTCATCGTGATGCCGGCATCGTCGAGCGTCTGCCCGACCGTGCGGTTCGTATCGGGCGCTTCACCCGTGTTTTCGGCCGTTTTCACCGAGATCATGTCCACCACGCGGGCCACGCCCTTCGTCGCCTGGGCCAGCTCGATGGCGCGGTCCTTCTGCTGCTGGGTATCGACGTTTCCGGTCAGAGTGACGACCCGATCCTTCGTATCCACGTCGATCTGAACGGCCTTGACGGTGTCGTCCGCGGCGTACATCGACTTGATCTTCGTGGTCAGCCCCGCATCGGTGCTCGCGCACGACACGATCAGCGCGCAAGCCGCCAGGATCGCCAAAAACGGAGAAATCCTCTGCGTTCTCATGAGCCCTCCTTCGGCGTCCCAAATTCGAGATCGCCGCCAAAGGGATGGTCAAGCAACCTCCGTGCCGGATTCGATGCGACGCTTCTTCAATTCCGCTTGTATCCCTTGCATCGTGCGCGAGGAGCTCTCGCGACGACGGGTCGGTTCGCTCGCCTTCGCGCGGGATCGCGCGCGCCGCGCGTGGCACGTGCGGTGCATTGCCCGCGGCGGGGAACCGAACACGACGAAGGAGGCCACGATGCGCATCGAGACGCTCGAGAAACTGTTCCTCGAAGAGCTCCAGGACATACGCAGCGCCGAGCAGCAGATCCTCAAGGCGCTGCCGCAGATGGTGAAGGCGGCGAGCGACGCCGAGCTCAAGGAAGCTCTCGAGCAGCACCTGCAGGTGACGGAGGAGCACGTGGAGCGGCTCGACCAGATCTTCGAGAAGATGGGTCATCGCCCCGCGAGCAAGAAGTGCAAGGGGATGGCCGGTCTGCTCGAAGAGGGGCAGGAGATCCTCAAGGCCGACATGGACCCCGCGCTCAAGGACGCCGCGATCATCGGCGCCGCGCAGCGGGTGGAGCACTACGAGATGGCGGTGTACGGAACGCTCCGGTCGTTCGCCGACCAGCTCGGCGTGGACGACGTCGCCCGGCTCCTCGAGACGACGCTCGACGAGGAGAAGGAGGCGGACATGCAGCTGACCGAGATCGCGCAGAGCGTGGTCAACCCGCAGGCGGCCGGGGAGGAGGAGGAGGACGACGAGGCCCGCGTCGCGGCGGACGAGGACGAGGACGAAATCGAGGCCGAGGACGGGGAATTGGAGCGGGTCGAGGAGCTGGAGCGGTAATGCCTACGGTCCCCGGCAGCCGGTGGGAGTAGACTTTTCCCGACAGGCACGGAGAGATCGGATGCGCTGCGAGAACGCGGGCTGGGCGTTCGCGGGGCTGCTCTTGACCCCTACGGTGCTCTGCGCCCAGACCGCGGGCGGCGCACCGCCGGCCCCGTCGTGCGACCGGTTCGCGGTCGCGGGGGTCATGCTGGGGATGACCTCCGACGAAGTGCACAAGAAGCTGGGGAGCGACGAGGGCCTCGTGACCGACGAGGGCGCGGGCGCCACGCGCAAGACCGCGATCGCCTACCGATCGTCCCACGCCGTCGTCTACGTGCGGTACGACCGCGCGCTCGGCTCGCGCGGAGCCGCGCGGGTCGAGATGGTCCGCGCGCCGCTCCCGCAGACGCTCACGGCCGTCAACGGCCTGATCACGCGGCTCGGCGAGCCGAGCGCCGGCTCCGACTTCCTCGTCCGCGGCCTGGACCAGGGACCCGCGGTGTGGATCGACGAGCGGTGCAACCTCGTGCTGACCTATCACCGCCGGCAGGAGTCCTGGTGGGCCGACGATGTCGGGGCGTTCCTCCAGCTCGAGACGCTCGAGGACGTGCGCGCCGGCGGCTCTCCGGCGACCGCCGCGGTCGCCGCCTATCAGGCTGACGGACATCCCGTCGAGAAGGCCCCGGCGGCTCCGTTTCCGGTCCAGGCCCCCGCGCCCGAGTCCCCCGCGTCGCCCGCGGCCTCCGCGGCCTCCGCGGTCGGCGCCCCCGATCGGGCCGCCCAGCGTGTCGAGTACGTCCCGCCGGTCTATCCGTCCACCGCGAGGATGCTCCGCCTGAAGGGGCGCGTGACGCTCAAGCTGCGGGTCCGCGGGAACGGCGCCGTCGCCGACGCCACCGTCGTGGAGGCCCAGCCGGCCGGGAAGGGGTTCGAGCGGGCGGCGACCGAGGCCGCCCGCCAGTGGCATTACCTTCCGGCGATACGGGATGGCCTTCCGGTCGAGTCGGAGGTTCTGGTCGTCCTCGATTTTCGCTAGGATCTCCGTCCGTATGAAACGACCTCTCGCGATCGCCGCGGTCGCCGTCTCGCTCGCGTGCGCCCGTGAGGCGCCGGGCGCGGCGTCCGTCCCCCCGGTGCCACGGGAGGCCGCGGCCGGCGTCGCCTTGGTCGAGCTCGCGCGCGGCCTCGATCAGCCGTTGGCGATGGCGTACGCCCCCGGAGATCCCTCGCGCCGGCTCTTCATCGTGGAGAAGACCGGGAGGATCCGGATCGTCAAGGAGGGGCGCCTTCTCGCCGAGCCCTACCTGAACCTCTCCTCGCGGGTCTCGCGCGGCTCCGAGCAGGGGCTGCTCGGGCTCGCGATCCACCCGGACTTCATGTCGAACGGGCGGCTGGTCGTCAACTACACCGACCGCGACGGCGACACGCGGGTGATCTCGCTCCAGGTCGCCGCCCCCGCGGCGGACGTCGCCGCGGTCCGCGCCGAGCGGGAGCTGCTGTTCGTCGAGCAGCCGCACGCGAACCACAACGGCGGCAACGTCCTGTTCGGACCCGACCGGAAGCTCTGGATCGGCTTGGGTGACGGCGGGTCGGCCGGCGACCCGCACGGCAACGGCCAGAACCGCCGCGCGCTCCTCGGCAAGATGCTGCGCCTCGACCCGGGAGGGGTGACGGGGGACCGCCCGGTGCCGGAGATCGTCCAGTGGGGGCTGCGCAACCCCTGGCGCTACGCGTTCGACCGCGAGACGGGAGACCTCTACATCGCCGACGTCGGACAGGATCGCTGGGAGGAAGTGGACGTCGTCCCTTCCGCAGGGAGGACCGGGTTGAACTTCGGATGGAACGTCATGGAGGGGGCCCACTGCTTCCGCGGCGGCGACTGCTCGCGCGAGGGGCTCGTGCTCCCGGCGGTCGAGTACGGGCACGACGTGGGGTGCTCGATCACGGGCGGATACGTCTACCGCGGCCGCGCGCTCCCGAAGCTCCGCGGCGCCTACTTCTACGCCGACTACTGCACCGCGATCCTCCGCAGCTTCCGCTGGAGGGGGGCGGGCCGCGAGGTGGCCGACCACTGGGAGTGGCGCGACGCCCTCGATCCGAAGCATCGGCTCTCCCAGATCTCGTCGTTCGGCGAGGACGAGCAGGGGGAGCTGTACGTCCTCTCCCTCGCGGGAAGCGTCTTCGCGCTACGGCCGGCGGCGGACGCCCCCCGATGATCGACAACGCCAGCCTGATCGACCGGACCGACATCAACCCCACGCTCGCGATCTTCCGCGTGCGCCCCGACCAGGTCCCCCCCGCGGAGGAGGCCTGGTTCCTCCCCGGCCAGTACGTCACGCTCGGCGTCGGGGAGATCCAGCGCGCGTACTCGATCGCCTCGGAGCCGGACGAGCGGCGCTGGCTGGAGTTCTACATCCGTTACGCGCGCGATCCCGAGACCGACTCGCCGCTCACGCACCGCCTGTGGACGATCCCCGTCGGCGGGCGGCTGCACGTGGGCGCGAAGATCGCCGGCCGCTTCACGCTCGAGCGGACGTCCGCGGGGAGCGAGCCGCGCGGGCGGCTGCTGGTCGCGGCGGGGACCGGGCTCGCGCCGTTCGTCAGCATGGTGCGGCACGCGCGGCGGCGCGCGGAGGGCGACCTCGCGCGCATCGCGGTCCTCCACGGCGCGAGCCATCCGCAGGAGCTGGCGTACCGGGAGGAGCTCGCCGACGCCGCGTCGCGGTTCGGCCTCGCCTACCGGCCGACGGTCAGCCGTCCCGCGCAGCATCCGGAATGGATCGGGCTGACCGGCCGCGTCGAGACGCTGTTCGACGACAGCCGGCTCGGTCTCGGCGCGATCGATCCTTCGCGGTGGGGGATCTACGTCTGCGGCTTCCGCGACACGATCGCCGAGACGATCCGGCGGCTGATCGGCCGCGGGTTCGTCCCCGAGGATCGCAGGCTGAGGCGGCTGCTGGCGATCGACGACGCGGCGCGGCCGAGCCTGTTCTTCGAGCAGTACGACCTCGAGCCGCTGTTCGATCCGAAGGACGAGGCGCGGATCGAGGAGCTGCGCCGCGCGATCCGCGAGGGGCGCGGCGCTTAAGGGGCCGCGAACGCGGCGTCGTCGTCGGCGCCCGATCCGGAGACGTGATCGAACTTGATCACGGTCCCGTCGCCCGCGGCCTTCTTCGCGAGCGAGAGGCGGACGCCCCCGACCGGCTGCCAGTCCTCCCAGACGAACGCCTCGCGCTCCTCGGGCTTCTGCCCCGTGAGCACGAACTCCCACCGCTCCATCAGGCCGGTGTCCTTCGCGACGAACGCCCAGTAGGTGTCCTTCGGGGTCAGGCCGATGCCGTCGTCGAAGGTGAGGCGGACGACGTCGAACGTCTTGCCGTCCCTCTGCATCTCCCCCTCGGAGGCGAGGTGCACGCCCGGGTCGAGCATCTTCGCCGGCATCAGGAGCCAGTACGTGTCGTTGATGAACCGTCCGTAGCCGCGCTCGAGGGCGTCGCGACGCTCGTCGCCGCCGAGCTCGCGGC
>Ga0075418_10002881_pt1 | contig 19665 bp, 15 predicted proteins | sample SoiMetdeltSBSDD2_FD_81776 | JGI IMG/M metagenome (GOLD analysis project Ga0075418, IMG submission 81776) | Bulk soil microbial communities from a Populus tree surrounding site in Tennessee, USA - Soil MetaG P. deltoides SBSDD2 | ecosystem: Environmental > Terrestrial > Soil > Tree plantation...
ACGTGCAGCGTCAGCGTGCTCGTCGCCGCGTTATGGTCGACCCAGACGGTGCCCGGCGTCGCCGTCACGATGCCGGCGAGCACGGCGAGCCCGTGTGGATCCGTTAGATCGAGGGGGATATTCACGAAGCCCGAGTGCACTTCGCGGCCGCCGAGAACGATCCGGGCGACACCGATGTTCGAGCGCACGATGTCGCGCAACACGAACGCGAGCAGCACGAGCGCGAGGTGCGCTTGCCGAATTCGCGGCGTCAGCGGCCGCAGCGCGCCGCTCGACCACGCCAACGCGACTGCGAACAGCAGACCGAGCAGCACGTGGCCGAGCGACAGCGAGTCGTTCAAGAGCAGCCACATGACGAGCAGCGTGCCGGTCAACACCGGCGGCACGCTGCGCACGATGATGGGTGCCGCTGTCTTCACGGTGCGTCACCCGTTCGATGCACGACCGGCTCGAGCACGTTGCGAATGTAGTCCTGCGGCTCGTGCAGCGACGTCGCAGCGTGATCGAGATAGTCCATGACCGGGCTCGCCGCCGTGCCGAGCAAGATGCACAACGCGATGAGAAACGCGACCGGCGCCGCCTCGAGCACGCGCAGTCGCGGCGTCGTTCTCGCCGTCACGGTCCAGAACAGCCGGATGCCGGCCCGCGTTAGGGCCACGACGCCCGCGAAGCCGCTGACGAGCACGACGGCCGCTAGCGTCCAAGCGGCGGCGCCGAGACCGGCGCTGGGCGCCGCAGCGATCGCCGTGGAGAGCAGCGCGAACTTCGCGATGAAACCCGGCAGCGGCGGCAGGCCCGTTACGAGCAGCACGCAGCTCACGAACGCGAGGCCCAAGAACACGACCGCGCGCGGAATCGCGACGCCGATCTCCTCGTCGGTGCCATACGGGTCGGGCTCGCGCACGCCGAACGCCATGTAGAACGGCGATTGAGGCGGCGGCGGTTCGGCCGGCGTGGCCGCGGATGGCACGCTGCGTGTCCTGTCGGTCATGCCCGTGACCATGAAGAACGCGCCGGTCGTCAGCGCCGAGACGATCAGGTAGAAGAGCACCGGCGCGGTCAATGGCTCGAGGCCGAGGCCGAGCGCCGCGAGCAAGATGCCCGTCGACGCGACCAGCGAATAGCTAACGAGCCGCGCGAGATGGTGCGACGCGAGCATGCCGACCGTGCCCGTCACGAGCGTCGCCAAGCCGAAATAGAACATCAGCAGGCCGAGCATCGAGGCGGCCGCCTCGTCTTCGCTCATCAGCGTCCCGACGCGCATCAAGGCGTACACGCCGACCTTCGTCAGCATCGCGAACGCGGCGCCGACGGGCGCGACCGCGGCTGAATACGTGCCCGGCAGCCAGAAGTTCAGCGGCCAGCTGCCGGCTTTGATCAGGAACGCAACGCCCAAGATCGCGGCCCCGGTGTCGAACAGCGTGCGCGCGTCGGGCGCGAGCGCCGTGAATCGGCGCGCGAGATCGGCCATGTTCAGCGTGCCGGCGACGCCGTAGATCATCGCGACGCCGACGAGAAAGAGCAGCGACGCCATGATATTCACGACGAGATAGTGCAGGCCCATGCCGACGCGCGTGGCGCCGACGCCGCGCAGCACGAGCCCGTACGAAGCCGCAAGCAGGATCTCGACGAACACGAAGAGATCGAACAGATCTCCCGTCAGGAACGCGCCGTTGACGCCCATCGCCAGGAACTGCAGCAGCGAGTGAAACGGCTGGCCGGGCCGATCCCAGCGCGCGATCGAGTACGTCAGCACTGCGAGGCCGAGCACGGCTTGCAGCGTCAGCATGACGGCTGACAGCCGGTCGGCGACGAGCACGATGCCGAACGGCGCGGGCCAGCCGCCGAGCGAGTACACGCCGATGCCGTCCTGCCAGATGAACGGTGCGGCATCGCTCGTCAGGTAGAGAAGCACGAGTGCGACGGCGAGCTGGACGAGGCTCGACGCGAGCGCGATCCCAATTCGTGCGGCGCGTCGCGCTTCCGTGAGGAGCAGCATCGCGGCACCCGCGAGCAGCGGCACGACGATCGGCAACGCGACGAGCTGTTCGAGCACGGCGTTCATCGTTCTTCGCGTCCGTCGACGTGATCGGTGCCCGTCAGCGCGCGCAGCGCGAGCAGCAGCACGAGCAACAGCGCGGTCGTGCCGAAGCCGATCACGATGGCGGTCAGCACGAGCGACTGCGGCACGGGATCGGCGTACGTCGCGGCGTCGGCGGCGAGCTCGCCGGCGATGATCGGCGCGCGCCCGATTTGCAGCCGGCCCATGCCGAAAATGAAGAGATTCACGGCATACGACAGCAGTGTGAGCCCCATCAAGACTTGGAACGTGCGCGGCCGCAGCGCGAGCCAGACGCCCGAGCCCGCCAGCACTCCGATCGCGACGGCGAATACGATTTCCATCAGAGCATCGCCTCACCGCGCTCGGCGTCTGATTCTTCGGGCAAAGGTGTCACGACGCGGCGCGGGCTGCGCAGCGACTGGTGCGCGAGCGCGACGAGCATCAGTGCGGTCGCGCCCACGACGAGTATGTAGACGCCGAGGTCGAACACGAGCACGCTCGAAACGTGCACGTCGCCGATCAACGGCAAGTGCCAGTTCGCCGCGAGCTCCGTGAGGAAGGAGCGCGAGGCGAGCCACGCGCTGAAACCGGCCCCCGCCGCGACGAGCAGGCCGACCGCGATCCAGACCTGCGGGTGGATCCGCAAGCGCGCTTCGACCCAGATCGTGCCGCTGACCATGTACTGCACGATGATCGCCGTCGCCATGACGAGCCCGCCGACGAACCCGCCGCCGGGAGCGTTGTGGCCGCGCAGCAGAAAATAGAACGAGACGAGCGCCGCCATGGGCAACAGCAGGCGCACGAGCACGGCCGGCACGCGCATGTGGTTGTTGGGAAGGACGTCGCTCGGCGTCGTGGCGACGGCGCCGCTCTCGGCTTCCGCACGCTGCGCGCGCGGCACGGCGATGCTCTCCGGTGCGGGCCGGAAGCGGCGCAGCAGCGCGTAGACGATGACGGCGACCGTGCCCACCACGGTGATCTCGCCGAGTGTGTCGAAGCCGCGGAAGTTGACGAGGATCAGATTCACGACGTTACGCCCGCCGGCCGGCTCGAGCGCGTTCGTGAAGAAGTAGGGTGCCAGCAACCCGGCAGGCGGCAGCGTGACGACTGCGAACGCGAGCGTGCCCAAGCCGATGCCGGCCGCCGCTGCGAGCACCGCATCGCGCGCACGCCGCGCTCGCGCACTCGCGCTGCGCCGGCGCGCGTCGCCGAGCTCGAGCCGCCGCGGCAGCCAACGCAGGCCGAGCACGAATAGCACCATCGTGACGACTTCGACCGCGATCTGCGTCAGCGCGAGGTCCGGCGCTGAGAGCCAAGCGAACGTGAGGCACACGACGAGCCCGGCTCCGCCGACCATGATGAGAGCGGCGAGGCGGTGAAACTTCGCTTGCCACGCAGCGCCGATCGCGCACGCGCCGCCGACGACCCACAACGCCGCGAACACGGGATCGAGCGGGGATATGTTCAGCTCGTGCACGAGCCACGCGCCCGTCGACAACGGCAGTGCGACCGCGACGCACGCGCTCGCGACGATCAAGACGAGCTGCGGCTGCAAGCGCCGCGAGAATAGCCAGCGCGCCGCGCGCGCGGCGCTGCGCGTGACCGCCACATTGGCGATGTCGAACATTCGCTTGCTGTCGACGCGCGACAGGAATGGCGTTGCGACCAACGTCTGACGCTTCTTGAAGAGCAGCGAGTAGAAGCTGACGCCGCCGGCGAGTGCGACAAGGCTCATCAGCAACGCCGGAGTGAAGCCGTGCCACACGGCGAGCTCGTACTCCGGCACCACGCCGAGGATCGCCTGGCTGGCCGTCGCGAGCAGCGGCCCGATTGTTTGTCCCGGCAACACGCCGACGAGCACGCATGCGAGGACGAGGAGGCCGCCCGGCAAAAGCATCAGCCGCGGGTCGTGCGGCACGCGCGGCAAGTCCTGTGACGGTGGACCGAAGAACACCTGATGGATGAAGCGCAGCGAGTACGCGACGCTGAAGAGCCCGCCGAGCGTCGCGATCGCCGGTAGCAAGATTTGCAGTCCGACGCTGTCGCCGACGGCGATCGACTCCTCGAAGAACATTTCCTTCGAAAGAAACCCATTCAGCAGCGGGACGCCCGCCATCGCGCCGGCAGCGACCGCTGCGAGCGTCGCGGTGATTGGCATCGCGTAGCGCAGGCCGCGGAGACGTCCCAAGTCGCGCGTGCCGGTCTCGTGATCGACGACGCCGGTCGCCATGAACAGCGAAGCCTTGAACGTCGCGTGGTTCAGCATGTGAAACACGGCGGCCACCAAGGCGAGCTCGGTGCTCATGCCGAGCAGTAACGTGATGAGGCCGAGATGCCCGATCGTCGAGTACGCGAGCACGCCCTTCATGTCGCGCTGAAAGGTCGCCGTGAACGTGCCGCCGAGCAGCGACGCGGCGCCGGCGCCGCAGACGAGCAGGATCCAGAGGTTCGTGCCGGCGAGCGCAGGCCAGAGTCGCGCGAGCAGGAATACGCCCGCTTTGACCATCGTCGCCGAGTGCAGGTACGCGGACACCGGCGTCGGCGCGGCCATCGCGTGCGGCAGCCAGAAGTGGAACGGGAACTGCGCGCTCTTCGTGAAGACGCCGAGGAGGATCAAACCGAGCAGCGCCGGATACCAGCTGTGATTGCGGATCACGTCGCCGGCCGCGAGCACCGCTTCGAGATCGTAGCTGCCCGCGATCTCGCCGAGGCCGAGCACGCCGAGCAGCAGCGCGAGACCGCCGCCGACCGTCACGATCGCCGCCATGCGAGCGCCGCGCCGCGCGTCCGGGCGGTGATACCAGTACGCGATCAGCATGAACGAGGTGAGGCCCGTCAGCTCCCAGAAGACGACGAGCTGGATCAGGTTGCCGGACAAAACCGTGCCGAGCATCGCGCCCATGAACGCCATGAGGAACGAGAAGAAGCGCGGCACCGGGTCCTGCGCTGACATGTAATAGCGCGCATACAGCACGACGAGCGCGCCGATGAATGCGACGAGCAGCGCGAACAGCCAAGCGAAGCCGTCCATGCGCAGATAGAAGTCGAGGCCGTACTGAGGCAGCCACGCGAGCTTCGTGCGAACGACGCCGCCGTCGACGACCGCGCCGTACTGCACCGCGATGAGCACCGCGCAGGCCGTCGCGACGGCGCCGGCGAGCCACGCCTCGACGTTGCGCGCGTTGGCGGGCATGAACGCCGCGCAAACGCTGCCGACGAAGGGCAGTAGGACGATCAGCGCGAGGAGCACACCGCTTCCTCGCGCGATCCGGCCTCGTTGTAGGCGAGCGTCGGCATCGATCGATTGTTCCGCGCGGTTCGCGACCGCGACTCGAGGGAAGACCTTGGAGCTTACAAGAAAAACGGCGCCGCGCGGCCGCTGGCACATGACTTGCCTGTTTGCTACGCGAAGCGTCCGCGTGGGCGTGCAGACGCAAAGGAGGAACGATGATCGCGCATACGGGATTGGCGGTCCGTGATTTCGCGGCCGCAAAGAAGTTTTACGAGCGCGCCTTAGCGCCGCTCGGCTACACCGCGAAGATGCAGTTTGGCGAGGCGACGGGTTTCAACGACGGCAAGAACACCGATTTTTGGATAGGCAAGAGCGAGCGGGTCGAGCCGACGCACCTCGCGTTCGAAGCGAAGAGCAGGGACGAGGTCGAGGCGTTCTACCGCGCAGCGCTCGCGGCCGGCGCGCAGGACAACGGCGGGCCCGGCTACCGACGCGACTATTGGCCGGGGTACTACGCGGCGTTCGTCCACGATCCCGACGGTCACAACATCGAGGCCGTTTGGTACGACTATGACGCCGAGGGTGCCCACTGAGGAGAGCCAGTCATGGAAGACGGAGAGCATCTCTACGATCTGCTCGAGGGTTTCGAAACGGCGATGCTCGTGACGCGCAGCCGCGACGGCCACATGCACGCACGGCCGATGGCCGTCGCGGAAATGCGCGCCGACGCCGATGCGTACTTCGTCACGAGCATCGACTCGCCGAAGGTTGCCGAAGTCTATGCCGACGCCGACGTGCTATTGACGTTCCAATCGGAGCATCAGTACGCGGCGATCTACGGTCGCGTGAACGTCGTTCGCGAGCGTGCCTTGATCGATCGATTGTGGAAGGACGCGTGGAAGATCTGGTTTCCACGCGGGCCGTCGGATCCGGCGATCGCGCTGCTGCGTTTCGACGCTGACCGCGGCGAGCTCTGGAACGATTTGGGTTTACTCGGCGTGCAGTACTCGTTCGAGGGCACGAAGGCCCACGTGCTGGCGGACCGAGCCCGCACCGCGCAGCCGGCGCAAGTCAGGCGAGAGCAATCATAGCGAGCGACAGCGCGAGCTCCATCCTCGCCTTGAGCGGCGCCAGCAGACCGGCCGCCGCGTACCACGCGGCCGTGCGCCGAAGGCCTTCGCCGAGCCCGATGCGGGGCTGGTACGAGAGCAGACGGCGTGCCTTTGCGATGTCGAACTCGCGGTGATGCGTGAAGAAGCCGATGCGCCGGCGATGCAACGGCGGCTCGATTCCGAGTCGCACGCACACCGTTTCGCAGAGCCCCGCAGCCGCGTAGATGGGCCACACCGGCACGTGGAGCTTCGGGCGTCGCACGCCCATCGCGTCGGCGACGGAGGCGGCGATCTGGTTCAAGGTCGGCGCTTCGTCGCCGGCGATGAGAAACACCTCGCCGCGGGCGGCGGGATGCGCCCCGGCGAGCATTAGGCCGCGCACGAGGTCTTCGACGTAGACCAGGTGGAGCCGCGTGCGTCCGGATCCGACCATTGCGAAGCGCTTTCTCTGGATGGCTCGGAACAGGCGCAGGAAGCGCATGTCGCCTTCGCCGTAGATCGCTCCGGGTCGAACGATCGAGACCGGCAACCCGTCCTCCGCGGCAGCCGCCACGGCGAGCTCCGCTTCGAGCTTGGTCCGCTGATAAACGTCGCCGGGTTTGAAGCGATAGGTCTCGTCGGCCGGAGGCTGATCGATGTGGCCGTGCACGCCGCCGGTCGAGCAGTGGACGACGCGCTCGCAACCGTACTCGCGCGCGGCGGCCAACACGTTCAAGGTGCCGCCGACGTTGACGCGCCAATAGTGATCGTCGGAGTGCGCGACATTCCGAAAGGCCGCTGCCAAGTGATAGATGCGGCTGCAGCCGTTCGCGGCTGCGCTAACGTCGCCGGCGCTCGTGAGCTCGCCTTCGAAGACCTCGATGCCGGCGTCCCCGAGTAGCTGGGCGCGCTTGTTCGGGCGAACGAGCGCGCGCACGGCGTGTCCCGATGAAACGAGCGCACGAGCGAGATGCTCGCCCGTGAAGCCTGTCGCGCCTGTGACGAGCACCTTCATGACGCCTCCTTGCCGAGCTCTGCGGTTACGTCTCCCGGCAAGCGCAGGTGGTGCATGACGACGGCGAACGCCATGACTGCCCACGCGAGCCAGCCGAGGCCGATGCCGTAGACGACGCCGGTCAGTCCCCACGGTGCGCCGACGACGGCTGCGCCGACGGCGAACGCAGCCGACAACCAGCCGGCCCAGTTGACGAACGAGAGCTCGCGCGGCGTAGCGAGCGCGGTGGCCGCCGCTCGCGCGAACGCGTGCGCGATTTTCGCGACGCCGCTGAACAGCGCCGCTACGAGGAGTCCGATCGAGAGGTGATACTTACCATCCAAGAACAGGCGCTCGATCAGCGGCGTCAGCACGAGAATCGCGGCCCCGCCAAGAACGCTGATGCCGAGCGCGAAGCGCAACTCGCGCGCGATGAGCATTCGCCGCTCCGGTACCGACGTCGCGGCGCGAAGGCGCGGCAGCAGGCTGAAGCCCACGGCCATCTGCAGGAGCCGAAACAACGAGCCCGCGATGGCTCCGAGCACGCCGAACAGCGCGAGGTCCGCGACACTGAGCACGTTCGGGATCACGAGCCGTTCGAGTTGCACGAACAGCATCACCGCGCCGCTAACTCCCGCGAGCACGAGCGCCTCGCTCCAGGGAACGCCGGCTGCCGGCGCGCTCCCGCTTCGCTGCTCGTGCAGCACCAGCGCCCAGCCAATGCCGGCGGCAAGCACGAGGCCGAACGTCAATACGTCGAACGACAAGTCGGCGGTACGCGCTCCTGCCGCGATCGTCGCGACGGCGCCGAGCAGCAGCGCGAGATTCGGCGACATGACGAGCGCCAGTGAGACGCCGAACCGCTGCTCGCTTTGAAAGCGCGCGCTCGCGATGAGCATCAGCCCGCCGGCGGCCGTGCCGCACAGGAGCAGCGCGGCGAGTGTGCCCGAGAGCCCATAGACGAGCGATGCGATGACGCTCGCCGCGAGGCCCACGCCGGCGGCGACGGCCACGGCGCGTTTCAGCAGCGGCCAGCCGATCTCGGCGCGCCCGCGCAAGACGATGCCGTCGAGACCGAGCGGGGCCAAGTGATAACCGAGTGTGTTGAGCGCGACGAGCAACGTCACGAGTGCGAACTGTTCCATCGACAGCTCGCGGGCCAGCAACAGATTGGCCCCCGCAAATGCGAGGCCGGAAGCCCCGTATACGACCATGCTGACCAAGGTCGTCGATGGGGCGTAGCGCATCGCAAGTCTCCTCGAGAACCGGTGTTTCGCCCGCAGCCATCCAAGCGACGGCGCCGACGCTGAGGAGAAGACAGCAATCATCGTGCCAGCACTACGGCTCGGCGCGACGGCGGAGGTGCGGCGTGGAGCTCGCTATGGAATTTCTGGAAACGACGCCAAAAGCCGGGAAGCGGCCGAGATCGTGCGTCGCGAATGCCGCCGGCTCGACGCGAGCCGGCGGCGTGGTCGGGTGGTGTTACTTTGCCTTCTCGGCTTCAGCCTTCGACGTGTAGCCCTTCGCGAGCCAATCCTTCCAGCGTTCGATGTTCTGCTCGTTGCCGGCGCAACCGCCGTCCGCCGGGTTGATGTATTGGCCGTCCTCGAGCTTCGCCCAGCCGATCGCTCCGCCGGGTCGGCCGTCGCGCAGTGGGCAATACATGAACTGCACCGTGTCGCCGGCCTCGAACGTGGCGCCCGTGATGCCGCGCTGGACCAGCGCGGGCGGCGCCGAGCCCTCGAAGCTCCAGAGCGTCTCCGTGCCGTCGGCGTTCTTGACGTTCAAGTAGAGCCACGAGTGCGGATTGTTGAACGCCCAGCGCACGACGGTGCCGGTCTTCACGATCTCTTGGTCGCGGTCGAACATCGCGAACGAGTGATGAGCCTCCGCCGCCGTCATGACGAGTAGCGCGGCCGCCGAGGCCGCGGGCAGCAGTCCACGAATCATATTCATCGAGAGCTCCTTCACTCAGTTGCCCAAAGTCGTGTTGTAGATCGGGTCGCGCGTTTGCCCCGGCAGTTGCGGGAACAACGTCGCGCCGCGACCGTCGTTGAACCCTTCCTCTCCGGGCAAGTGGAAGTTCGTCACGCCCTTGTCGTCGAGGAACGCGTTGTTCGTCTGGTCGCACTCCCAGTGCTGAACGCGATGGCCGTTCTTGACCATGTCCGTCGCTAGCCGGTACGCGTAGACGGCGCTGACGGGCTTCTTGAGCAGATTCTTGTCGTAGAACGTGGCCTGCACCTCGAGGCGCTCGACGCCGCCGGGATACGTCTTCAGCTCCCAGATCTCGGTGCCCTCGAACGCGTTGCTCGTCATCGGCGACCAGCGCGTGAAATCCGCCGGATAGACGTACTTCGTATTCGTGACGAGCTTGTTGCCGTCCCAGAAGCCGATCGTGTCGCCGTACCACGAGTGCGTGCCGTAGACGTTGCTGTGTTCCTTGCCGATGTACGTGCGGCGGATCGACGGACCGAAATCGTTGATCTGGTACGACATCTCCGGGAGGTTGATGAACTCGTGCGTATAGGGCTCGAGCAGGATGCGCGGATAGCCCGGCGGCTCACAGCCTCCGAGGCGGTCGTACTTGACCTGGCCGAGCTCGGTCTGCTCGCGCCAGCGCTCTTTGTAAGCCTCCTCGTACGCCGGCGTCAGGACGCCTTCGCGGACCTTGCCCTGAAAACCCTGGCCGTCGATGAACATCTCGAGGTGCGTGTTGCCGGCCGGCTGCCAGAGCCCGTCCCAACGCGGCACCGTCGCGAGCGTGTGCTTCGTGCCGCCCTTGGCCTGCTCCAGCAAGTAGGCGTAGTGCTCCTCGGAGCTCGCGAACTCGCGCGGCGGCTTCACGACTTGCAGCGGTGGTCCGAAGCCGCCGCCGAAGGATCCGCCCTGTGCGAAGACGGCGGGTGACAGGCCGAGCGCGAGTGCGCCGATACCGGCCCATCGGAATAGGCTTGTGTGAGTTTTCATGGTTCCCCCGGCGCCGGGATATTCGGACGCCTTATGATCGACCCCGAATACTAGAAGGGCGGTGAGATTTGGGTCAACGATTCGTGCGTCGAAAGTCGACATTAAGACCGCTCGGATCGGTCTCCTGGCAGCTAGCCAGGTAGTAGCCCTAGCACCATGAACTGCCGAGAAAAATTATGTCTCTACCTGGCTGGTAGATTGGGTCTACTCGCGTTATCTTTCTCCCGGATAAGATTGCGCGATTCCTGGGGGATTCGAGCAGCCCCCGTCGTGCAGCCGGAGCGATCGTATGCGCTCCGCAAACTGACTTTGGCGAGGGGAGAGAATTGATGCGCGCAAGGACCGTTCTGGGACGCCGGCGTCGAGTGTTGCACACCGCTCTGGCTGCATCGATTGGCGCATTGCTCGCCTGGCAGTCGGCAGCAGCGACGGTCGTCAGTGCCGCGCGTGACGCCGATGTCGCGGAGGTCAAGAAGCTCATCGCGGCGGGCTCCGACGTGAACGCCCCAGAATCCGACGGCTCCTCGGCGCTGCTGTGGGCCGCGCACCAAAGCTCGCCCGAGATCGTTGCGTTGCTGCTCAAAGCAGGCGCGAATCCAAATGCGGCGAACAACTTCGGCGTGACGCCGTTGCTCGAGGCGAGCCGCTACGGCGACACGGACACAATCAAGGCGTTGCTCGAGGGCGGCGCCGACGTCGCCGCGTCCGCACGCGAAGGCGAGACGCCGCTGATGGCGGCCTCTCGCGCCGGCAGCGTTGCGGCAGTCGAGTTGCTGATCAAGCACGGCGCCGACGTCAACGCCGCCGAGACGCTGCAGGATCAAACGGCTCTGATGTGGGCCGCGGCTGAAGGGCATCTCGACGTCGTCGACGCGCTGCTGAAGCACGGCGCCGACGCGAACAAGAAGGCACGGGCTGCGGAGCTCACGACACGTAGCACGCGCGCCGACTATCCGAGCGGCGGCTTTACCGCGCTGCATTGGGCTGTCCGCGACGGCGACGAGGCCGTCGTGCGCCGGCTCGTCGAAGGCGGAGCTGACCTGAAGCTCACGAACGCCGACGGCGCGACGCCGATGACGCTCGCGATCATCAACGACCGCTTCGATCTCGCCGCCAAGCTCGTCGAGCTCGGCGCCGACGCGAACGACGGCTCGCTGTACTACGCAATCGAGATGCGTGACGCGACGACGGACTGGCGCGCTCGCGACGGCTCGCGGCTGCGCGTCGATCATCCGAACAACCTCACGGCGCTCGATCTCGCGAAGGTGCTGCTCGTTGGCGGCGCGGATCCCAACAAGCCCGTCAACACGCAGATGCACAACGCGTCGATGTGCTGCGACCCGAAGGCGAATGCGACGCCGTTCTACCGCGCCGCGGTAGCCTCCGACGTCGAAGCGCTGCGCCTGATGCTGAGCTACAAGCCGGACTTCGCCTGGGTGCCCGAGGCGATCAAGACCGGTCCCCGCCAGCCCGGTAGCACCGGCGGCAAGACCGCGCTCATGGTCGCGATGGACGGTGGCAAGGGCGTCGGCATGGCCGGCGGTCCCGGCGACATTCGCGAAGGAATCGCGCCGCCGTTTCGTGAGGTCAGCAATCGCAATCCGGTCGATGCCGTGAAGCTGCTGCTGCAAGCGGGCGCCAACCCCGACGCGAAGACGCCGGACGGCGACACGGCGCTGCACCTCGCAGCGTTCGCCGGCAAGCTCGACATCGTGCGCACGCTCGTCGAAGGCGGCGCGGACATGAACGTCAAGGATGCCGCCGGCAAGACCGCGCTGCAGGTCGTCTCGGAGCAGAAGCCGCGTCCGCCGCGGCCGACCGCAGGCGCATTGGTTGACGGTGAGATGCCGGCGCAGCCGGCCGAAGTCGCGGAGCTCTTGAAGGGGCTCGCGGGCGGCAACGCGCAGGCGAACAACGCCGCAGGGAGCAGGTAATCGTGCAGAAGTGGATCTACATCGGCGGTGGTGTGGTTGTTGCGGGCGCAGCGGCCTACTTTTTGATGAAGCCGTCGCCGGAGGAACAGCTGCAAGCGCAGTGGGGCATGCTCCAGAAGTACTGCGTCGATTGCCACAACGACGCCGAGCTCACGGCCGATCTCTCGTTCGAAGGCCGTCGTCCCGACAACGTGCACGCCGATCCCGCCGTTTGGGAAGAGGTGCTGCGCAAGCTGAGCATCCACGCGATGCCGCCGCGGCAGGAGCCGCAGCCGGCTCGCGAGGTGGTCGATCAGTTCATGGCCGGCCTCCAAGGAACCCTCGACGACGCGGCCGCCGCGAAGCCGTATGCCGGCGACACGAAGGTTCACCGTCTGAATCGTGCCGAGTATGCGAACGCGGTTCGCGATCTGCTCGGCGTGGAAGCCGACCTGTCGTCGCTGCTGCCGAGTGACGGCGGTGACTTCGGATTCGACAACATCGCCGAGGTGCTGACCACGTCGCCGTTGCTGCTCGAGCGCTACCTGACCGTTGCGCTGCGGGTCGCGGACATGGCGGTCGGCAATCCGGATGCCGCTTTGACGGCCACGGAGTACCGCATCCCATTCGAGCTGACGCAGGACAAGCATTTGGACGGCTTGCCGCTCGGCACTCGCGGCGGCACGCGCGTGAGGCACACGTTCCCCGCCGACGGCGAGTACGTGTTCTCGGGCCGGCTCGTTCGCGGCGTCGAAGAGGGACTCTTCGGCGTCGAAGGTCACGACCGTCCGCACGAGTTTTTGATTCTCGTCGACGGCAACACCGCGTTCGAGGCCGAGGTCGGCGGCGCCGAGCTGCACGAGCTCAGCGTCGCGCAAGGCATCAATATCGCCCAGGAAGCCGTCAACGTTGCGATGACGTCGCAGCCGATTCCAATCACGGCCGGCCCGCACGAGATCGCGTTCACGTGGCGCGAGCGAAGCCCGAGCGAGCAGAACGCTTGGGAGCCCGGGCTGCGAGCTTCGCTCGAGGCGCACAACCCGTCGGGAATGCCGCGTCTCGAGTACGGCGTCGTCCAAGGTCCATACAACGTCACGGGTGTCGGCGATACGCCGACGCGCGAGCGCATCTTCGTTTGTCGGCCGACCAGTGCGGCCGAAGAACCGGCCTGCGCGTCGCAAATACTTTCGTCGCTGGCGCGCCGCGCCTTCCGTCGCTCTGTCGACGCCGACGACATCCAAGCGTCGCTCGACTTCTACAACGAAGCGCGCGCCGAGGGCGGCGATTTCGACGCCGGCATCCGCTCCGCGGTCTCGCGCATGCTCGTGAGCCCCTGGTTCCTGTTCCGCGTCGAAGGCGACTCGGCGGACGTGCCGGCCGGCTCGAATCACGCGGTCAGCGACTACGAGCTCGCCTCGCGGTTGTCGTTCTTCCTCTGGTCGACGATTCCCGATGACGAGCTGTTGTCGCTCGCGGAGAGCGGCCAGCTGCGTCAGGCGAGCACGCTCGATGCGCAAGTCCGCCGAATGATTGCGGACCCGCGCTCGGACGCCATGATCGAGAACTTCGTGGGGCAGTGGCTGCAGCTGCGCAACCTCGAGTCGCGGGTGAAGCCGGACTTCCTACTGTTCCCCGACTTCGACGACAACCTGCGCAAGAGCTTCCGCAAGGAAACGGAGCTGCTGTTCGCGGACGTGCTACGTGAAGGGCGCCCCGTCCAGGAGCTCGTCACGGCGAAGTACACGTTCGTCAACGAGCGGCTCGCGCGCCACTACGGCATCAAGAACGTGTACGGCGACCGCTTCCGCAAGGTCGACGTCACGGATCCGAACCGCTATGGCCTGTTCGGGCACGGCAGCCTGCTCGCGTTGACGTCGGTGTCGAGCCGCACGTCGCCGATCATCCGCGGCAAGTTCATCCAGACCGAGTTCTGGAACAACCCGCCGCCGACTCCGCCGGCCGACGTTCCTGCCCTCGAGGTCAGCGCGCCGAAGGATCGGCCGTCGACGGTTCGCGAGCAGCTCGAGCTGCACCGCGCGAACCCGACCTGTGCGGCGTGTCACAACAACATCGATCCGGTCGGCTTCGCGCTCGAGAATTTCGACGCCGACGGCAGCTGGCGTGAGACGACTCGCGAGGGCCTCAAGATCGACTCCGCGGGCATCCTTCTGGACGGCACGCCGGTCAATGGGCCCGTCGAGCTGCGTGGCGCGCTGCTGGCGGATCCGAATCTGTTCGCGAACACCGTCGCGGAGAAGATGCTGATTTATGCGCTAGGTCGCGGTTTGGCGCCTGCCGACAAGCCTGTCGTCAGGGAAATCGTGAGAAATGCGGCCAAGAACGATTACAGCCTTGTCTCTATTGTATTGGGTATAGTAGATAGCTATCCGTTCCAGAACCGGACGAATGGCGGAACTGCCGCGGCAGCGACTGTCGCGCAAACGAGGGAGTAGCCAATGTTCATTACGAAGAAGCATTTGGACCGCCGCACATTCCTGCGTGGAGCAGTCGGCACCGCAATCGCACTGCCGCTGCTCGACGCGATGGTTCCCGCTGGCGTGGCGCAGGCACAAACCGCCGCCGCTCAGCGAACTCGCTTCGGCGCGATCTACATGCCGAACGGCGTCTACCCCGGCACGTGGCATCCCACGAAGGTCGGCAAGGACTTCGAGTTCAATCGCACGATGAAGCCGCTCGAGCCGTTCCGTAATTACCTGACGACGATCAGTCGCCTGAAGGCGCCGGAAGGTAAGAAGGACATGGGCGGCATCCACATGGGTGCCAGCGCCGCCTTCATGAACGGCCGCGGGCCGGTCGGCCACAACGGCGACTTCAACTTGATCGAGTCGAACAAGTCGATTGACCAGTACATCGCCGATGCGATCGCCGGCGACACGCCGCTGCGCTCGCTCGAGCTCGGCACCGAGGACATGGGTACCTCGGCCGGCGCATGCGACGGTTATCCCTGCGTGTTCTTCAACACGATGGCCTGGTACGACGACAGCAGCCCGCTGCCGGTCTCGGTGAACCCGCAGACCACGTTCGAGCGGATGTTCGGCGATCCCGGCACGCCGCAGCAGCGCCTCGCTCGCCTGCAGGCGAAGCAGAGCATGCTCGACTCGGTCATGCACGAGACGTCGCGCTTGCAGAAGGTCATCGGCGCCAAGGACAACGCGATTCTCGACGAGTACCTGACGAACATCCGTCGCGTCGAGGAGCAGCTGCAGAAGATGCAGGCGCGCTCGAATGCGCTCTCGACGGCTACCGACGGCCCCGTCGGCATCCCCGAGGATTTCAACGAGCACATGACGATCACGTACGACTTGCTGCATCTCGCCTTCCAGGGCGACATCACGCGCGTGTTCACGTTCATGCTGGGTCACGAGGGCAGCGGCCGAAGCTACGCGCACGTCGGCGTCAAGGATCCGCACCACTCGACGTCGCACCACAAGAACACGCCGGAGAGCATCGAGCAGTACGCGAAGATCACGGCGTACCACATGGTCAAGCTCGGCGAGTTCCTCGCGAAGCTCAAGGACACGCAGGACGGCAGCGAATCGATGCTCGACAGCTCGCTGATCTACTTCGGCGCGGGCATGAGCAACGGCCTGCTGCACGATCGGCACAACGTGCCGGCCGCGCTCGTTGGCGGCGCCAACGGCCGCTTGAAGGGCAACCGCCACATCGAGGCGCCGGTCGATCAACCGACGTCGGATCTCTTGCTCGGCATGGCCGACCTGCTCGGCGCCGAGGTCAAGTCGATCGGCATTGCGGAGGGTCGCTTCAACCTCGCGTGATCTGCACCTGGGGGACGGATTTTAAATCCGTCCCCCAGATCCGAACGACGCCGCCACTCTTGGCGGCGTCTTTCTTTGTGGAGTAGCAAGTCCTTTGAAGCCCGGCATCCTGAGCTCGGTTCTCGTCGAGCAAGTCCGTAACACGGCCGCATGGTTGTGGGCCAAGCCCCATTGCGCCCCGCTGACGGCGATTTTCGACGCAGCGGCCGACGAGCCGCTGGAGGAGCCCGGCGCGCTCGAGCGCGCGCTACGGGTCCGTTTAGCGGCTCATTACGCGACGGTTGCCACGTTCGTGCCGACGGACGTCGATGCACACATTCGCCACCACATGTGGATGCTCGTCGGCGACGCCGAGACGTTTGTGCGCGCCAAGAGCTGCATCGACGAGGCGGTGGCCCGCGATCCGCGCATCGTCTCGGCTCGCGTCACAAATGGTCTCTCCGGACACGACGGCGAATGGCTCTCCGTCCGGGCCGGCGCGCTCGGCCGAGCCCTCGTATTGCGTTTGGACGGCGAAGCGATGCTGCTCGGGGCCGAGATCGACGCCGAGCTCGAGCGCGAGCAGCGCGTGCTCGCGGCGGCCCTCGAGCAGGGCGCGCCGGCGACGACCACGCTCGCTCTTGCTACGACGATCGCTCACAACTTGGGTGACCTGTCGCGCGTCGTGGACGCTTGGCCGAAGGGGGCTCGCGAGAGCGAGCTCTGCACGCGCTACTCACGACTCGGCCACGGGGACGGCGCCCGGCAGCGCAACTGGTTCCTCGTCGCGGGCGCGTTGAACAAAGAGCTCATGGCGCACGAGAACCACCGGTTCTTGGCGCTACGAAAGCCGCGCGCATTGCGCCGCAGCCGCGCGCTGCTGCTTCCCGTCGGCCCGTGGTTCGATGCGTGGGGCGAAACGGTGTGCCGCAGCGAGCTGCTCGACGACGCCGACCGAGCCGAGGTCGTCGACGCGCTGGTCGAGCTGCACCTGCGCTCGCCGACGCAGGAAGGCTGCTTGCGGGCCTTGGCCGCGTTCCATCGCGAGACACGCGGCGGTTTGAGCTCGTACGCCACGGCGCTGCCGGCGCGGCTGCGCAAGGAGCTCGGGCGAGGGCGCATCCGCGAGGCGATCGACGTGCCGCGGGAGCGCTTCGAGGCGCGCATCGAGAGCCGTTGCCGCGCGATCGTCGCGCGGCTCACCGACAACCGCGAGCGGCTGCGCGCGAGCGCCTGAGGGCGAGGCCGCCGCTCGCTGGATTGGGTCGCGAAGTGAGGCGCTTGCATTTGGAAGCCAGCCTTGCTCCACTGGCGATGGGGACGCAGGCTCCCCGTTAGACACTCCTGTCCAAGCTCTGCTTTGACCGTGCCCTCCGTGGGCGCGGGAGGAGCTTATGGACAGGACAGAGCGAATCAGGTCGTCACCAGCGCTCGCGCTGCTGCTGTTGGTCGCGGCGTGCGCAGTCGCGCAGTTTCCACGAGGCAACCGCGAAGAACGCGCGCTGCGCAGATCCAATCCGATCTATCTCCAGCTCGACGAGAGGCGCCTCGTTGATCGCACGCTCGTGGAGCGAATCCGTTGCGAGCAAGGAGTTCTGATCGTGAGGCCGCTCGGTCGAACGGCGCTCGTCAGTTGCGAGCTGCACGCGCGACCGTCGCCGCAGATCGCCCAATGAGGGTCGCCGCGGGCCAGGACCCGACGCAAAATAAAACGGGCCGGCCTCTACTAGAGAAGGCCGGCCCGCTTGTTTGGGTCGCGAAGAGAAGCGGTGGACTTAGGCCTTGATCTCCTTGCGGACGATCGCGGCGCCTTCGGCCAAAGCGTTGAGCTTGATCTTCGACACCATCCGCGCGAGCGGCTTCATGCCGCAGTCCGTGGAGAGCGTCAGTTGCTCCGGCGACAGGTATTTCAGCGTCGTGCGGATTCGATCGGCGACCTGGTCCGGGGTCTCGACCATGCTCGTGCGAATGTCCAGCACGCCGACTTGCACGCCCTTGTCCTTCGGGCAGTTCTTCAAGAACTCGACGCCCTTCATGTGGCGATTCGCGTAGTCGAGCACGAACTCATCAACGCCCGCGGTGTTCCAGAAGTACGGCAGCACCGTCTGGTAGCCCTCAGGGAAGTTGGCGCTGAGGATGTCGTTGCCCCAGGCGTTGCCGAAGCAGAAGTGCCAGCCGATCTTGGCGTTAACACCGTCCGTCATCATCTCGATGCTTTCACGAATCCACTTGTAGTCGTCTTTGTTGTTCGTGAAGAGCGGCAGCCACGCGCCGAGGTCCTCGATCTGGAGGTACTTCGCGCCGTGCTTCACGAGCTCCTTCATCTCCTTGTTGAAGATGGGCGCCAACGCGAACGTCAGCTCCTTCGGGCTCTTGTAGTGCGACTGGTTGTTGAAATAGACGTGCCAGGCCAAGTTCGCGGGACCCGCGCCGACCGACACTTTGACGGGGACCTTGCCGGCGGCTTTCGCCGCGATGTCGTAAAGGTCCGGCAGACGCAACGCGTCCGCGGACTTGTCCACGGGACCGTTGTTGATGACGCCGCCCCAATCGTCCAAGAACGTCTTGCCGGCGCTCGGGCCCGCATTGACCATCGACGGGTGAGGATTGCGGGTGGGCTCGAAGCCGGGGATGCGCTCGTAGAGGTACCAGCAGAACGAGCCGATGACGCCGACGTAGTCGTCGTACCACATGTTGCCGTCGGTCACGATGTCGAGGCCGGCCTCGACCTGATCGCGGATGACGGTAGCGACGGCGTCCTGGTAGGCCTCTTCATGCGAGACCTCCTTGAACGCGACGCGAATGTCACGACCCAGCAGCTGCTGCTTGAACCAACCCGGGCGGGGATAGGACCCGACCATCGTCGTCGGGAGCACTTGTTTTACGACTTGCTTTGGCATTGAGTTGTTCTCCTACTAAATCAGCGCCGAATCGTGATGAGGGGCCGGAGTATACGCCATGGAATTGAAGGCCGGATAGCAGCGGACCGAGTGGTCTGGCGGTACTTTGGCGGCCCAATGAGGGCCGCCAAAGACGGCGGACAAGCCGCTGCTAGTGCCCCGGCTTCATGAGGAACGGCGGCGGGTAGTGCCGGCCGCCGCGCTCGAGCGTTATCCAGCGCATCTCGGTGAACTGGTCGATGCCGGCGCGACCGCCGTGGCGGCCGAGGCCGCTCGAGCGAACCCCGCCGAATGGCACGTGCGGCTCGTCGTTGACCGAGCTGTCGTTGATGTGTGCCATGCCGGTGTTGAGGCGCCTCGCGATCGCGAGACCCCGCTCTTCGTTGCGCGTAATGATGCCGGCCGAGAGGCCGTACTCGGAGTCGTTCGCCACCGCGACGGCCTCGTCGACGCTCGCGACGGTGATCACCGGCGCGATCGGTCCGAACGTCTCCTCGCGCATGACCTTCATGTCGCGTGTGATGTTCGTCAGCACCGTGGGCTCGAAGAACAGGTCTTTGTGCTTGCCGCCGCAGAGGACCTTGGCGCCTTTCGCCACCGCGTCCTCGACCTGATCGCGAATCTTCTCGAGCTGCTTCTTGTTGATGATCGGGCCGATGCAGTTCGCCATCTCGCGCGGATTGCCGACCTTCAGCTTCTTCGTGTTCTGCACGAACTTCTCGATGAA
>Ga0075418_10002882_pt1 | contig 19651 bp, 11 predicted proteins | sample SoiMetdeltSBSDD2_FD_81776 | JGI IMG/M metagenome (GOLD analysis project Ga0075418, IMG submission 81776) | Bulk soil microbial communities from a Populus tree surrounding site in Tennessee, USA - Soil MetaG P. deltoides SBSDD2 | ecosystem: Environmental > Terrestrial > Soil > Tree plantation...
GCGGGCGTCGTCACCGACGACGGCCTGCCTGGCCCGCTGACGATCCAATGGAGCAAGCTCACGGGCCCCGGCACGGCGACCTTCACGGCGCCGACCCAAGCCGTGACCAACGTCACGTTCTCGCTGGTGGGCAGCTACACGCTCCGGCTCAGCGCCTCCGATGGCCAGTACACGGTCACGGACACGGTCGCGGTCACGGTGCAGACGGCGCCCGTCAACCAGCCGCCCGTCGTCAATGCCGGGCCCGACGTCACCGCCCAGCTCTCGTCGCCAGCGCACCTCACAGGCAGCGTCACCGACGACGGCCTGAACAGCCCGCTGACGATCCAATGGAGCAAGCTCACGGGCCCCGGCACGGCGACGTTCACGCCGGCCAATCAAGCAGTGACCGACGTCGCGTTCTCGCTGGCGGGCAGCTACACCCTCCAGCTCAGCGCCTTCGATGGCCAGTTCACGGTCACGGACTCGGTCGCGGTCACGGTGCAGTCGACACCTCCGGGCAGCGGCACCGTGGAGCGGACCATCGCGATCAGCGACGACGACGCCGAAGAGTCTGCGACCGGCGTGAGCCGTACCAGCAGCGATCTCGAGCTGGTGGTCGACGGCACGGTGAGCCAGGTCGTCGGACTCCGGTTCCAGAACCTCACCGTTCCGGCGGGTGCCACCATCTCGTCCGCGTTCGTGCAGTTCTCCACGGACGAAGTCAAGTCGGACCCGACCCAGCTCACGATCGCGGGCGAGGCCAGCGACAACCCGGCCACGTTCACGGGAACTGCCTTGAACATCTCGAGTCGCCCGCGCACAACGGCCACGGTCGCCTGGGCTCCCGCAGCTTGGACCGTCGTCAATGAAGCCGGCCCCAACCAGCGCACACCCAACCTCGCGAGCATCGTGCAGCAGGTCGTGAGCCGCCCGGGTTGGGCCTCGGGCAATGCGCTCGTCTTCGTGATCACGGGCACTGGCGTCCGCACTGCAGCCGCCTTCGACGTCGGCCCCACACTCGCGGCAAGGCTGACCGTCAACTATCAGTCCGGGGCCACCAACCAACCGCCAGTCGTCAATGCCGGGCCCGATGTCACCACGCCGCTCGCGTCGCCAGCGCACCTTGTGGGCAGCGTCACCGACGACGGCCTGCCTGGCCCGCTGACGATCCAATGGAGCAAGCTCACGGGCCCCGGCACGGCGACCTTCACGGCGCCGACCCAAGCCGTGACCAACGTCACGTTCTCGCTGGCGGGCAGCTACACGCTCCAGCTCAGCGCGTCCGATGGCCAGTTCACGGTCACGGACACGGTCGCGGTCACGGTGCAGGCAGCGCCCGTCAACCAGCCGCCCGTCGTCAACGCCGGGCCCGACGTCACCGCCGCGCTCTCATCGCCAGCGCACCTCGTGGGCACCGTCACCGACGACGGCCTGAACAACCCGCTGACGATCCAATGGAGCAAGCTCACGGGCCCCGGCACGGCGACGTTCGCGCCGGCAAATCAAGCAGTGACTGACGTCACGTTCTCGCTGGCGGGCAACTACACCCTCCAGCTCAGCGCCTTCGATGGCCAGTTCACGGTCACGGACACGGTCGCAGTCACGGTGACGTCGACGCCCGTAAACCAGCCGCCGGTCGTCAATGCCGGACCAGATGTCACCGGCCCGATCAATTCGCCAGCGCACCTTGTGGGCAGCGTCACCGACGACGGCCTGAACAACCCGCTGACGATCCAATGGAGCAAGCTCACGGGCCCCGGCACGGCGACGTTCGCGCCGGCAAACCAAGCAGTGACTGACGTCACGTTCTCGCTGGCGGGCAGCTACACCCTCCAGCTCAGCGCCTTCGATGGCCAGTTCACGGTCAACGACACGGTGGCGGTCACGGTGCAGTCCGGAGGGCCGGTCACCCTGAACCTGGCTGTCCTCGCCGGCAACGACGACGCGGAGCAGCGCGGTTCCTCGATGGACCGCAGCAGCCAAAGTCTCGACATGGTGATGGACGGCACGGTGAACCAGTTCGTCGGACTCCGGTTCGGCGGCGTCACGATCCCGGCTGGCGCAACCGTCACGTCGGCATACCTGCAGTTCAGGAATCAAGCGAACAACTCGTCCGTGGCCAACCTCGTGATCACCGGCGAGGCCAGCGACAACGCGGCGGCGTTCTCGAACAACACCAACAACATCTCGATCCGGCCTCGCACGGCAGCCTCGGTCTCGTGGGCACCCGTGCCTTGGACCACCGTCGGTCAGGCCGGCGTCGACCAGCGTTCTCCCGACCTCACGAGCGTCGTGCAGCAGGTCGTGAGCCGGCCGGGTTGGGTCTCGGGCAATGCGCTCGTCTTCATCATCACGGGATCGGCTGGCACGCGCTCCGCGACGTCCTTCAACTCGAGCAGCACCAACCAACCGAAGCTCGTCATCACCTACCAGCAGTGAGACGAGAGAACTGATGGCGTGGAGCAGGAAGAGCCCCTTCAACCGCTGACGAGATCGAGGCACTCCTGCCGCCGGCCCTCACGCCGCTGCAGGAGTGCCTCGATGTTCATTCCGCCTCGGTGTCCGAACCTCGAGCCCCGTGAGACAAACCCAGGGCGGACCCTGCGGGAAATGTTGAACAGCAGCAGGTGGTCCTGTCGCTGTTCGCACGTCGCAACGTAACGAATATGCGGACACCTGCCGCCGCCGATGTGCCGCGGCAGGGCATGTGACATGGACTCGCCGTCGGTTGCGGCAATTCGCGCAAGACACAATCGCGCCATCAGCCATCGAAGCGCACCGCGTCTCACTATGGGAGGCATCGCCGACCGCTGGGCAGCAGCGACATGGGCAGGTGGTAGCGTTGCTCACCCTCGGGAGACGGAGACCTCGGGGACATTTTTCTCGCCCCCTCCTGCCCGCCCACCGGCCTGTTCCTTTCCGATGCGCATTCTCTTCACCACATGTCTAGCTGCAACGGCCCTCGTTGCACAGTCAAGTCCAGTCATCGACCAGCCTCATCTGGCTGGCGTTCTCGAACCCCTCGCCGCTTCGCAGTTCCTGCTGCCGCTTCATGGGTTCTCTTCGGCGCAGCTCGCCTATTCTCCTGTGCCTTATCCTGCGCTGCGAGCCGGCGATTCTGCGCTCTACGTGCCAGACCCCTTGTTGTGTTCGGCGAATCATGCCGGTGGAGACGTGGCGCAGCTCGTGTGCGCGCTGCCGCAGGGTGTCATCGTGCTGCTCGATGCCTCGTCGTCGCTGGCGCTTCATGCGCTGACCGTTCCTGCGGGGACGTGGTCTCATCCGACGGGAATCTGCATCGACGACGCGAGGGAGCAGGTCGTGCTGCTCGATGCCGCGCAGCCGAGCTTGCTGCACATCGCACTCGCGGACCTGCGCGCGGGAAACGCGCAGTTCACTTGGACAGCGCTGCCGGCGGCATGGAGCGCCGCCAGGGGAATCGCCTTCGACGTCGAACGCGATCGCATCTTGGGCCTCGACCCGGCCACGGGCGACCTGCTGCAACACTCTGCCACCGAGCCAAGCCTCGAGGCCGGGTCGCTGCGACCGCTGCCTGCGGTGTTCTCGTTCGGCTTCGCGCCGGCTGAGAACCCCTCCACGGGCAGCATCGACCTCGACCTGTTCGTCACGAGTGGCGACGAACGCATGCTGACCGACCGGTGGACGTGGAATGCCGCGACAACCGACGACGAGCTTGCGACGCTGCGCGCCACCGTGTTGACGAGCACGTGGGTGCCGCCCTGCCCGGACCCGGCAGCGATCACCTACGATGCGCTCAACGATCGGCTCGTGGTCGCCGACAGCGAGGTCGACGAAATGACGATCTACGCGGGCGCCAACGTGTTCGAGACCAGTCGCACCGGTGTCGTGGCGCGCACGAGCACGACGGTCACCTACACTCCCGAACCGTCGGGAATGACGCTCGACCCTGTCACGCGAACGTTCTACTTCTGCGACGACGACCGCGACAAGATCTACGTCGTGGCCACGGGGCCAGACGGGCTGCTGCACACGGCGGACGATTCGATCCGTTCGTTCAGCGTGCGCAACTTCTGCGCCGACGCGGAGAGCCTCGCCTTCGACAGCGCGACGGGAACCCTGTGGATCGCGGGCGGCATCGCCAATCTGCTGCACAAGCTGCGGCCCGGCGCGAACGGGATCTTCGACGGCACGCCGCCGAACGGTGACGACGTGCTCGCCAGTTTCGACGTCGCAGGGTTCGGAGTGACGGATCTGGGTGGTGTCGCGCTGCGTCCCGCCGATGGCGGCCTCTACGTGCTGGGCCTGCCGAAGACCCGCCTCCTGCACCTGAACGACCAGGGGCAGCTCGTGCGCGTGATCACGCTGCCGGCCACCTCGATGGTCAGGCCCGCAGGTCTCGTGTTCGCTCCGAGCACGGTCGGGGCAGGGGACAGCCTGTTCCTCGTCGACCGCGGCCACGACAACGACCTCGAGCCATTCGAGAACGACGGCAAGTTGCGCCAGTACACGCTGCCGGCACCCGTGGTGACCAACCAACCACCTGTCGTGAGCGCCGGACCCGATGTCGCCACGTCGACCAATTCGGCCGCGCACCTCGCAGGCCTGGTCAGTGACGACGGCCTGCCGTTCGGTCTCCTGACGGTCGAATGGCACCCGATGGCGGGCCCTGGCACGGCGACGTTCTCGGCGCCAACGCAACCCGTGACCGACGCCTCGTTCTCGGCCGCGGGCAGCTACACGCTCGAGCTCAGCGCCTACGACGGCGAACTCGTGCGTGTGGACACGGTCGTGGTCACGGTGACGCAGCCCAACCTGCCGCCGGTCGTCGATGCCGGACCCGACGTCGCTACCGTGGGCACGTCCGCGGCACACCTCGCGGGCAATGTCAGCGATGACGGCCTGCAGGGCCCATTGGCGATCCAGTGGACCCAGCTCTCCGGCCCTGGCACAGCGTCCTTCACGGCGCCCAACCAGGCCGTGTCCGACGTCTCGTTCTCCGCCGTGGGCAGCTACACCATCCAGCTCAGCGCCTTCGATGGCGAGCTCACGAGCACGGACACGGTCGTCGTCGCGGTGGCGCAACCCAACCTCGCGCCCGTCGTGAATGCCGGGCCCGACGTGACCACCGTGATTCCATCGATGGCGCACCTCGTGGGCACGGTGAGCGACGACGGCCTGCAGCGCCCGCTGACGATCCAGTGGCGCCAGCTCTCGGGCCCCGGCCTCGCGTCTTTCACAGCGCCGGCGCAACCCGTGACGGACGTCTCGTTCTCGCTCGCGGGCAGCTACACGCTCGAGCTCAGCGCCTTCGATGGCGGGCTCACGAGCACGGATACGGTCGTGGTCACCGCGCAGCCAGCGGCCAGCATCACCTTCAACCGGGCCATCTCGACCGGCAACGACGACGCCGAAGAGAGGCCGACCAAGATCGACCGTGGCAGCCAGACTCTCGAGATGGTGCTCGACGGCACGGTGAGCCAGGTCGTCGGCCTGCGGTTCACGAGCGTTGCGATTCCGAAGGGCGCTGTCATCACGTCGGCGTATCTGCAGTTCACGACCGAGAGGGTCACGTCGGTCGCGACCCAGCTCTCGATCGTCGGCCAGGCCAGCGACAACGCGGCCCCGTTCCAGACGGCGCTGCTGAACATTTCGAGCCGCCCCGACACCACGGCCAGTGTCGCCTGGGCACCGGCACCGTGGACCGTCGTGGGTCAGGCCGGCCTCGACCAGCGCACGCCGAGTCTCGCGAGCATCGTGCAGGAGATCACGAACCGCGCGGGCTGGGCCTCTGGCAACGCGATGGTGTTCGTGATCACGGGGACCGGCTGCCGCACTGCGACCTCCTACAACAGGAGCCACGCTGCCGCTCCGAATCTCGTCGTCACCTACCACATGTGAGCGATCGAGCCTCGGGCGCGCTCGTCTCACAATGAACAGATCCGGTGCTGCAGCCGAACTGCGACGTGAGAGTGGAGATAACGTTTCGCGTCCCCGCGGGTGAACCCGCTCGCCCTGCTGGCCGCCACCTCCATGCGTACTCCTCTCGCCATTTGTCTCGCCGCAGCGGCGCTCGTTGCACAATCACACTCGCCCCTCGACGAACCCCGGTCGTCGGGCCTTCTCGAACCCATCGCGAAGCTCCCGGGCAGCCACACCATCGAGCGCAGCGCGTTGGACAATGAGTTGACGAGCGCGGACACGGTCGTGGCCCGCTTTCGGCAATCCAACCAACCACCCATCGTGAAGGCGGGGCCCGACGTCGGCACCGTGATCACGGCCGCGGCGCACCTCGCAGGCGCCGTCACTGACGACGGCCTGCCTGGCAGTCTGCTGGCGGTCCATTGGGACCTGCTCGCGGGTCCCGGCACCGCGACCTTCTCTGCGTCGACACAACCCGTGACCGACGTCTGGTTCTCGGTCGCGGGGAGCTACACGCTCGAGCTCAGCGCCTTCGATGGCGCACTGACGAGCACGGACACGGTAGTCGTCACGGTGCAGGAACTTCCTGTCATCCTGGAGCGGGCCATAACGACCGGCAACGACGACGTCGAACAGCAGCCCAACAGACTGGACCGCAGCGGCAAGACCCTCGAAATGGTGACGGACAGCTCGGTGAACCAGGTCATCGGGCTCCGATTCGAGGACGTTGCGATTCCGCGTGGTGCCGTCATCTCGTCGGCGCACGTGCAGTTCGCCGCCGAGAAGGTCTCGTCGATCCCGACGCAGCTATCGATCTCCGGCGAGGCCAGCGACAGCGCCGCCCCCTTCCAGCCGAGGAGCAACCAGGTCTCTGGCCGGCCGACCACCAGAGCAGACGTGGCTTGGGCTCCCGCGGCTTGGAAGATCATCCACGAGGAGGGCCCGAATCAGTGCACTCCGAACCTCAATCGCATCGTGCAGGAGATCACGAGCCGTCCGGGCTGGAACGCCGGCAACTCGATCGTCCTCAAGATCTCGGGGACCGGCTGCCGCATTGCGACTTCCTACGAGAAGAGACCAAGCGGCGCCGCGAAGCTCATCGTCACCTACCACGCCGGCAGCTAGGTGAACCTCGTCGCGCGCGCTTCCCGCGCGCAATCTCGGCGCGCCCCGTCTCACAATGGAATTGACTGTTGCGCGCAAACGGCAACGAGATGCGGTCAGAGATAACGTTGGGCATCGGGAGATCTCCCGACCACCTTGCACCTGCTGGCCGGCTCACCTGGCCTGAGCTCTTTCCATGCGCACGCCTCTCACCATTGGTCTCGCCGCAACGGCTCTCGTTGCACAATCGGGCTCGGTCATCGACCCGCCCCAGCTGGCCGGCGTCCTCGAACCCGCCGCCGCCTCGCAGTTCCTGCTGCCCCTTCATGGGTTCACTTCGGCGCAGCTCGCCTATTCACCAGTGCCCTTCCCCGCACTCGTGGCTGGTGGGTCACCGCTCTACGTCCCGGATCCGATGTTGTGCTCGGCGAACTACGCTGGCGCCGATGTGGCGCAACTCGTGTGCGCAGCGCCGGAGGGCGTCATCGTGCTGCTCGATGCCACGCCGTCGCTCGCGTTGTACGTGGTCGCCGTTCCCGCGCTGACGTGGTCGTCGCCCACGGGTCTCTGCATCGACGCCAACCAGCAGCAACTCGTGGTGCTCGATGCCGCAGTGCCGAGCTTGCTGCGCGCGAATCTCGCGGACCTGCGCGCCGGAAACGCTCAGTTCAAGACGCAGCTGTTGCCGGCTGCGTGGAGCAGCGTCAAGGGAATCGCCTACGACGTCGCGCGTGACCGCATCCTCGGTTTCGACCCGGCTACGGGAGAACTGCTGCAGCAATCGGCCTTCGAACCGACCATCGAAGCCGGCTCGCTGCGGCCCTTGTCGGCGGTGCTCTCGTTCGGCTTCGCGCCGACCGCCTCGTCCAACCACGACCTGTTCGTCACGAGCGGCGACGAGACCTTGCTGACCGACCAATGGACGTGGAATCTCGCGACGACCGACGCCGACACGGCGACGTTGCTGGCCACCGTGATGACGAGTGAGTGGGTGCCGCCGAGCCCGGACCCGTCGGGCCTCACCTACGATCCGCTCAACGATCGGCTCGTGGTCACCGACAGCGAGGTCGACGAAATGCCGATCTACGCGGGCAAGAACACGTTCGAAATCAGCCGCGCCGGTATCGTGGCGCGTTCGACCACGACCCTGGCCTACACGCCCGAACCAGCGGGACTGACCCTCGACCCGGCGAAGCGCGAGTTCTACATCAGCGACGACGACCGCGACAAGATCTACGTCGTGGCCACGGGCGCGGACGGCTTGCTGAACACAGCGGACGATTCCGTGCGTTCGTTCAGCGTGCGCAACTTCTGTCCCGACGCGGAGGGCCTCGCGTTCGACGGCGCGCGGGGCGTGCTGTGGATCGCCGGCGGCGCCGCCCACCTGCTGCACAAGCTGCAGGCGGGCGCCAACGGGATCTTCGACGGCACGCCGCCGAACGGTGACGATGTGCTCACGAGTTTCGACGTGGCTCCGTTCGGAGTCACGGATCCGAGCGGTGTCGCGCTGCGTTCCGGCGATGGCGGCCTCTACATACTCGGCGTCCCGAAGACGCGGCTCTTGCACATGAATCACCTGGGCCAGCTCGTGCGCGTGATCACGCTGCCGGCCACCTCGATGATCAGGCCCCAGAACATCGTGTTCGCTCCGAGCACGGTCGGAGCCGGGGAGAGCCTGTTCCTCGTCGACCGCGGCCACGACAACGACGTCGAGCCGACCGAGAACGACGGCAAGATGCGCGAGTACGGGATTCCCGCGCCCGTGCAGATCAACCAACCGCCGATCGTGAACTCAGGGCCCGATGCCGGCGCGCTGACCACCTCGGCGGCGCACCTCGCGGGCACTGCCATCGACGACGGCCTGCCTGGCGGCCCGCTGACGTTCGAGTGGCACATGGTCTCGGGCCCGGGCACGGCGTCCTTCACGGCGCCGACGCAACTCGCGACGGACGTCTCGTTCTCCGCCGCGGGCAGCTACGCGCTCGAGCTCAGCGCCTTCGATGGCGAGCTCGTGAGTGCGGACCCGCTCGTGATCACGGTGCAGCAAGGAAACCTGCCGCCCGTCGTCGATGCCGGGCCCAGCGTGACGATCCCGAGCACCTCGTCGGCGCACCTCGCGGGCACTGCGAATGACGACGGACTGCCTGGCCCCGTGACGATGCAATGGAGCATGCTCTCGGGCCCCGGTTCAGCGACGTTCACGGCGCCGACGCAACTCGAGACCGACGTCTCGTTCTCGGCCGTGGGCAGCTACACGCTCGAGCTCAGCGGCTTCGATGGCGAGTTCACGAGCACGGACACGGTCGTGGTCACGGTGCGACCCGTCTTCACCGTGGAGCGGGCCATCATCAGCGGCAACGACGACGCCGAACAGAAGGGCACCAAAGTGGACCTGAAGAACGGCACGCTCGAGATGGTGCTCAATGGCGGCGTGAATCAGCTCGTCGGATACCGGTTCGCGAGCCTCACGATTCCGGCCGGTGCCGTCATCATGTCGGCGAACATCCAGTTCACGACGGAGACTGCCACGACGACCGGGACCCAGCTGTTCATCGCCGGCCAGGCCAGCGACAACGCACTGACGTTCCAGGGCCAGGCAAACAACATCTCGCTGCGCCCCGTCACAGCAGCCAGGGTCACGTGGCAGCCCTTGTCGTGGACCGTCGTTGGTCAGGCCGGCGACAACCAGCGCACGCCGAACCTCAAGAACGTCGTGCAGGAGATCACGAACCGCCCGGGTTGGGTTTCCGGCAACGCGATGGCCTTCGTGGTCAGCGGGAGCGGCCTCCGAGTGGCGAGCTCCTACAACAAGAACCGCAACCGCGCAGCGAAGCTCGTCGTCACCTACTACGCCCCGTGAGCGATCGCGCCGGCATCTAGCCGGCCTCGTCCATCGTGCGCTCGTCGCACGAGGCACTCGAGAAACGGTCGCGCCAGCAGCTAGGTGGTCGAGCGCGTTCGACGGTCTGCGGCGAACGCGTCGTTGACTTCGCGTCGCCCATCGCCCAGCGTTGCGCGCGATGACCCTCGGCCAGGAGCTGCTCGGGAACGGCCGCGGCCGCGTACTGCTGTTCTGCTGGCTCGGTTGGGTGTTCGACTTCTTCGACCTCTTCTTGTTCAGCCTGCTGAACAAGAAGATCGCCAAGGACCTGGGGCTCGACGAGAACCTCGACATCGCCTGGATCGACGGCTGGGTCATGTTCGCGACGGCGTTCGGCGGCTTCGGGCTCGGCTGGGTCGCCGATCGCTGCGGCCGCCGCCCCGCGATGGTGTGGAGCATCCTGATCTACTCCCTCGGCACGGTCGCGACGGGGTTCGCCGACGGCTACTGGACCCTGCTCGCCGCCCGCGTCGTCACCGCGATCGGCGTCGGCGGCGAATGGGGCATCGGCCATGCGCTCATTGCCGAGACCTACCCGCTGCACCTGCGCGGTCGCGCAGCGGGCATCCTGCAGGCGGGCACGCCGTTCGCCATCGCGCTGGCCGCAGCGTTCGGCTGCTACTGCAGCGATGCGATCGGTTGGCGGAACTGCTTCCTGCTCGCGGGGCTGCCCGCGATCCTCGTGTTCTTCGCGCGTAGAGCCGTGCCCGACCACAGCGACCTGCGCACCCGCGAACCGGGTTCGTTCCTCGAGCTCGTGCGCGGCGAGTACCTCTACCGCAGCCTCGCGATGTGGGTGCTCGTCGCCGTGCACCTCGCTGCATTCTGGAGCAGCTACAGCTGGATGCCGCGCATCCTGCTGGGCCGCGGCTTCACGATGCACGAGCTCGGCCACTATCAGATCACGGTGGCGGCGGCGCAGTTCGCGGGCAACGTGTCGTTCGGTTTCTTCGCCGACCGGTTCGGGCGACGCCCAGTGTTCGTCGCGTACTGCTGCGTGTTCACGGCCGGCCTCTTGTTCATCGCATGCAAACTCGACGAGCTGGTCTGCAACGGTGCCTGGATCACGGCGGCGATGGCGTTCACGGCGCTCGGACTCGGTACGTGGTCGGCGTTCGGCCCGCTGTTCGCCGCGAACTACCCCGAACGGCTCCGCGCGATGGCGAGTTCGGGCATCTACAACCTCGGCCGCACGCAGCAACTCATCGTGCAGCCGATCGCGGGGACGATCCGCCACGGCGGTTCGGACGCGGGCGTGCTGCTGCTCGGTGCGTCGATGGCGGTTCTCAGCGCGCTCTTGATCTTCGCCGTGCCCCAAGGGCAGAAGCGCGATTGACCCGGCTCGCAGCACCCGGCGACGGCGCCTATTTCCCCTTCTCGGCAGCCACGATGTCTCTCTCGATGACGTCGCGTCGTTCCCTGAGCTTCGGCCCGCGCTTGTCGTTCGGATGCGCGGCGAGGTAGCCGTCGATCGTCATCAGCGCTTCGCGGTAGAGCGGGGGCCGCAAGGCCAGAAACCTGTCGACCGCGAACAGCACGTCGTCGGCGTCGTCGGGCTTCTCGAGCTGCGCGATGGGCGCAAAGCGGTTGTACAGGCTCTGCACCTTCGCCACGTCAGCCGCCGCGTCCGGATAGCGGCTCACGACGTCCTTGTAGTTCTTCAGCCACAGCTGCGCGTTGCGCGCGAGCTCGCGCGCGGCCGGGCGCGGCTGATCGATCCCGAGGTGCGTCCTTTCGAACTCCTCCATCGCGGTGAGCGAGTTCTTCGCGAGGGTCAGGTTCGACTGGTCCTTGTCGCGCGCAATCCGAGCATTGATCTGCTCGCGCAGCTCCTGGATGTGCCTCAGGGTCTCGGCGTCGGGCTCGCGCATCTCGGCGCTCTTGCAAGAATCGAGCGCGCGCGAGAACTCCCCCTGTGCCAGCTGGGTCCTTGCCGTCTCGAGCCAATGCTGCGGAGACCCCTGCTCGCGGTAGTACTCGCCCGCACCCAGCAACCGCAGCGCGACGAGCAGGCCGACGAACGACAGCGTGCCCCACATCACCCAGTTGATCCACGCAGGCCGCTTTTCCTTGCGCTTGTGATGGCCGTGGTGCCCGCCCGCGTGGTGCTCGGCCGCGTGGTGCCCGGCCGCATGGTGACCTGCATGGTGGCCCGCAGCATGGTGGCCGGCAGCATGGTGGCCGGCAGTACGGTGCGCTGGTGCAGAACCCGCCGCGGCCGGCGCAGCTCGGCGCGGTTGCTGCGGCGCGGCCGCGTGCGCCGTTTGAGGTGCTTGCGGTTGGGGCTTGCGCTGGGGCTGCGGCTGCGGCGGCGCCGGCGACGCCGCGCGTTCGTCGACGAACGTCAGCGTCGTGTCGCCGATCTGGATCCGATCGTTCGGCTTCAACGCTCGAGCGACGCACTCCTCGCCGTTGACCTTGACCTTCTGCTCGGCGTTCGCGAGCTCGAGCCGGTAGCCGTTCTGCACGTGGATCAGGCGCAGGTGCACCGGTGCGACCGACGGATCGTTCACACGCAGGTGGTTGCCGGCATCGCTGCCGATCGTCACGAACTCGTCGGTGATCTCGTAGGAACTGTTGCCGCTCGGCGTTGTGAACTCGAACCGGGCCATCGGGGCAAGACGCTGGGGTAGACGGATCGCAGGTCGCGGCCAGACTCATCCGGGCCTGACCCCGGGATGCTGTCGGCACTTCGAAACCCCGTCAAGCCAACTTCGAGAATCCCCTCGAATCCGGACCGCGGTCGGCTCCGGCTGTCACCAAAGCACCGGGGAGCGTCGATCAGTTGTCGCCGCCGGCAACCATCGTCGTCGTGGCGGGCAACTTGGCCTCGGCCGCAGCCTTGACCAGCGCAGCCTGGGCGGCCTCATAGGTGCGCAACCGGCGCCGGAAGTCTTCGTCGCGCCCACCGTGCTCGATGGCCTGCTGCTGCAGCGTCACGGCCTGGTCGATCTTGCCGTTCAGGAAATTGGCGAGCGCCGCGGTGTCGAGTTGCCGCGCATCGAGGGTCTGACCGCTCGCCTGCATGCGCGCGACATACGCGAGCGCCACTTCATCGAACTTGCCAGCGGTCTCCTTGCCGGTCATCAGCTCCCACGCCGTCCTGTTCAGCTGGTTCATGTCGTCGCCGGTTTGTTCGACGACCTTGGCGAGCGTCGTCGCGGCGCGCTGCGCATGGCCGTTGCCGCGCAGCCACTGGTAGTGCGTCAACAGCGCACGCGAACGCGATGGTGAGCAGTTGCGATCGCGTGGCGGCTCGAAGTGGGTGTCCAAGGCATCGAGTGCCTGCTCGAGCTGCTTGCGGAGCTGGTCGAGGTCGGTGCGCGCCGCCTCGAGCTCGCGGCGGGCGCCCGCGAGATCGGCCGCGTTCTTGCGCGTCAACGCTTCGAGGCACTGCACCTCGGCCTTGGCCTTCGCGAGTTCGCTCGCAGCCGTCGTCTCGGAACCGGCCGACCCCGGGCGCGGGTCCTGGGTCGCGACGAAGGCGAGAGGAGTCGAAGCAACGAGAGCGGTGAGTACGAGACCTTTGACTAGCATCGCAGAGTCCTCCGTGTGCAGGTGTGGAACGCGCCGACGTCGCCTCCGATGGACGGACCGCAGACGCCCTCGTGATTGTGGCGCGCACGGCAACTGATGGGAGACGGCGGGAAAAAACCCTCGCCGGGCCGCCCCGCCTCGGTACCGGCTCCGAACACGCCCGCTCATGCAGGTGCAATGGCGAGCGCTGCTTCCAGCGCAACGGGTGCTGGGAGGGCAAGGCCGGCGGCCGACAGGTAGCATGCCGGAATGAAGACCCACATGCTTGTCGGTCCGTTACTGCTCGGTTCGGTCGTGCTCACCGGTGTGGCTTCGGCGCAGGTCGAAGCCACGCACTCGACGGGGGCGGGAACAGGGACGCGAGTCGTGCACGTGGCCGTGACGATGCGCCATGTCGGGGCGCGCACGACCCACGCCGACGTCGTCGCGCCGAGCGCAGGCGAAGCGAGCAAGGAGGCAACGACGAGCAAGGAGAGCGCACCGACGCGCGCGGCCCGCCTGCCGGCGGTTCACTTCCGCCACTGAGCCAACCCGCCAGCGAGGCGGCTGGCTCAGGATGCAGAGTCTACCTACGGCGCCCGGCGCCGCGCGCAACCCGGCTCACCACTTCGTGCTGAGACCCAACGAGATGATCAGTTCGGTGCTGTCCGAGCCGGGAACGTCTTGGGTGCTGTCGCCGAGCGTGATCCAGTGCAGGCCCAGCTCCGCGGTCCACGGCCCGAGCCGCGAGGGCATCCACGGGAGCGCGCAGGAAGCCTCGGCGCCGACGTCGAAGAAGCCAAAGAACTCGTCATCGCCGCCGAACTCGTAGTAGTCCCCGAGGCTCAAGCCCATGGTCACCGGCACGGAGAGCGTGACATCGGTCTTGCCGAGCTTCCCGAGCGGGAACGAGGGTGCGACGCCGAGTTGCAGATACGTGCCGAGGTTGCCGGGGCCACCAGCGTCCTGTTGCCCGTCCAACTCGAACGCCAGAACGACCGAGGGCTGGAGCCCGCTCTCGAGCGCCGAGATGAGCTTGCCCTTCTCGTCGTTGTAGGTGGCCGAGAAGGCGAGCTCTTCGACGTTCGGCTTGACGCCGTTGGCGCCGTAGTAGGACGTGTAGGTCGCGCCGACCGACAGACGTTCGCCGATGTCGGCCGAGAGCTCGATGAAGAAGTCGCTCTCGTACCACATCGTGTTGCCGCCGCCGGTGCCAGTGGGTCCGTCGTGCAAGCTGTTCCAGAGGCCGAACGTCAGGCCGAGGTTCCTGAACGTGTCCTTGCCCTCGTAGAGGCCGTAGCCGACCTCGAGCCACGGTTGCGCGATGATCCCCTGGTTCTCCTGGAGGATGCCGCGGAAGTAGTAGTGACTCGTGAAGCTGAGGCCCATCCGCCCGCTCACCACCTTGGGGCTGGCCGCGCCGGCGGCCGGGGCTTGGGCAAACGCGAGAGGAGCGATGAGCACGCTGGCGACGAGGAGCCTCATGTTCTTGCCTTGGTTTGGTGACGGGCCCTGCGTTGCCATCTGGCTTGCAGGGCAGCACCGAACCGATCGGTCACGCGCGACGCGCAACTTGAGACGAGTGCGCGACGTCGAACCCAACCGCCGGAGTCCGGTTACAGCGCCGTGCGCGACTCAACGCACGGCGAGCAGAGCAGCCTCGAGCTCCGCATCGCGCCCAGCGAGCACGTCGTCGCGAGTGCGCGACACGAGCACGTCGGGCTGCGTTCCGCGTCCTTCGATCAACTCGCCGGCCGGACCGTAGACGCGCATCGTACAGAAAGTGATCACTGCACCACTATGAGTCAGCGTCACGCAAGGTCGCGGCGCACCGGTGCCACCACCGGTGGGGCGACCGACGAAGGTGACGTCGGGGTGCAGGTCGTCGAGACAGCGGCACAGATTGTCGGTGGTGCTGAAGACGCCCTCGTCGATCAACACGACGAGCTGGCCCCCGAACAGCGGCGGCGTTCCTTTCACCGGCAGGCGCTGCGGCGATGGCTTGCCCCAGCCGAACCAACCGCGACTCGCCAGCTTGTAGTAGACGGAGTCAGCGGGCAGCAGGCACCCGGCGACCTCCATGCCGAGCAGGTCCGTGCCCCCGCCGTTGCCGCGCAGATCGAGCACGATGGCTTTGCATCCCGCGGCGCTGGCGAAAGCGTCGCGAATCGCGGCGATGTCCCCTTCGAGCAAGCCCGGCCGTTCGCCGGCGCTCGCGTTGGCCCAGGCCTTCTGGTCGGAGAACAGAAACGTCGGAATGCGGATGCAGGCGACATCGGCTGCGAGCTTCCGGCTCTCGATGCCTCGCGCCCTCGCCTCGGCTTCCGGGTGGCGGCCCGCGGCGGCGGCCTCGACGATCGTCTCCGTACCATCGCTGCGCCGAACCCTGTAGCGCGCGGGATCGGTTTCGTTGTACCACACCGAATGCAGCGCCATCCGGCGGCGGCCACCGTCTGTCGAGGCGCTCGTGCGCCGCTCGGCCGCGGCGATGCGTTGTGCGATGGAGACGCCATCGACCTCGAGCAGCAGATCGCCGCGCACGACGGCGGCGGGTTCGCGCGTCCACGTCGGCAGGACCTCATCGATCACGAGGCCCTCGGCCGTGTCGATCACCGTGAACGGCCAGCGGCGGAACGGCAGGCGTTCGTCGCCTGACCATTTCACGTAGGCATGACCATCCTGCAGACCTGCGACGAACTCGTGCAGAAGGCCGAAGAAGGCAGCCCTGTCGTGCACGCCGTCGAGGCGTGCAATCGCGGTGTCGGCCAAGGTCTTCGGCGTCACACCGGAACGCTGTCGGCGATCTTCGGCATAGGCCCACTTGGCCTCCGTCTCGTTCGCGAGTTGCCGGAGGTCCGCTTCCATCTGTGCTCGCGTCAGCTGCGGAGCTTGCCACGCCGCCAGGACCGGCGGGGCCAGCAGTGCGACGACGGCGAGCGGGAGCGGCATCTTCATTCTTGGGTCCTTCCCTGCGCGGCGAGCGAAGGGGTTGTCGGGGTGCAGCGATACCGAGCCGTCAAGGATAACCCGGACGCGCCGCTCGGCATCCTCGCACGCCGCCCGCGACTGCACATCACGCGAAGTCTCGCGCAGCGGACCCGTTCTCCGAGCGAAGCACTGTGCCGCGAGCACAGCGTGTCGGGCACGTGTACGTGGATGGCTCAGATTGAGACGATGACCTCAAGAGGGGAGACGACGATGGCGTCGACAGCAGGGAACGCAAGTGCGCCGACAGGAGAGCGCACGAAGAGGTGATTACAATCGAGACATTGACGCGAGCCACTCCGCTACTACTGTGACCCTGTCCTTCCCTGCTGATCACTTGACTCTGTTTCGTTCCCCAAGACCACTCTCATGCTCGAAGCGCGATTCCCTGTACTTTCTCTAGCCGTAGCGGCGGCCATGGCCTGTAATGCACTCGCTCAAGTAAACGATGAGTGCTCAGGCGCCGTCCAGGTTGCCGCAGGCCCTAACGGTCCGTTTGTGAACGCCGCCTCCACGACGTCGGCGCCTGGCTGGCCGTGTGCAGCGGGTGGCAACGACATCTGGTTCTATTACGTCCCCGCCGCTGCCGGGCCGGTGACTATCGACACGTGCGGCGCCAACTTTGACACCGCGCTCCAGGTCTTCGACGCCACTGCTGGCTGCGGCGGCCTCGTGAGCATGGGTTGCAACGACGATTCCCTCTGCGGCTTGCAGTCTTCAGTGACTTTCACTGCAGTGGCCTGCACGCCCTACTACATCCGCGTTGGCGGGTTCGGAGGCGATGTCGGTGACTTCCCGCTCAACATCAACGGCCCCGGCACCTGCGCCGGAGTGGCCACCGCCGTCGCGCAAGGCGCTGGGTGCCTCGCCCAGTTGGCTTCGTTCTACGAACTCTTCGCCACGTCGGCAGCGTTCGACCTCAGCAACAACAGCATTACGTTGACCAGCACGGGCACCGGCTACGCCGTGACGCTTGGCGGAGGCACCTACAACCCGGTGGGCAGTCTCTCTTCCGCGACGACCCTCGCACTGCTCGACGACAGCAGTGCTTCGGCCGGTACTTTGGGCCTCGAGGTCTGCTCCAACGGATGGGTTGCGAGCGGTCCGGGCAATTCCACCATATGGAACGTTGCCGTCCCGCTGATGCTCGGCAACCCGTCGACGGGTTGGTACTCCTGGCACGACATGAACCCGTCGATCGCGGGTAGCGGTCAGGTCAAGTACGAGGAAGCTGGTACGCAGGCTCAGGTCACCTACGATGGTGTGTGGGACTACGGTGGCACCTCGGTCGCCGATGCCAACAACATCCAGTTCCAGATCAACACTGCCACTGGCAACGTCGTCATCTGCTGGGGCGCCATGTCGACCCTCGGTGCAAGTGGAATCGGTCACCTGATCGGCTACTCGCCGAGCGGCGCGAGTGTCGACCCGGGCAACGCCGATCTGTCTGCCCTGACCGCGCTCGTGACCTACCAGACGGACGCTGCGCCGCTGTCGCTGGCAGCCCTTGGCCGCCCGATCCAGGGCCCGGCTGCTGTGAACTACGATGTCACGACCGGAAACATCCCGGCCTCGGCCCTGTTGCACGTTGGAATCGTGGGCCTGACGCAGCCGGGCGTCCCGCTGGCCATCATTGGCATGCCTGGATGCTTCCTGAATTCCAGCCTGGATATCATCACTGGCACGGTCGTCGCCCCGCCTGCATCGGTGACTTGGACGGCGATCAACCTGCCGGCTCTGCCGCCCGCGTTCGTGGGCTTCGAGATCAACGCGCAGGGCATCATCTTCGGCACGCCGATGAACCCGGCCTTCGGCATGGGCGCTCTCACGAGCAACGGCATGAAGATGACCGTGGGCACCTACTGATCGACCGGGGCCCAGAGCCCCGATCGCTTGCGCCCCATGGCGAACGCGGCCGCAGCAGCCTCGAGGCTGTGCGGCCGCGCTGCTTGCCGGGAGTCAGTGATGCGCGTTGCCGGGAACGCGCGCAGCATCGCTGAGCTCGCGTGTCGTGGCACACCGCGGAGCGATCGCCATGCTCGCGAGGCCGGCCTCGCACTGCCGACTCAGTCATATCGCAAGCGAGTTCGCGCTCGGTTCTGCAACAGGTGCGTGCCAGTTCCAGTTTTCTTGGCCGCATCGAGTGAATCCTCAATTGAGATCGGGGGTTGGGAAACTGTTCGGAGCAAGACGCTCCGCATCTCATAGCGCGCGCCATGCCATCGGGATTGCTGGCTTGTGATGGGCGGCAACACTGTCACACATCAATGTGCTTGGCGAGCAGCCGCTGTGTCGTCCAGGTGGTCAGGCAAAGCTCACTCGATTTGACAACGTGCAGTTGTGGGTGATCCTTGGGATACCGCCCATCGAAGGACTCCAATGCCATTTGGAGCCCTCAGAACTTCGTCGTCACAATCACAATAGAATCGACCGGTCTGCTCTCCCAATCGCTCTCATGAGAATCCCTGTAATCCTCGCATCAACACTGTTGGCATTCGGGGCGCCGCTGTTCGCGCAATCAACGCCCCCGGCAACCCTGCCGTTCCAAGCTCGGCTGACGCTGCAAGGCAGCGGCGCCGATGTGAACGCGTTCGTCGGGATGTCCTTCCGCATCTACGCCACGCCCGTTGGTGGGTCGCCCCTGTGGACCGAGACGCACCCGTTCGTGCAGGTGACTCGAGGCCTGTTCAAAGTGGAGCTCGGAAGCGTCACGGGCATCCCGTCGACGCTGTTCGACAACGGTGACCTCTACGTGAGCATCCAGGTCGGTGGGGACGCGGAAATGAACCCGCGCTCGAAGTTGACATCGCAGGCGTTCGCACAGCTCGCCAAGAATGCAGTCGACGTCAGGAACCGCGATATCAACCCACGCACAGTCACGGTCAGCGGCCTGCCGGTGATCGACCAGTTTGGTAACTGGGTCGGCTCGCCGACAGGTTTGATCGGCCCACAGGGCCCGCAAGGTCCCGCCGGTGCCGCGGGTCCGCAGGGACTGCAGGGCGACGCTGGCCCAGTCGGCGCACCAGGCCTGCAAGGCCTGCAGGGTGACGTTGGCCCCACCGGCCCGCAGGGCGACATCGGCCCCGCTGGCCCACAGGGTCTGCCGGGCGACGCTGGCCCCATCGGTCCGCAAGGCCCGCAGGGCGACATCGGCGCCGCCGGCCCGCAGGGTCTGCCGGGCGACGCTGGCCCCATCGGTCCGCAAGGACCACAGGGTGACATCGGCCCCGCTGGCCCACAGGGTCTGCCGGGCGACGCCGGCCCCATCGGCCCGCAAGGACC
>Ga0075418_10002884_pt1 | contig 19648 bp, 15 predicted proteins | sample SoiMetdeltSBSDD2_FD_81776 | JGI IMG/M metagenome (GOLD analysis project Ga0075418, IMG submission 81776) | Bulk soil microbial communities from a Populus tree surrounding site in Tennessee, USA - Soil MetaG P. deltoides SBSDD2 | ecosystem: Environmental > Terrestrial > Soil > Tree plantation...
GCGCTCATAACGCTATCGCTCGTCGCGAGCCGCGTATCTCGCTGCTTGGCGATGAATTTCGGTTGGAGCTTTACGGTGTTTGAGTAGATGCGGTCCAAGTTGAACCTGTTCATCTTATCGCTGTTGCTTCTGACAGTCGCATCATGCAAGTCCGGTGAAAGCGCTACAAACACCCACTCCGTCGCGCCAGCAAATCAAAGCGAAAAGACAGCTGTCGCGCAAAGCGACAAGAACCAGCCTTGCGTCAATCTAAACATCGCGACTGCCGATGACCTGATTAAGCTTCCCGGCATCGGTGAGGGAATGGCAAAGAAGATCATCGATTATCGCGCCCAGCACGGGCAGTTTCGTCGTCGTCAAGACATAATCATCATCGACGGCTTCAGCGAGAAGAAGTATCGGGACATCGCCGAGATGATTTGCGTTAAGTAGGCGCCGTCGTTTGCTGATCATTGGGGCGGGGTTCCAGGCCCAAGTGGGGCGAATCCAAGTACACCGGATTTGTTGTTTGGAACATCGTCAGCTACAGTAACCATCTTCGCCGGACGAGCTAATGCAAGACGAACTTCCCATCCTGGTTCAAGTCAGGCGAGGCGCGATCGTTGAATCGCGCCATCGAGGCGTCATTGTCGTAACGGATCCCGCTGGGGAGGTTATCACCGGGCTAGGGAATGATGCGTTTGTCACCTCAACTCGCTCGACCATTAAGCCCATTCAAGCGATCCCATTCATCCTTAGCGGCGCAGCGGATCATTTCAGCGTCGACGAACGCGAGCTGGCTGTCGTATGCGCCTCCCACGAGGGTGAACCGATTCATACCGAAGCGGTCGCTGGGATGCTGGCGCGTGCCGGACTCGACGAGAGCTCGCTGCGCTGCGGAGCGCAGATTCCTTACCACGTAGAAACCGCTAAGAAGCTGGAGGCCTCCAGCCAGCCGTTCAATCAACTTCATAATAATTGTTCCGGTAAACATACAGGCATGCTGATGACCGCGGTGCTTCGTGACCTGCCGCTTGAAGACTATGTTTTGTCCGAGCATCCCGTGCAGCGAGAGATTATTTCGACGTTTGCTCGCCTGGCTGACGTTGACGAGAGCCTGCCAATGGCAATCGACGGTTGCTCAGCTCCCACTTTTGGAGTTCCGCTTCGCTCGCTTGCGTTGGCATTTGCGCGGCTGGTTAAGAAATCGGATCAGGACACCGCAGCATCCGGCGCGGCAAATCGTATCGTGTCCGCTATGATCAACCACCCTGAAATGGTCGGCGGCACCAAAGGGAGATTTGATACCGAGCTGCTGCGAGCAGCCCACGGCAAGTTGATTTGCAAGATCGGAGCTGAGGCTTCTTATGTGGTCGGCGTGCTCCCATGCGAACGATTCCCTGCCGGCGCGGGCATCGCGATCAAAATGGAGGACGGCTCGTATCGGGGTCTCGGCCCGGTCGTGGTGGAAACGCTGGCGCAGCTTGGCGTTCTCAACGAGCAGGAAGTTGAGCTGCTCGCGACATTTCATCGGCCGCTTCTTGAGAATCGGCGCGGGCAACAAACCGGTGAGGTGCTCGCGGTTTTTAATTTGGCGACCTAAAGACCCACCAACACAAAGTTGCAAACGTATGAACCAGACGATTCGTTCTCTTTTCCCGGTGACCGACAAATACATTTATATGAATCACTCAGCCGTGTGTCCGCTATCGACCCGCGTGCGGGATGCGATGATCGGGCTAGTCGATGACGTGGCCCAAAACGGCGCGGTTAACCTGAAAGGTTGGGTTCAAAAGTACGAAGACACCCGCGCTTCGGCAGCACGTCTGGTGAACGCTCGGACCCACGAAATCGCTTTCATGCGAAACACCTCGGAGGCGATTTCCTCGATCGCCAACGGTATTGACTGGCGCGTGGGCGACAACGTGGTCACCTGCAATGTCGAGTTTCCGGCAAATGTTTATCCGTGGATGCGGCTCTGCGAGGAGCGAGGCATCGAAATGAAGCTCTCCGAAGAGCGTAACGGGCGAATCGATGCCGGCGAGTTGCTCGCAAAGATCGACGATCGTACTCGGGTTGTCACGATAAGCTGGGTCCAGTTCGCAAGCGGCTTCCGCTCAGACCTCGCTCGTATTGGCAGGTTCTGCCGGGAGCGCGGCGTTATCTTTGTCGTGGATGTGATTCAGGGTCTCGGTGGTTTGAAACTTGATGTCGAACGCGACTGCGTCGATGCGTTTGCGGCGGATGCTCACAAATACCTGTTGGGCCCCGAAGGCATCGCCCTTTTGTATATCTCCGACCGCGTAATCGATCGGATAAAGCCGACAGTTGTAGGTTGGACATCGGTGAAGAACTACGAACAGCATCTGGACTACGATCTAACATATCGCGAGGGTGCGGGCCGATTTGAATGCGGCACACTCAATACTGCGGGTGTGTACGGACTTAGCGCGGCAATTGACCTGTTCCTCGAAATGGGACCATCCGAAATCGAGGCTTATCTGGTCGGTCTGAGCGGCTATTTAGCCGAAGGACTCGCGTCGAAGGGCTTCAAGATAATCAGCTCGCGAGTCCCGGGCGAGGCGTCTGCTGTGGTGACCTGCACGCACGAGCAACATTCGCCACGAGAGCTGTACCGGCTTCTGCGGTCACGGAACATCATTACAGCGCCTCGCGCGAACAGGCTGAGGATCTCGCCGCACTTTTACAACACTCGCGAGGAAGTCGATACTTTGATTGAAGCGCTGCCGGATTGAGCACCGAAGAGTTGGGGTCAGGGTCAGGCGTGCATCTATAAAGCAATTTGCAATTTGTGTAATCGCGTTTTGACCCGGCGAACCAAATTGCAAATTACACGCCTGACCCCCTGGGTTGAAGTTTCATACCGGCAAGAATAAGATTGACTCTCGATTTGTTACCGGCACACGCCGAGGTTTTGCCGTTGATTCAAGAAAGAGAGGATCCATCATGTCAATTCGATTAGGAGACACAGCGCCAGACTTTACGGCGGAAACAACCGAAGGCCCCATCCGATTCCACGATTGGATCGGCGATAATTGGGCTGTGTTGTTTTCTCATCCCAAAGACTTTACACCCGTATGCACCACCGAGCTCGGAGAGGCCGCTCGGCTAAAACCAGAATTCGAAAAACGAAACTGTAAAATAATCGGCTTGAGCGTCGATCCCGCTCATTCACACGCAAAGTGGGCCGAAGACATCGAAGAAACTCAGGGTCAGAAACTCAACTTTCCGGTAATCGCCGACGCCGACCGGAAAGTGTCCGATCTGTACGAAATGATCCACCCCAACGCCAGCGACACCTTCACCGTCCGATCGGTCTTTGTGATCGGCCCCGACAAAAAAGTGAAGTTGATGATTACCTACCCCGCAAGCACCGGTCGAAACTTCGACGAGGTTCTGCGAGTAATCGATTCGCTTCAGCTCACCGCCAAGTACAGCGTCGCGACTCCGGTAAACTGGAAAGACGGCGACGATGTGATCATCGTACCGGCGGTTTCAGACGAAGACGCCAAACAGAAGTTCCCCGGTGGATGGAAGACCCTGAAACCTTACTTGCGCATCGTTCCCCAGCCAGGCAAGGCTAAGGGTTCGAGTAGCGGCGACTAAGTACGTCAAAATGACAAACGCAAAGGGCGCCCGGTGGGCGCCCCTTTGTGTCTACCTCTCTTGAAAATGATTAAGCGCGAGCTCTCAATCGCCGCCGTCAGGGGCCTCCTTCAATTTGCGTTTGGCCAACTGCTGCTTCACACCCTGGGTGTAAAGCTTTAAGAACTCGAGTATCGACAGGGTCTGAGGCGCTCCCTCATAAGAAAACGTACACGCATTGCCTACTTCACGCTGAAGCAGTCTCAAGTCCATAGGGTCCAGTGGAAACTTCAAACAGGCCTGCGGGGCGTACGGCGTTGTGTAGATAGAACAGCGGGTGTTGTTAGGCCCCTCATCTACGAAAAAAGGACACTGGAATTGAATCTTGCAACAGAGTCCGCAACGATTGCACTCGCCGCGCTGGTAGGCTTTATAGCGATACAGGATATTGTCAGGCAGTACGTTTGAAAGCACAGTGCGACGCAGTGCTCCCCACGTATGAATCGAAAACGGAGCGTGTGCAACCTTTTTCGTCACCGCAAGAGTCATTTGCCAATACATCCAGCGGCGTGAAGGGATTTCGCTTGGCAGACCGTCAACTAAAGATTGGGGAGTTTCAGTTTGCGTAGTAACGATGTTATCAAAGACGTGAAGGACTCGGCCGCCGGACTGCTTCTCTTGGGTCATTAATCAATCCTCTTTCTTCGACAAACGACGAAAGCGCTTCGGGACTCGCATAGGCCAGCCCCGTCAGATATGCGTCCCTCAAGTGAAGCTGCCGTTGTAATACTTAAGCGATACCTATGGTAGCACAACAAAAAGGCAAAAGGAAAAGCAGGAGCTTGGCAGCCAGTTCTCGCCAATTCCAACTACAGAGGATAACCGCGTAGCGGTTAGCACCATCGCAATTTGTCGACCCCAACCGAAGCAGTGGCTATTGACACATTCTCAGTAGTGGCTTTACAAAGGCTGCGGAGTCCATCGATGGCTGGCGCTAGATTCTGCTCAGAATGCGGTACGCGGCTTAACGTAAAACGCCGCCGTGTCCTCCCATTCCGCTCGTTCTGTCCGGAATGCTCACCACACTATCGTAGGATGCGTTTGATGCTAATCGCGGTTCCTCTCGTTTGTGCAGCCATCGGGTTCTCCATCGGGCATTACACAACCGCGAGGGAGCCTTTTTATCTGATTGGCACTCCGGTCGATTTAAGTACCAACAGCGTCCCGGCTTCAAGCGTCGGGAACGGCGATCCTCTCAGACAGCCGGAACGAATTTTGACTCCAAGCGACGCAGGGTCCGTTTGCGGAGCCCAAACGAAATCGGGCAAACCATGCCGCCGAAAGGTTAAGGGCGGCGGCCACTGCTGGCAACATCGAGCGGCGTCAGCACCCCGCAAAGTGACACTACACTAGTCCGAGTCATCCGTTTACCCGAGTTCCCAGTCCAAGTGAAGCAACATGTTTCTCAAGCTCCCTCGTAATAACCGCCGGCGCATCATCGTGTGTAAACCGGACCGGCTCTCCGATCGTCACTGTTATCTGACCGCGTGAGGCGAATTTCGTGCGCGCCTTTTTAAGGTCATACAAACCGTCGATGTGGGCAGGTACAATCGTCACATTGAGCTTCTCAGCCAGCAGGCCGATGCCTTCCATGAACCGCTTCATCTGCCCGTCCTTTGTGCGCTCTCCCTCAGGAAACACCAGCACGCTGTAGCCGCGATCCATTGTCTCGCCTGCAAACTCAAAGCTTTTACGAAACCCGCTCTTCTGCGGAAGCGGAAAGACATTGAACAGCGAAACGACCAGTACGTATTTAGCGATTGAAATCAGCCGCCAAAACCAGCTTGTCCCTGCCTGAGGATAACGCCACGCTCGCAAGACTTCGCCTTCCATAGCAATCGCAAGCTTGCGTTGGAATCGAGGCGGCACCGCCAGAAGAATCAACGCTGCGTCCACGCTGGCAATGTGATTTGAGATAAAAAGCACCGGGCCCTTTAGATCGCTTAACCGCTGTTTGCCGATCACCGTAGCGCGGCTCATCAAATGTGTTAACGGGAGAATAATCAGATAGAAGAACACAAACCGGATCCATGTGGTGGGAAAGCGTTGAGCCCAGTGTGGGTATTCGTAGCGCACCGCAGTCTCGCGCTGGCCTTCACGGATCATCTTCTCGATGTCACCGACTGTCGTTGCAGCGGTGAACGCCGCTTCGTCGATGTCGACCTGATAGTGATCCTCGAGTGCTCCGAGCAACTCGACTCGGCCAAGCGAGTCCAGCTTCAGGTCCATTTCCAGATTCGCGTCCTGATCCACCTGGTCCAGCGATTCACCGCTGACTCGCGCAACGGCGTTCAAGATAAACGACGACGGCGCCCCTTGCCGGTAGTCTCCGTGCGCTGACTTCTGACCCCTGACCTCTGCCGTCTGTTTCACCTTCTCCAGAACAACCGGCTTACGAATCTTTTGAGTGGGTGTTCGCGGAAAGTCCTCTTCTTCCCACACCGTCCACCGGCGGATCTGCTGATAGGGATTTAACGACTCGTTGGCCCGTTTGACGGCGGAGGTGGGATCTATTTGCTCGTCTTTGAGCAGCAGCACAGCGAACGGTTCAATACCCTGCAGTGTCTCCAGGCCCACGATCGCGCTATCGCGTATCTCAGGCTGGTTGTTTAACGCGGCTTCAAGATCGTCAGGATAAATGTTCAGACCGGCGGCCGTAACTATCACGTCCTTCTTACGGCTCTTGAAATAGAGATTTCCCTGCGCGTCTAATTCCCCAACGTCTCCAGTTCGAAGCCAGCCTTCCTCGTTTGTTAGTTGTCTGGGGCCGCCCCCCCAATAACCTGGTGAAACGTTGTCGCCGCGTACAAGAATCTCGCCTCGATCATCGAGTTTCACTTCGTGTCCCGGCAGCGTCTTGCCGATCGATCTCCTGCTAAGGTTGAACGGGTGATTAACCGTGATGAGCGCGGCGGCTTCGGTCATGCCGTAGCCCTGCACTACCGCGTATCCCAGCCTGCGCCAGAAGGCCTCGGTTTCTTCGGAGAGCGCAGCGCCACCTGAAAGCAGTGACCAGAACTTCCAGCCAAACTGACGATGAATTCTGCGGAAGGTCCACCATCTTTTTAGAAAGCGCTGGTTGTCCGCCGCTTGAAGTTTCTTTTTGAGCAGGTCGGCTTCGCCGCGCAACTCATAGTCGCGTTCGATTTTGTTGCGCAGATTGTCGAGAACGCGAGGCACGCTGACGATCACCGAGATCCGATGTTTTTTGACGGTCTCGATAATTTCCGACGGGTTAAGAGAGTCTAGAAAGAACACTTCGCCCGATAGAAGCTGAGGCACGAATATTCCCATGAACTGTCCGAACACATGGCTGAGCGGAAGAAGGATTAGAAATCGCACCGGGTGAACAAGCCGTTCGTACTTGAGGTATTTCTGAATCTGAGGTTCGAGCGGATTGATGTTCGCAAGCAAGTTGCGGTGAGTCAGGCACACGCCTTTTGGCTCGGCTGTAGTTCCGGAGGTGAATATGATCTCGGCAATGTCGCCTGGGTCGCCGTGATCTCCAAGGTAAGGCTCGTTCGAATGACGCGAAAGGAGGTCCGAGAGATCCTCGAGCGACAAACTCGGAAGATTCAAGCTCGCGTCTCGAAGTCTATCGCCGCTGAACAGAACCAGTTTCGCCTCGACCTGCTGCTGAACACGAACCGCGAACTCGGGCGCGCTTTCAAAGTCGAGCGGCACGACAATCACACCACGGAGTAAGCAGCCGAAGAACGCGGCCACCCACTCTGGGCTGCTCTCCGCCCAAAACAGGACCCGCTCACCTTTTGATATGTTGCGAGCTTCAAGCTCGCGCGCAAATTGAAAGGACGCCGCGCGAAGACGCTCATAGGACCAGCGTGTAACTCTGAGCCCGCGTCGATGAGCGAGCGCGGTCTGTCCACCATGCTGGTTGCAGTCGTCAAGAAAAGTGAGGAGGTTGTTTCGCATTCTCACGTCGCAACGAGGAGTCGGCGTGGCGTCTCGTCGACCATTATCATAAGCTCCGGGCGACAACGTTTGCTAGGGGTGTGAATAAATGGGTGACCTAGGCAGGCTCGAGGTCGGGTGGGTGGCTTGCCCCCGCGGTCTGTCTTAGACCTATTGCAGTACCGGAACCCAATGCCGTTGGGCTGTTTCCGGCAAGGCTATCAATGAAGAAGTCCGCCTTTCAACTATTCCAACTTGCGTCATTTCTTGCGGGCTTAAGCCTTTTCGTCTACGTGTTGCGTCAGACCGGATTCGCTACTTTGGCGCATCATCTTAGGACGCTGGGATGGGGGTTTATGCTGATCATCGCGTTATCGGCCGTTCGCAACTTTGTTCGAGCAGGCTCCTGGTATGTGACGATCGAACCTGAAGAGAGAAAGGTTAACTTTTGGAGATTGATGAATGTGATGCTTGCGGGCGAGGCGATAAAGTACCTGACTGCGACAGGGCCGCTGCTGGGCGAGCCGGCGAAGGCTGCGATGATCAGGCGTCAGATCCCGCTGCTGCAGGGGTTTTCGTCGGTGCTGATTGAGAACTTGATTTACTATCTGACTGTTTTCATTTTCATGTTTGCGAGCTTGCCCGCGCTCGTCCGACTTGTCGAGGTTCCCGGAAATATAAAGCTCGCCGGGTACATTCTGATGGGATTGATCGGAGTCGCCGTTGCGCTCACCTCGTTCGCAATCAGCCATCGATCGTTTGTCCTCGCGCGAGCGTTGGAACAACTCTCCAAACTGGTCGCCCGCAGCCGTGTTGAGCCAGAGGGCGATCAGACCGCGGAGCTGTGGAGCGGGACCGACCGAGCCACAACTAAACGCCGTCGCATCGCGTCAATTGCAATCCAGATTCGTATTGTTGAGGAAAATCTTTACACTTTCTATGAGCGGCGCCGCGGTGCGTTCTATTTGATATTCACTCTGAATATGATCGCGCATTTGATCAACGTGGTCGAAGTATGTTTAATCCTTGTGTTGCTTGGGCTTCCAGGAAGCTTGTTGATCGGGTTTCTGATCGAGGCGGTAACAAAAGTGATCAACCTGGTCTTCTTCTTTGTTCCGACGCGCGCCGGGGTTTACGAGAGCGGGAACGCCTTGTTGCTGCAAGCGCTCGGAATGAGTGCCGCTGCGGGCGTTGCGCTTGCTATAATTCGAAAGCTGCGTGCATTCGTCTGGGTTGGATACGGTCTCGTCGTTATTGGTGTGATGACGCTTGGGAAGAAGGAGGATTGAGGATTGAAGATAGAGGATGGAGGATTGAAGATTGAGGATTGCGAAGACTATCAAATATGGACAACTTAGTTTTATCTAACATTTTTTACCGAAAGACTCGAACGGTCACGACGATGATTGGAGTCGCGCTCGGCGTTGTTCTCGTTGTCTTGACCGTGGGAATTGCGCACGGGTTCCTTCAAGATCAGGGGAGGCGTAACGCTGCGGTGACCGCCGAAATCATGCTCGGCCCGCCGGGCTCGACGTTTGGCTTGAGTCTGAATCCCACGCTGTCGCTGCCGCTCGATCTTGCTACAAAGATCAAGTCGATCGACGGTGTGCGCGATGTGGTGCCGGTGGGTCAGTATCTCTCCGGACACGTGATCGACGGGATTGACTACGACTCGTTTACTCACGTCTCCGATCTGCGGATAGCCGAGGGGCGGCCGCTGAGCTCCGGCGACGAAGTCATCATTGATCGCGTCCAGCAATATCGTCACAAACACAAAGTCGGCGACCAGATGCAGATCTTTGATCGTCCCTTCCGGATTGTCGGCATATTCGAGCCGGAATCACTCGCTCGAATAAAAGTGCCCTTGGCTACAATGCAACAGTTCTTGAATCGACCGCTCTGTTCGATGTTGCTTGTGAAACTCTCCGATCCGTCGAGGCAGGAAGAAATCGCTGCGCGAGTCAAAGAAACGCTTCCGGACCACAGCGTGACGCTCACCCGGGATTTGCCGATCCTGATCGGACGGGGCATCCCAGCGCTTCAGACTTTTTTGAGCGTGGTGATTGCGCTGTCGATCATAGTCAGCTCACTGGTTATTCTGTTGACGATGTACACGACCGTATCGGAGCGCACCCGGCAGATTGGAGTGCTCAAGAGCCTGGGGGCGTCAAAGTTGTGGATCGCCGGGGAGATCGAAAAAGAGGCATTGCTGATAAGCGCGCTGGGTGTGGCAGCCGGCTCTTTGCTCGCGGTTGTGGGTAAGTTTGCGATAACCAGGCTCACCCCGATCAGCGTCGAGTTGGAACCGCTGTGGCTGTTTTACGCGCTGGGTCTGGGGTTGCTAGCGGGCGCATTGGGTGCACTCTACCCGGCGCTCCGCGCGGCGAATCAAGATCCGGTGACCGCGCTCGCGTATGAGTAGAACGACACCTCCCTTTTTTTCGTTACTGGTGTTAAAGGACCGGTGAACTCATGTACTGTCCGAGTTGCGGCTCGAGCAATCTGATCGACATAAAGTTCTGCACCCGGTGTGGCACCAACCTGGTCATGGTGTCCGAGGCGCTAGCCGGCAAGCCCGCAGGGAAAAACAGTGCCGATGACCGCCTGGCAAAGTTGATGAGGGATTATTACCGCGGCCGCCGCGACGCGATCACCGGCGCGGTGATTATTCCTGCGGGGCTATTGATAATGGCAATAATGATGGCTGCCGGGTTGAAGCCAATAGGCGCGTTCTTCATCATATGCTGGATGTTCTTCTGGGGGGCGGCCGCGCTGGCCGGCGGGCTAGGCAAGTGGATCGCATCGAAGAGCGAGTTGAGATCACTCGGATACGACCCCCAGAGCCAGTTTCAGGGTGCGCTTCAGGATCAAGGAGTACCCGTTTCTCTCCGAGAGTCGCTGCCTGACGTCTACTCGACTGGACCGGTTGAACCACCGACAAGCGTGACCGAGCACACTACGCGACAACTCGATGAGCGCGTCTACGCGCCGCCACGCGAACACGGGCAAGACCAGAGTCGGTGATCGGAGGATCACGTGTACTGTCCAAGCTGCGGAGCGAACAACCAGGAGGATTTGAAGTTCTGCACCCGCTGCGGCACTAACCTGGGTGTCGTCTCAGATGCGCTTAGCGGAAGGCAAGCTAGCCACTCCCAGATCGATGAGCGGATGGTGAGTCTGTTCAAGGACTACTATAGCGGGCGCAACAGTGTGATCATCGGCGGCGTTGTGTGCGCAATTGTGCTATTCAAAATAGGCCTGTCCGCCTTTTTCAGCCTCCCACCAAACCTGGATTTCCTGTCTTATGTTGCGGTGTTCCTGCTGGTCTACGGATTAATCGCACTAATCTGGGGAGCCGGCAAATGGAATGACTCCGCGAGCGAAATCAAAGCGATTGAGCGCGCGGCGCCGGAGCATCCTCGGCTCCCGGCTGAACCATCGGGCGTAACCACAGCTGTCTATTCCACAGATCCAATCGCGATTCCAGTCAGCGTAACCGAGCAGACGACTCATCTACTCGATGAGGGAGCCTCCGAGCCGGCGCAAAACCAACGAGCGTGACCATGTACTGTCCAAGCTGCGGCGCGAACAATCACGAAGATTTGAAGTTCTGCACCCGCTGCGGCACGAATCTCGGTGTCGTTTCCGATGCGCTGAGCGGCGCCCCAATCGCGTTGGAAAAGGACGAAAGGACCGTGACCCTCCTTAAGGATTATTATCGAGGGAGACGCATGAAATGATATCACCGATCTTCTTACACGATTTGACCCATTCACCGCCGCCTTCGTATCATCACAAATCCCGATAAACATTAAATGCCAAAACGCACCGACATCCGCAAAATTCTCATCGTAGGCTCAGGACCAATCGTTATCGGCCAGGCCTGCGAATTCGACTACTCGGGCACGCAGGCTTGCAAAGCGCTCCGTAGCGAAGGCTTCGAGATCGTCCTGATCAACTCTAACCCGGCGACGATCATGACCGACCCGGAAATTGCCGATCGCACCTACGTCGAACCCCTCACTCCCGAGTCGGTACGAGCGGTGATCGAGCGCGAGCGTCCCGACGCATTGCTCCCGACAGTTGGTGGTCAAACCGCGCTCAATATCGCAGTTACCCTCGCCGAAGACGGCACTCTTGAGCGATTTGGCGTCGAGTTGATTGGCGCCAAGCTTCCTGCCATCAAAATCGCCGAAGATCGTCTGTTGTTCAAAGGCGCGATGGAAGAGATCGGTCTGGAAATGCCGCTCTCGGGGTACGTCAAGTCGATGGAGGACGCGCGTGAGCTGGTAAAAACCCTCGGTTATCCGGCGATCATCAGGCCTTCATTCACGCTGGGCGGAACCGGCGGCGGCATCGCCTTCAACGCCGAAGAATATGAAGAGATTGTGGCTCGCGCGCTTGCGGCTTCACCGGTGCACGAGACGTTGATCGAGCAGTCGATCATCGGGTGGAAAGAGTACGAGCTGGAGGTGATGCGCGATCTTGCCGACAACGTGGTCATCATTTGCTCGATCGAGAATTTCGATGCGATGGGCATACACACCGGCGATTCGATCACTGTTGCCCCCGCGCAGACATTGACCGATCGTGAGTATCAAGTGATGCGAGACGCCGCGATTCGGATCATACGAAAGGTTGGGGTCGAAACCGGCGGATCGAATATTCAGTTTGCGCTCAATCCCCAGGACGGCAGGCTGATGATCATTGAAATGAACCCGCGTGTCTCGCGCTCGTCGGCGCTGGCATCCAAAGCGACCGGGTTCCCGATAGCCAAAATTGCCGCAAAGCTCGCGGTCGGCTATACCCTCGACGAGATCCCCAACGACATCACCCGCAAGACGCCGGCGAGTTTTGAACCGACCATCGATTACTGCGTCGTAAAGATCCCGAAGTGGGCCTTCGAGAAATTCCCCTCGAGTGATCCGACGCTTGGCACACAAATGAAGTCGGTTGGCGAAGCTATGGCTATCGGGCGGACCTTCAAGGAAGCGTTTCAAAAAGGTCTGCGCTCTCTTGAGGTTCGCAGCGCCTTCCGGGTGCCTGCCGACCTCGACGACACCGAGCTGCGCCGAAGGCTGGTTGTGCCGTCTGCCGAGCGGGTCTACTTCGTGATGCATGCGCTCACAATCGGTTACCCGCCGGAAGAGCTTCACCAGCTTACAAAAATCGATCCGTGGTTTCTGGACAACTTATCCCAGATCATCGAGCGCGAGCGCGAGCTTCGACGCGAGCGGATAGAGACGATCTCCCCCAAGGACCTGCGTGAGGCCAAGCGAATGGGCTTCTCTGATCAGCGCCTCGCTACGGTGCTTGGGTCGACTGAAGAGCGGGTGCGCGATGTGCGAATCGAGATGGGAATAAGGCCGGTGTTCAAACGTGTCGATACCTGTGGCGCGGAATTCGAGTCCTTTACGCCATATCTCTATTCGACCTATGAAGATGAGGACGAATCCGATGTGACGTCGCGCAAAAAGGTGATGATCCTGGGCTCCGGACCGAATCGCATCGGCCAAGGTATCGAGTTTGATTACTGCTGCTGTCACGCTGCGTTTGCGCTCAAGGAAGAGGGCTTTGAGTCGATAATGGTGAACTGCAACCCGGAGACGGTCTCAACCGACTATGACACCTCCGATCGTTTGTACTTCGAACCGGTCACTTTTGAAGACGTGATGGAGATAGTCGAACGCGAACGTCCATACGGACTCATCGTTCAGTTTGGCGGACAGACTCCGCTGAACCTGGCGATGCGGTTGCTTGAGGCCGGCGTTCCGATCATCGGAACTTCTCCCGAGTCGATTGATCTTGCCGAGGACCGAAAGCGTTTCGGCAATCTTCTGATAGAGCTTGGCATACCACAGCCGCCAAACGGAACTGCGACCTCTAATGAGGAAGCACGCGATGCGGCGGCGGAGATCGGCTATCCGGTGCTTGTGCGCCCGAGTTATGTGCTCGGCGGCCGGGCTATGCAAATCGTCTATGACGAAGCGACGCTCGACAACTACATGACCTTCGCCGTAGAAGCGTCTCCTGAGCATCCGGTCCTGATAGATTCATTCCTCGAAGACGCGGTCGAGATAGACGTCGATGCTCTGTCGGACGGCGAGCGAGTGGTAATCGCCGGGATTCAACAGCACATTGAAGAAGCCGGCATACATTCCGGCGATTCGTCGTGCGTGCTGCCGCCCTGGGGTATCAAGACGGAGCATCTCGATTCGATGCGCCGGTATACCCGGGAGCTTGCAAAGGCGCTGAACGTAATCGGCTTGATGAACATTCAATTCGCGATCTGGCGCGACACGGTTTACGTGCTGGAAGTAAATCCGCGAGCCTCCCGAACGGTTCCGTTTGTATCTAAGGCCACCGGCGTTCCGCTTGCAAAACTTGCGGCGCGGTTGATGATCGGCAGAAAGCTCTCCGAGTTCAATCTCCCTGAAGAGCTCAAGGTCGATCGGTTCTACATCAAGACGCCGGTCTTCCCTTTTGTGAAGTTTCCCGGCGTGGACCCGGTGCTTGGTCCCGAGATGCGCTCGACTGGTGAAGTGATGGGAGTGGCGGAGGACTTTGGCAGCGCTTACTTGAAAGCGCAGCAGGGCGCCGGAACAAAGCTTCCGCGAGAAGGATCGGTGTTTATCAGCGTGAACGATCAGGACAAGCGCGGCGCGCCCGAGCTAGCTCGCGAGTTTCACGAGATGGGGTTTAAGATCGTGGCGACTCGCGGGACCCAGAAACGTCTGGAAGCAGCGGGAATCCCTTGTGAATTCGTTTACAAAGTAAACGAAGGACGCCCGAACGTCGCCGATCTGGTCAAGAGCCGCCAAGTCGACTTGATCATCAACACGCCTCTGGGCCGGACATCGTTTTACGACGAGCGCTCAATCCGACGCGCAGCTATTCAGTACTCGGTGCCGTGCGTGACGACGATGACTGGAGCTGTTGCGACTGTGGCTGCGATTCGCGCGCTTCGAGAAGAAGAGCTTCAGGTAAGGAGTCTTCAGGATTACCACGCGCAGGCGGCAAGTAAGTAGACTCGCGAGCTTCAACAACTATTTTGTCGTCGCTGCCTCGCTGGCTCGAAGCGACTCAATCCGCCACGAGAACTCCTCCGTCAACTTTAACGTCCAGCCAACTTTTACAAACGCGATTCGACCGTCTTTGTCTATAAACCACGTCGTCGGAAAAGTGTGGATACCCGTTTTGTCCAAATATCCGTCATCGAACAAGACGCTGAAGTCATACTTGTTCATCTTCATCCATTTCGGGACATCCGCAGGGTTTGCGTCGTTGTTGATGCTCAGTATCAACACATTCGGATCGTTCTTGTATTTCTCGTGCAGCTTCTGGAATTCGGGCATCTCCTGAACACACGGGCCGCACCAGATCCCCCAGATATTTACAACAGCGATTTTGCCTTTCAACTCGGGAGAAGCTAACGATTTGCCCTCTAGCGACTTGAGGCTGAACGCGTTGATTGGCTGGGGAGCCTTGATGCGGTCGGCAAGCACGTTCGTTCGGCGGGTGATGGCGTCACCTTCACCGACTTTTGCCAGGTACTTGTCATAGCCATCGAGACCGCCGTTCCTTATCTCGTAGAGCGCTCTAAGCGCGTTGCCGTTTTTGTTCTCGATAGGTGTAGCCACCAGCGAACCCTTCATGTAGTACTCTTCGGCTTTGAGGTATTCCTTCTTAGACTGATAAAACTGCCCGAGGTGGTAAAGGTTTACCACGTCCGCGGGGTTGAGTTTGTGCGACTGCAGCAGCTCCCTTTCAGCTTCTTCATTTCGCCCCTCCTTAAAAAAGACCCAGCCAAGCGCGTCGTACATCATACCGGTCATCCAACCTAAATTCTTCTCGTATTCGGCGTCTGTCTTGTAGACCCCGCGCTGGCTTTCTATCTTTTTCTTCGCTTCGATGATGCCTTCTCGGGCCCATGATTCGGCTTCGCGGAAGTTGGTTCTGCGTTCCGCAAGCGCAATTGCTGCTGCCGGGTAAGTCATATGGATGTTCGTCTTTTCGTAATCGATCATGCTCTTCGCACCGTTGAACACTTCGACGTTTCCAATGCCGGCATCATCTTTGATTTCGTAGAAGAGGTTCCGGCAGACTTCTCCGAGCAGCCCCTTATGGAAGTGCCGAGGGCGGCTGACATAATCTTGCAGCATCTTTCGAAATGCTATCGCTTTTGCCGGATCCTTTTTCTGTTTCTCTCGAGTGAGCGCGGCCGACCATTCACGGATGCGCGCTATAAGCACCCACTCGGCCGATCGGCCTACCGGTTCGAGTTGCAAGATTCGATCCCCGATCTCTTTCTTCTTGTCGGCTAGCTTCAGCGCCTCGTATTGGTTGAAGACCGCGCGCAACGCGCCGATGTGGGTTCCGCGCCTCTTGAGGAAGGAATCAATATCAGCCTCGATCTCCTTTTGTTTTGCTTCGGAATTCAAATCGATCATCCCGCTTATGGCTCGCCAATATTCCCCGTGAACCGCGTTTGAGTCGGGCGTAACTCCCAGGGCGCGTTTCAACAGCGTATAGGCCTCAGTGCTTTTCCTCTGGTTGAGGAGATAGGATGCTTGCAAATAGAGGGCGTTGACATTGTTCGGATCAGCTTTCAACGCTTCCGTGAACGCGTCGGTCGAAGCCTTGAGCTTTGCTTCGTCCCGGCCGTGCTGCTGATTGGAATATTGGGAGTAGAGAGCCGATGCCTTGATGACCAGCAATTCCGCCGGATTCGTGACCTTGCTTAAGTGCGGTTCGATGAATGCGAGAGCGTCTTCAAGCTTTCCTTGCGCGCGAATGACCGATGCACGCAACCAGATGACATCGTCATTTCCTGCCAGTAACGCGAGCATCTTCTCACTTGCGTCGAGCGACTCTTTGCTGCGTTCGTCGTGAAAGTTCAACGCGCCTGTGAACGCAAACCAGCCCCAACCATTTTTCTGGTTGGCGGCTATCAACTTCTCGGCCAACTCCACACCCTCATCAGCCCTTTCGTTTCGGCTGGCATTCATTATCAACCAGACTTTGACGTTAACGTCGTCGGGGTGTTGTTCAGCGAGTTTCTTGCCCTCAACATAGCCGCCTTCAAAGTCCCTGGCGAAGTACATTGCCCGCAATTTCGCCGCCGCTGAGGTGCTATCACTCGGTGAGTTCTGAGCAGAAACAGAACCGACACAGAGGCAGACAACAATGATGGTGCGCGCGATGAGAGAAGTGGTTCGGGTGTTCATTTTGTCTCCGATTGGCTGGGCAACAACGGTGTCTAGTCACCCTCGCGATTCTGGCACTCATTGGACCAGGGTTCACGTTTACAGTCTTGATGAGGCTGAATCTACGGCAGCTAGCAGAGCGTGTCAATCGGAAACTCTCTTGGGTGCGCGTCACGTTTTCGCGCATACCCAACTCGTCAGAGACTGCGTAAAAAGCCAAAAACACGTTCCGAGTTAGGTCCTGGACCGGACATTCTGGATCATGGAATAATCGCAAAGCCACCGCCAGTCAATAATGAGATAAATCGCACTGAGATTGCGCTCAAGGGACCGGGAGATAGGGATGAGGTATTTATTAGCCGGGTCGCTGCCCTTTGGTGTGGTGTTAATCCTCGGAGCGCACAAATTAGCTCGACAATCCCTTTCCATCGACAAGGACACGGCGTTTGAGACCCTAAAAAAGGGCAACTTGTTTCGCAATCGCGCCGCCCGCGTAGTTGTTGCTGGTTTCATTGCCACATTTCTCTGCGTCGGGTCAGGGCTCGGTCAGTGCGAATCACCTCTTGATCAGCAACTCATCGGGGAACTTACCTTCGACACTCTTTATTCGTCATATCAACTGCAACCGGGAGAGACTATCGACCTTAATCTGTCCACTCAGTGCTGCCTGGGCCTTTCCATAGGGTGCTGCCTTGCTCTGAAGCCGGTCGGAGAATGCACAGTTTGGTCGCTTGACGATAGCTCCTTTGCGAAGATTGATCCCAAAACTGGCTTACTGACAGTTGAGCAGACTGTGCCCCCTGGCCAAGTACTTACTGTTACGGCAAGCATTGAGAATGGTCGTAAAGTGCTCACGATCCCCGTGTTCATATATAACGCCGATACTCATCCACTGGTAGGGGTCTGGTCGGAATCCGCGCGGTTCTCCTGTCAGACCGGTGAACAGTTTGAAACCAGCGAACCGATCCGGGAGCTGATCTTTCGAGCTGACGGGACGATGTTTGTTACCCGATTCCTTTTTGAGACATATCACGACTACACTGCGATCTACGAGGTAAAGTTAAACAAAAGGAAGGTTTCATTCACCATTCGACAGGCAAATATGCTCCCCAAGAGAATAGATGGAGCAGGCCGGTTTAAGCTCGTGGATGGTTTGTTGGTTTTAAAGGAGTTGTCGCTTGGCCGGTTTACGGCTGGAGAGACTACGGCTTGTAGATACGAGTTCAAGCGAGTAGGTACTCAACATTGAAAGACCGTTAGCTCTGCGCTTCGAATACTCTGGACTGGTGGTCCGTCGACACTGCGCGGCACGCAAGCTAAGCGCGCGTCCAGATAGTTGACTGCTACAGCGTCAACACGGGCGAGCCTACTTGCGCTGCCGTGTTGCCAACCGCCGCGTTTCTCCGCGCTGCTTGTTGAGTGGGTCCATCAACCTGGAATTGCGTGCCCATTCGGCTCCTCGTTCTGCTGGCTTGCCAAAGACTTCCGGGGTGACATAGGTCCCGCGTTCCCGTTCCGGCTTGCTCTCTTCCGACTTGAACGGATGGCTCCGCATCACCGCATCCGAGCGCACACCGGTCAACTGCCACGAAACCTCCACATTCGGCAGGTTGGTTTTGATCGTAAAACGATTGTGCTTAACCTTCTCCGCCACGATTGCCTGAGCAAACGTACCAACGACAGTGAGTTGGTAGCGGAGGTCGCGGTTTAACGAGTCGAACCACTCCGGAAGAGTCACGACACCCTCCCCTTTGGAGTCGGTGACGATGTTGCCACTGTACAGGTTGAGGACTTCCGAGGATTCGATTGCTGCGTGTAACAGGTACTTGTTCTCTGGGTCCAGTGGATGGTCTATCCTGAAGTTCTTTGTGCCTGAGACGTTTAGGTTGCCGCTACCAGCCGCACCGCTTATGTCGAGGCTGCCGTTGATGTCGACATCGCCGCGAAACAGTCCAGCTCGGCCGGACGGATTGCCGGAACCGCCGGTTGCAACGATGCCTACGCCGCCAACGCCGACGTCGGCATTGCCGCCGGTTGCATTCACCCCAGTCCCGGCAAAAGGTTCGCCTAAAAAGGCACCGGTGGCATTGCCGCCAACCACCACCAGTCCATCTCCGCCTCTTACGTCGCCTTCGAGGTTGGTCGTGCTGCCGTTGCCGCCGGTGGCGACGATGGCGTGCCCGCCGGCATTGTTGCCTCCCAAGGTTCTAACGCTTTCGCCGCCGATGACGACCAACCCGCTGCCGCCTTGAACTGGACTGAAACCGCCCGTCGCCGCGACGCCAGGACCACCCTGGGTCGGGCTAAACCCGCCGGTTCCATCCACGCCAACACCACCGCGATTGCCGAATCCAGAATTGCCACCGAGGCCTTTCACGCCGTTTCCTCCGGTGCCGGTGTTGCTGCTATCGCCCTCGCCGTACACACCGAGAGGTCCCAATCCCATCACTCCGCGACCAGTATTGCTATGGTTGATTACTGTTAAGACCGGGCCGGATGCAACAGAGCCGCTCAACAAAAGAGGAACTGCCACACCGAGCGGCGAACCAGTTGTGCCGTCGCCCATCAGCGTTGAATCATGAGATACGAATAGCAGACCAGTCACTGCCGCCGTTGTCTGAATCGTACCGTCGGGGAACTTGTAGCCGCCGAGCGTCGTTTCGATCATCCCCTGCACCGTCAGCTTTGACATTGGCGAAGGAACGCCGATTCCGATGTTTCCATTTAACTGGCTAATGATGGAATCGCCTAGGATCGAATTTCCGGAAGGACTAGTATCCACCCACATTGAAATCCTTCCGACAGTTCCCGTTCCATGCACCGCCGGACTCGCCTGGAACATCAACCCATAGTTGGGGCCATAGTTGGGGTTGGAAATATCTCCA
>Ga0075418_10002885_pt1 | contig 19644 bp, 17 predicted proteins | sample SoiMetdeltSBSDD2_FD_81776 | JGI IMG/M metagenome (GOLD analysis project Ga0075418, IMG submission 81776) | Bulk soil microbial communities from a Populus tree surrounding site in Tennessee, USA - Soil MetaG P. deltoides SBSDD2 | ecosystem: Environmental > Terrestrial > Soil > Tree plantation...
TCCGCACCAGGTCCTACACCACACTTTCTCGACAGCCGAGGCGCCAGCGGTGGCGCGCAGGTCTGCCGGCACGCCCGCCGCTGTGGCGCGACTGGCTGCGAATACCGCTACGCCCGCCACCATGGTGAGCGCTGTCCTTATTAACGCCTGGGGGCCTGCCCCCGGCGAAAGAGGCAGCGATGAGAATGCCTTTGTGCATGTAGTACCTCCGCGGTTGGTCCGGCTGTACAATCGAGCCGGTGCGCAAGCCTGGGCGGCCGGCTTCGGGCAGTTCCATGCGCGCTCCTCGGGAGGGGCAAGAAGGGCAAAGGCTCGGATACAAATCTAGCTAAATGCCGTTCGGCATCCACAAGCCGGCAGCCGATGCGGCTGGCCTGCGAAGCGCAAGCCGAAGCGCCGGGCCCGCACCCTCAATCGGTGCTATCTGGGCCGAATTGGCGCGGCGATTCTCACGCCGATTTGCCTTAATCCTGGGCGAACCTATGCTATCAGGCAGCCGGCCACCCGCAGCTGCCCAAAACTCGCAAGGACCAATCCGTTGAAACCGTCCTCCAATCTCGACCTGAAGCGGGTCTCACAGAAGCTTTCAGACCCACTCAACCGCCGCAATGTGCTGTTCGCTGGCGCCGGCGTCCTTGCCCTGGCGGCCGCCTCCGCCTGGTTCATGTCATCCTCAAGCGAGCCAAGCGCGGCAACCAAGCCCTCCCGCAAGAGTGGGCGCGTGACCGAGGTTCCAGTCAATGAGCTGATGGAGCCCGGCCCGCTGCCCGAGCTCATGGTTGGCGATCCGAAAGCGCCAGTCACCATCGTCGAATACGCGTCCATGACCTGCGGACATTGCGCCAACTTCCACAACAACATCTATCCGGCGCTGAAGACGAAATACATCGACACCGGCAAGGCGCGCCTGATCATGCGCGAGTTCCCGCTCGATGATCGGGCGACGGGCGCTGCCATGCTCGCCCGCTGCGCCGGCGATGGCAAAACCTTCCCCTTGATATCGGCATTGTTCGCGCGGCAGGAGGAGTGGGCGTTCGTGCCGAAGGAGAACTTCGTGGCCGAGCTGTCCAAGTTTGCCAAGCAGGCCGGCTTCACGGACGAAAGCCTGCGCGCCTGCCTCAGCGACCAGGCGCTGATGGATAAGGTTCTGAAGGTGCGCGGGCGCGGCGCTGACGAGTTCGGCGTGAACTCGACGCCAACATTCTTTATCAATGGAAAGCGTCTTGCCGGCGGCTCGATCGAGGACTTCGACAAGGCGATCGAGCCGCTGTTGAAGAGCTGAGGGACCGTTGCCGAAGCATCGCGCATTTGTCGCCCTTGCCATGATCGGCGCGCTCGCGGGCGGATGCTCGGGTGAGGTGCCGACGCTGACCTCGAGCGGTCAGACGGCACAAGCGGCGACGCTTGCCACCCCTGGCGAGGCCACGCCCGATACCCCGGCGTTCAACCCGTTCTCGGAGGGGCCGGCCACCGTCGGTGCCCGCGAGGTGCTGCAAAATCCGTCTATGGCGGAGGTGATGAAGGTTGGCACATTGCCGGACATGGCGCTCGGGCGCGCCGACGCACCAGTCACCATCATCAAATATGCGTCGATGACCTGCCCTTACTGCCGGCGGTTCCAGCTCGAGGCGTTCCCCGTCCTCAAGAAGGACTACATTGATACCGGCAAGGTCCGCTTCATCATCCGCGAATTCCCGATCGGCAAGCAGTCGGGCCTGGCCACCGTTGCCCTGCGCTGCGCGGCGCCGGACAAGTACTTCGCCCTCTATGACAAGTTGATGGCTCAGCAAACCTCCTGGGTCAGCCAGGAGGTGCGCCCCGACCCCATCTTCAAGGTGGCTGCCCAAGTGGGGATGACGCGGGCCGAATTTGACTCGTGCCGTGAGAATCGCGGCATGATTGCCGGGCTCAACTGGGTCAAGGATCGGGGCCGGACGCTCGGCGTCATCGGCACGCCGAACTTCTTCATTCAGGGCAAACTGGTTAAGTCGGTGATCGGGATCAAGGAAATCCGCGAGATGGTGGATCCGATCCTGGCCGGACGGGTGGCCGAGGCCAACGCCCCAACCCGCTGAGCGGCTGATTGGGCCGATTTGTCGTGTAGCTGTAGCGTGTGGGTTGGGTTAGGGCGTAGCCCGTAACCCCACATTTTCCGGATCTTTTGCGTTCGCGTTGGGGTTTGGCGCGGGCGCGCTAACCCAACCTCGTGAGGTTGTTGGTCCCATGCACATAAACCGGCTTCGGCTCTTGGGCTTCAAGTCCTTCGTCGAACCGACCGAACTCATTATCGAGAAGGGGCTGACCGGCGTGGTGGGCCCGAACGGCTGCGGCAAGTCCAACCTGCTCGAAGCCTTGCGCTGGGTTATGGGCGAGACCTCGCACAAGAGCATGCGCGCCGCCGCCATGGATGACGTGATCTTCTCCGGCACCTCGACCCGGCCTGCGCGCAACAGCGCGGAAGTCACCATCTTCATCGACAACAGCGACCGCAAGGCACCGGCCGAGTTCAACGGCGGCGACACCCTGGAGGTGACACGCCGCATCGAGCGGGAAGCGGGTTCGGCCTATCGCGTCAACAGCCGCGAGGTGCGCGCCCGCGACGTGCGCATCCTGTTCGAGGATGCCGCCACCGGCGCACGTTCGCCGGCCCTGGTGCGCCAGGGGCAAATCAGCGAGATCGTCAACGCCAAGCCCGAGCAACGCCGCCGCATCCTGGAGGACGCCGCTGGCATCGCCGGCCTGCACAGTCGCCGGCACGAGGCCGAACTGCGGCTACGCGCCGCCGAAAGCAACCTCGCCCGCGTCAGCGACATCCTGGGTCAGCTCGGCTCACAGATCGAAAGCCTGAAGCGGCAGGCGCGGCAGGCCCGCCGCTATAAGGAACTGTCGGTCGAGATCCGCAAGGGCGAGGCCGTGCTCGCACATCTGCGCTGGGTGGATGCGCAGGCGCAGGTCGACGCCGAGGAGACAGCACTGGCCGCTGGCCTGGAGAGGGTTGGACGCGCCACCGAGGCCGAGACCAAGGCGGTGGTGGCCGAAGCGGAGACCGCGGACAGGATTCAGCCGCTGCGCGAGCAGGAAGCCGCCAAGGGCGCGGTGCTGCACCGCTTCAAGCTCGAGCAGGACAACCTGGAGCGCGAGGCGCAGCGTACGGCGGCCCGTCAGCGCGAGTTGGAAGGCCGCATCGCCCAGCTCGGGCGCGATCTGGCACGGGAGGAATCGCTGATCGCCGAGGCCAAGGACACCCTCGCCCGCCTCGACGCCGAGACCCAGTCGCTCGCCAACACCACGCGCCTGGCCGCCGACTTCGAGCAGAAGGCGCTCGCCGACTACGACGCCGCTGCCTCCGCCCTGAAGGTCGCAGAGGCGCGCCTCGCGGACCTCACCACCCGCACGGCGGAAGCACGTGCGCGCCGGCAGAGTCTTGATGCCCAGCGCAGCGAGCGGCAGGGCCAGGTTGCCAAGCTCGAGCGGCAGATGCTGGCGCTGGAGGCGCAGACGCGCGAAATCGTCGGCCGCGCGCCGGACGCCTCCAAGCTGAAGGCCGCCGCCGAGGCCGGCCAGCTGCTAATGGCTGCGATGGCCGACATCGAAGCGAGGACCATTGCCGCCGAGGAGGCCGCGCAGGCGGCAGCCGCGGACGCTAAGGCCAAGGCCGAGACCGCGGCCAAGCTTGGCCTCACGGCCGGCCAGCTCAAGACCGAGGTCGACACGCTGGCCAAGTTGCTGATGCCGGCCGGCGACAGCGGCCTGCCGCCGATCCTGGATCAGATCAAGGTGGCGGCGGGCTATGAGATGGCGCTGGCCGCCGCACTCGGTGAAGACCTCGACGTGCCGGCCGCACAAGAAGCGCCGGTGCATTGGCGCGTCAATGCCGCAAGCGGCAAGGATCCAGCCCTGCCGAAGGGCGTCGAGCCGCTCATCGACCAGGTCGCCGGCCCGGCCGAGCTGACGCGGCGCCTGCGCCAGGTCGGCATCGTCGCCCGTGCCGATGGCCCGCATCTGCAACGCCTGCTGATCGCAGGCCAGCGTTTGGTGTCCCGTGAGGGCGACCTGTGGCGTTGGGACGGATTCGTCGCAGCCGCGCAGGGCGCGATGGCCGCCGCTAGCCGGCTTGCCGAGCGCAGCCGCCTCGGTGCGCTGGCCGCCCAGGAGGCGCAATCGCGCAAGGCCTCCGAGCAAGCCCGCGCCGCATCCGAGGCCGCCACCGAGCAGCATCGCGCGGCGCAAGCCGAGGAGAAGAACCTGCGCCAGCTGTGGCGCGATGCGCAAGCCAAGTTGGCCCAGACGCGCGACTTGCTGACCGACATGGAGCGGCAAGCACGCGAGACCGAGTCGCGCATTGCCTCGGTCGCCGACGCCAAGTCGCGCGTCGCCGAGGCGCTCGTGGAGGCGCACGAGAAGCTGGCCGAGGTCGAGACTGCGCTCAAGGAACAGAGCGGCATCGAGACCCTGGAGAGCGAACTTTCCGGCTCGCAAAAGGAAACGGCCGAGCTGCGCACCAAGGCCAGCGAAAGCCGCACCGAGCTCATTACGCTGGAACGCGAACATCGCGCCCGCAGCGAGCGCCAGACCGCCATCGTTGCCGAGCGTGAACGCTGGGAGACGCGCAGTGCCGGTGCCGGCGAGCAGATCGCCACCCTCAAGGAGCGCATCGCCGAGACGCAGGGCGAGGTCGCCACCATCAGCGACCTGCCCGGCATGATCGAGGAGCAGCGCCAGAAGCTGATGAGTGGGCTGGCCCAGGCCGAGCAGGAGCGCCAGGCCGCCGCCGATGCGTTGGCTACCGCCGAAGGCATCCACCGCCAGGCCGCCCAGGAGTTGCGCGCCGCGCAGTCAGCCGTCTCCGACGAGCGCGAGGCTCGCGCCCGCGTCGAGACGCGGCTTGAAGGTGCGCGCGATCGCCGCAGCGAGGAAGCGCGCAAGATCCGCGAGCAGCTCGGCTGCGCGCCGGACGGCTGTCTTGCGCTTGCCGAGCTGTCGGTCGACGCGAGCCTTCCGCGGCTGGAAGAGGCCGACACCGTGCTCAACCGCCTGAAGGCCGATCGCGAGCGGCTGGGCGGCGTCAACCTGCAGGCCGACGACGACTTGACCAGCATGACCGAGCAATTCGAGGGCATGGACAAGGAGAAGTCGGACGTCGAGGAGGCGATCGCCAAGCTGCGCTCGGGCATTGCCCAGATCAACGACGAGGGCCAGAGCCGCCTGCAGGAGGCCTTCGACACCGTCAACGGCCACTTCCAGCGGCTGTTCACCACCCTGTTCGGCGGCGGCGAGGCGCGACTTGCCATGGTCGAGGGCGAGGATCCGCTGGAGAGCGGACTGGAAATCGTCGCCAAGCCGCCCGGCAAGAAGCCCGCGACGCTGTCTCTGCTGTCCGGCGGCGAGCAGTCGCTGACCGCCCTGGCGCTGATCTTCGCCGTGTTCCTCACCAACCCGTCGCCGATCTGCGTGCTGGACGAGGTCGACGCGCCGCTCGACGACGCCAACGTCGACCGCTTCTGCACGCTGATGGAGCACATGGCCGCCGATACGGCGACGCGCTTCCTGGTCATCACCCACCACCCGATGACCATGACGCGCATGAACCGGCTGTTCGGCGTGACCATGGGTGAGAAAGGCGTCAGCCAGCTCGTCTCGGTCGACCTGGAGACCGCGCAGCGCTTCACGGGCGCCGCGGCTTAATTGTAGCAGTTGGCCCAGCAGTATATTCTTTGACTTCGCACGACCTCACTTTTTGCAACGGACGGTCAATGGGTAAGGTGCGCTGGCAAAAGCACGGCGGACAATTGATTGCGTTCAGTTCCCCACGAGTCGCCGGTCGCGCTCCGCCAATGCGATGGCGGGACCGAGCCGGTCTTTGTTGTTGTGATGACGTGCTGCGATGTTCGGTGGACGTGTCCGGTTGATACCGGCTTCCTCAACGCGAATGCGGTAGAGGTTCCAACATCTGGGCACGTAATCCCTATTGCGGACGAGGCAAGGCGATGCCCTCATGCAGGAGCTTCTGCCGCAGTGTCCCAGGTGCCTGTCGGCCTACCTTGGTTCCCATCCAGAATGGAGCCCCGCGGCACGTACGTTCGGTCACCAAGAAACTGCCTGAGCGCACAGGGCGACTTGCGGTTCGCCGCCACCCCGTAGCCCGATTGTCGCACGTCGGAGTAGTTGGTCGTTTTCGGGGTCGTCCGTGCGTGTTCTGCCGCACCCCCCATTCCTTGACACCCTGGTAGGCCACCCCTATGTTGCGGCCGCGTTTTGATGGGCCCCGGGGGGAGTCGGGCCGCCTCCCCACGAGGACGTTTGTCATGTCAGATCCAGCCGACAAGCGAGGCCGTCGTCAGGGCGAGATGAGCCCTGAAGAGCTGGCAGCGTTCCAGGCGAGGGTTTCCGACCTCGACAGCAAGCTCGACAAGGTCCGTGAGCAGCGGCATGGCCGCGACTCCGACCAGGATGCCGAGATGCGCGGGCGCGGTATGGCATACGGCATGCGGATGGCCACCGAGCTGGTCTCGGCGGTGATCGTCGGCGGGCTGATCGGGTACGCGCTGGATTGGTGGCTTGGCACCAAGCCTTGGCTGTTTCTGCTCTTCTTCGTGTTGGGGTTCGCAGCCGGCGTCCTCAACGTCCTGAGGGCCTACGAGCGGATGCAGAAGGAATTCATGGCCAAGACGGGCGGCCGCATCGGCCACAGTGTCCCGGACGACGAGGACTGATAGGGGATTTGCAGTGGCAGCACCGCAACATGGGGCCGAGGCAGGCGGAATGCCCGATCCCATTCATCAGTTCGACATCCACACCATCATTCCCATCAAGCTGTTCGGCTGGGACGTCTCGTTCACCAACTCTTCGCTGTACATGGTGTTGGCGGTACTTCTGATCGCCGGCTTCTACATGGTGTCGATGCGCGCCCGCTCGCTGGTGCCGACACGCATCCAGTCCGTCGCCGAGATCAGCCACGAGTTCGTCGCCGGCATGCTGCGCGACAGCGCCGGCCACAGCGGCATGAAGTACTTTCCCTTCGTATTCTCACTCTTCATGTTCATCTTCGCCGCGAACATGCTGGGCATGATCCCCGGCGCCTTCACGGTGACAAGCCACATCGTCGTAACTGCCGCGCTGGCCGCGCTGGTGTTCTTCACGGTGCTGGTGGTCGGCTTCGCCAAGAACGGCCTGCACTTCCTCAAGCTGTTCGTGCCGGAGGGAGTACCGATCCTGATCCTGCCGCTGGTGGTGGCGATCGAGGTGATCTCCTTCCTGTCGCGCCCGATCAGCCACTCCGTGCGTCTGTTCGCCAACATGCTGGCCGGACACATCACGCTCAAGGTGTTCGGCGGCTTCGTCGTGATGCTGTTGGGCGCCGGGTCCTACTCGATCCTGGCGCCGCTGCCTCTCGCCTTCGCGGTGGCGCTCACCGCGCTCGAGTTCCTGGTGGCGTTCCTGCAGGCCTACGTCTTCACCATGCTCACTTGCATGTATCTCAACGACGCGCTCCATCCGGGACACTAGAATCGAGCGCTGCGCATCTGCATCGACTAACCACTCAAAGGGAGTAGTAATCCATGGATCCCGCCTCCGCGAAGCTCATCGGCGCCGGCCTTGCCGCCATCGGCACGGGAGCTGCCGCTATCGGCGTCGGCAACCTGTTCGGCCAGTTCCTGCAGGGCGCGCTGCGCAATCCGTCGGCCGCCGACGGCCAGTTCGGCCGCCTGATCTTCGGCTTCGCCGTGACGGAAGCGCTCGGCATCTTCGCGCTGCTCATCGCCTTCCTGCTGCTGTTCACCTGATCCGGTAGGCACCGCAAACCGGGGCTCATCATGGCTCAGAAGTCGACCACCGCTGCCAGCACGACCACGCCTGCCGAGGGCGTCGGTCCCGGCAAGGTGTTTCCGCCGCTCGACCACACCACGTTCGTTCCGCAGCTGGTGTGGCTGGCGATCAGCTTCGGCCTGCTCTACGTGCTGCTGAAGCGCGTGGCTCTGCCGCGCGTCACCGAGGTCATCGAAGAGCGGGCCGACCGCATCCGACGCGACCTTGAGCAGGCGGAAAAGCTGAAGGCGGAGACGGAAGGCGCGCTCGCCGCCTACGAGCAGGCTCTGACCGACGCACGCTCCAAGGCCAGCGGCATCATCAAGACCATGCGCGATGGCTTGACCGCCGAGGTCGACAAGGAGCGGGCGAGAGTCGAGGCCGAGATCGCCCGCAAGGTGGCCGACGCCGAGGCTCGCATCGAGCAGACCAAGTCGCGGGCGCTGGCCAGCGTCAACGACATCGCCACCGAGACGGCCAGCGCCATCGTCAAGAAGCTGATCGGCGCCGACGTGAGTCCGGACGAGTTGCAGAAGGCGCTGGTTCGGCGCGCGGCGGAGTAGGAGACCACCATGTTTTCGCCGAGAGCGGCCGAGTTCTGGGTTCTGGTCTCGTTCGTCGTATTCGGGCTGATCGTCCTGTACTACAAAGTCCCGGCGATGATCGCCAAGCTCCTGGACGAGCGCTCGGAGGCGATCCGCAAGGAAATCGACGAGGCGCGCCGCCTGCGCGAGGATGCCCAGAAGCTGCTTGCCGACTACCAGCAGAAGCACCGCTCTGCGGGCCAGGAGGCCGGTGCAATCGTCGAGGAGGCGCGCAAGGAGGCGGAAGCCTTTGCCCAGGAAACCCGCGCTGGCCTCAAGGACACGCTGGAGCGCCGGACCAAGCTCGCCGAGGACAAAATCGCCCGCGCCGAGGCGCAGGCGGTCGACGAGGTGCGCGCCGCGGCCGTGGAACTGGCCATTGCGGCAGCCGAGAAGATCCTGCGCGAGAAGTCGGCCGGCGCTAGCGGCGCTGCCCTCATCGATCAGGGCATCCGCGACCTGAAGGGCCGCCTGAACTGACCTGGCGTTCTGGGTCCCGGCTCTGGACGGCGCTCAGGCCGGGATGACAAAGGCTACTTCTGCCCCAGAAACGCGGTGATGGCCGCACCGGCCTGACCGATCGCCACCACGCCGTCGAGGTGGCCGCGCCCGCCCTTGATCTTGACGTGCTGGAGCGGCGTTCCGTCCGCCTTGATCAGGTTCGCCGTCTGATTAATGCCGTCGGCATGGAAGACCTGGTCGTCATCTGAAGTGATCAGCAGGACTGGCGCGTCGACCTTCTTTAAGCCGTCGGCCAGGTTGCTGCCGCCTGCCACGAACAGCTGATTGGCCTTTGCGAGATAGAGAAAGTGATTGGCATCCGACACGGCCGCTCGCGCCCGGCCAGCCGCATCGAGCGCAGCCTCGATGGCGTACTTGCAGTCGGTCAGGCAGCCGGCAGGGTCCTTGTCGGCTGCCGCCCACTTGCGCCCCAGGCTCGGGCCGTTCGTCCAGGCCCAATGCTGGGCATGCAGCGTCACCACCTTCAGCGCTGCGACAAGCCCTTCAGTCGGCTCCTTGCCGCCATAGTAGTTGCCACCGTTCCAGTTGGCATCGAGGCGGATCGGCGTGGCCCAGGCATCGACCCAGGCAATCAGATAGCCGTCGGCTTCGCCCGCGCCGATCACGGGCACCGCCTTGCCGACCATCTCGGGGTACGCTGATGCCCATTCGTAGACCTGCAGGGCGCCCATCGAGGCACCCATCACGGCATGCAGGCGCCTGATGCCGAGGCTCTCCAGCAGCGCCTTCTGCACGTTGACGAAGTCGCGGATCGTGACGATCGGAAACGTCGGCCCATAGGGCTTGCCGGTCTCCGGGTTGACGCTCACGGGCCCGGTGGTGATCACGTTCGGGTCCTTGGCGTTGAGGTTCACCAGCGTGTCGGCCGAGAGGACGTAGTAGGTGTTGGTGTCGATGGCCTTGCCGGGGCCGATGATGGCATCCCAGTAGCCGGCGGCCTTGTCGTCCGGCTTGTACTTTCCGGCCGCGTGGCTGGTGCCCGAGAAGAAATGCGTGATCAGGATGGCATTGGATTTGTCGGCGTTGAGCTGCCCGTAGGATTCCCAGCCGACCCGCAGGTTTTTGATCGGCTTGCCGCCGGCCGTCGTGTAGCTCGGCAGCTCGAACGTCTTCTTCTCGGTCATCAGATCCTGGGCTGCAGCAGCGGCCGAGAACATGCCCGCCATGGCCAGCGAAAGTGCAAGCACACGCTTCAGCATTGTCACCTCCCGTTTGTTATTGGACACCATAGTATACGCCCTATCGCGACCTTCCTTCGACTAGCGTGCCGATGGCGATGCCGCCAATGATCAGCATCATGGCGCAGATGAGCGACAGCGTGATCGGCTCGCCCAGCATGAGGGAGGCACCGGCAGTCCCCACCACCGGTGTGGCGAGCAGCCCGAGCGAGGTCGTCATGGCGGGCAGGCTGCGGTTGACCATGGCCATGGCCCAGTACCCGAGCGCCGTGCCGATTACGCTGGAATAGGCGACGCCCAGCAGCAGCGGCGGCGTCCAGGTCACATTCGGCACGCCCTCGATCATGTAGGCGAGGCCGGCCAACGTTACGGTCGCGAGCACCACCTCCCACAGCACCAGCTGGAACGGCGTCGACACCCAGCGATGGCCGCGCACCTGCAGGATGCTGATCGCCCAGCACAAGGCGGCGAGCATGATGAAGGCATTGCCGATCAACGCGCGCTGGTCGCCCCAGGCAAAGGCGAGCGGGTTGAACATCACGGCCAGGCCGACAATGCCGAGGCTCACGCCCAGCACGCGCCAGCGCGTCAACGGCTCGCCGAGCAACAGCACAGCACCCGGGATCACCCACAGCGGCGTGGTGTATCCCAGCACGATCGCGCGGCTTGCCGGCACGAACTGCAGCCCGATCGACATGAAGCCGGTGAACAGGATCATGTGCAGCCCGGCGATGCCGATCACGATCGGCACGTCGCCGCGGCGCGGGACGATCAGGCTGCCCTGCGCAAGTTGCAGCACGAACAGGATCACGCCAGCGATGCCAAAACGCAGGGCCGTCGCCCACAACGGCGGCATGTATTGAACGATCACCTTGGTGACCGGCCAGTTGATGCCCCACGCCATCACCACCACCGCGAACAGCGCGACCGCCAGGGCAGGAGACAAAGGCTCGCTTCCGGATGGACTGGCAGGTCGCGCGGTGTCGGCAGTCACGAGTTGCGCGGAGGCTTGTCGCCGGGTGCTGCCGTATCGGCGGGCTCGGCGGGGCCATCCCCCCCTAGCAGCGGCACCTTCGGACGTCCGGCCAGCTTGGCAAGGCTGGCGGCAATGTTGGGCGGCAGCTTGGAGAAATCGGAACCGGGCGCGCCGGCGGTCTTGCCGCCGCTGCCTCCATTGCCGCTGTTTGCGCGCACGAGCTGGGGCGGTGCCGGCGGCGCGGGACGCGGCTCGAGTCCCGGCAGCAAATTGTTGCTGCGGCGCTCAGCCGGCATGGCGCTGCGCGGCAGAGGCGGCGGGCCGGGCCTCGGCCGCTGTTTGGCAGGCGCCGCCGGCGCGGCGCCATTGCCGGCCCTTGGCTGCAGCTGCTCGGGTGCGGCGGCCAGCGTCGCGGCCAGTGTAGTCGGGGCGGGCTCAACCGGCCGGAGTGGAGTGGGCGACAGCGTGCCCCCCTTGGCGACAGCGGCGTCGGCGACTTCGGGCGGCTGCTGACGTCCACCCGGCAACGGCGGCGGCCTCGGCCGTCCCGGGGGCAGCGTTGGCCCTGTCAGTACGGCCGGCGCCATCGGCTTGGTCATCGGTCCAGTCGGCGGAACCGGTTTGGCCGTCGGTTGCGGCGGCTCGGCGCGAGGCGTCGGCTGTGGTCTGGTACGCGAGGCCGGCGTCGCAGGGATTGCGGCACCATTGGCGGGTTTTGCAGGCGCGGCGCGCTGCTGCTCCGGCACCGGCGTCGGAGCGCGCGGGGCGACGACGCCCGGCTCAGCGGCCGCCGTCTGCATGGCCGGCATCTGTGGCATCCTGCTCTTGCGGAACAGCCCCTTCTTCCTGCGCCGCTCGGCCTTGCGCACGACGCGCAGCAGCTGCATCACCTCGCGCTCGGACATCGGCTCGCCGTAAAAGAAGCCCTGCCCGTACTCGCAGTTGATGGAGCGCAGAAAGCCGACGTCCTCCTCCGTTTCGACGCCCTCGGCAACCAGCTTCTTGCCGAGCTCGTGCGAGAGCGCCACGATCGAGCGCAGGATCACCGAGCCGGTGCCGTTCCCACCACTCTGCCCGGTGGCCTGAATGAACGAGCGATCCACCTTGATGGTGTCGAACGTGAATTGGTTGAGATAGGACAGCGAGGAATAGCCCGTGCCGAAGTCGTCGAGCGCCAGGCTGGCACCCGCCGCCGACAGCTGGCTCAGCACCTGCGTCGCCTTCTCTGGGTTCTCCATCACCAGCGCCTCGGTGATCTCCAGGCACAGCGAGCCTTTCGGGATCACGGCGCGACCCAGGATGTGGCGCACCTCGTTGACGAGGTCGGGCCTGAAAAGCTGGCGGCTCGACACGTTGACGCTGACGAACAACGGCGCATCGGGGCGCGGCAGCTCCTGCTGCCATCGCTGTGCCTCCTGGACCGCGCGCGACAGCGCGTACGAGCCGAGCTTCACGATCAAGTCGGATTCCTCGGCCACCGGGATGAAGTGCGTCGGGTTGAGCGTACCAAGACGCGGGTGCTCCCAGCGCATCAGGGCCTCGAAGCCGGCGAGTGTTTCGGTCGGCAGGTAGAAGATCGGCTGGTAGAGCAGCTTGATCTGCTTCTTCTCGACTGCCTTGCGCAGATCGCTCTCCATCGCCAGGCGGCCATCCTTGTCGGAACGCATCTCGGCGTTGAAGATCTCGATGCGGTCGGCGCCCGAGCGCTTGGCGCGATACATGGCGATTTCTGCCTCGCGCAGCAGCTCGGCTGGGTCCTCGTCGGGGCCGTCATAGAGCGAGATGCCGATCGAGGCGGTGAGGACGATCTCCTGCCCGGCCAGCTGGATCGGCGCGCGCAGGGAGCGGCGCACCTGCTCGGCCAGCATGGCAAGCTCGCGCGGATCGGATTGGCTGAGCAGCAGCAGGGCGAACTGATCGCCGCCGACGCGGCCGAGCGTGTCCTGCGGCCCAAGGTTGCGGCCCAAGCGGCGCGCCACGGTCAGCAGCAGGCTATCGCCGACCACCAAGCCGAACGATCCGTTCACGCTCTTGAAGCGATCAAGGTCGATGAACAGCAACGCCGGTCGGACCAGCGGCTCGAGCGCGGCGCGCTTGGCGGCGATGGCGAGACGGTCAAGGAACAGTTCGCGGTTGGGCAGCCCGGTCAGGCTGTCGTTGACCGCGTCATGCAGCAGGCGGTCCTGCGCGCGCTTGCTCTCCGTCACCTCGCGCAGCAGGCCGACGCAGCGCACAGCGCGGCGGTCCTGTGAAGGAACGCTGGCTGCCTCCAGCTCGAACCAGCGGTACGAGTTGTCGGCATGGCGCATGCGGAATTCAATGCGCAGTTCCCCGCCACCGCGCTCCTGCACCGACCACAGCAGCAGCTTGAAGCGCTCGGCATCGGCCGGATGCATGTGCTTGGCAAAGTCCGCTGTCTTGCAGGATAGGTCGCCCGCCTTTAGGCCCAGGATCGCCTCAACCACCGGACTGACCTTGATCTCGTCGCGCCGCGCGTTCCATTCCCACACGGCAGCACCAGCACCGTCGACGGCCAGCGAGCGCAGCTGCTGCTCGCCCGGCGCCGCCCCGTATAGCGGTTCAATCGAGCGGAACGCATACTGCGTAACGGTGAAGCCGATCAGCACCACCAGCAGCACCAAGCCTGCCGTCAGGCTGAACATCATGACGTCGCCCGGCAGTCGGCCGGTCAAGGTCATGGCCGCGCCAAACAGCCAGACCAGCAGCAGCAACCAAGTCGGTATCAGCGACAGGGCGCGATCCTGTCCCCTGAGCGACAGAAACAGCGTCAGGCCGGACCCGACCAGCGCGATGGCAACCGACGACAGCCGCGCGAAAGTCGCCGCCAACCGCGGATCGATGAACGCCACGGCCACCAGCGCGAACTGCGCCACCATCCATAGGGCGATCAGAGTGCGGATGGCGCCATGCCATACGCCAAGCCGCAGGAAGGTGTGCAGGAACACCAGCAGGCTCGCCGCCATGCCCGCTTCGGTGGCGGCGCGATAGACCGCATTCTCCTCCGGCCTGATGGTGAACAGCTTGTGCCAGAAGCCAAAGTCCACGCACAGGTACATCAGCACGCACCACGTGAAGCCGGCGGCGCTCGGGAAGATGGCCTTGTGGTTGGCCGCGAACACGGCCGTGAGGAAGGTGGCAAGCAGGCCGGTAATGCCCAGCATGATGCCGTTGAAGAGCTGACGGTCGCGGCTCTTCTGCTCATACTCGACGGCCTTCCACAGATAGAGCCGGGTCGGCCGGTCGCCAGCGAGTTCGGCCGCAAACGTTACGGTCTGCCCTGGCTCGAGCGAGATTCGGAATACGTCAGCGCGGTCGTTCTTGACGCGCTCCGGCACGTAGCCAACGGACGGCGTGACCCGCTCGAGGCGACGAGCGTCGAGGTCCGGCCACACCACGCCGGAGCCCGACGAGGCATAGCGGTCGGCCGTCAGCCAGCGCTCGATCGGCTTGTCGGTGACATTGCGTAGCGCAAACACGAACCAAGCCGGATTGGTACCGGGCGTTGCTGCGGGCACCACGAAGCGCTGGGTGATGCCATCGCTGCCGGCAACGGTGTCGAGCTGCAGGGTGTCGCCGCGATCGACCTGGGTTTCGCCGAACCCGGAGATGTCGATGCGGTCCGCGTCGTTGTTGTTGACGTCAACGGCCTTGATGGAAGCCTCGGCAGACCCGGCCAGGCCCAGGCAGGCGAGCGCCAGTGCCAGGCACAGCAAGCCGAGCGCCGCCAACCTTGATGGCAGCCTGCTTGCCCAACCTGTTCGCCTCCCCATCATGCTTCAGGCGTCCCCGTCACGTCCTCGCATCGTCGTGCAGAAGCGCGTACAGATCGTGGTCCTGCCAGACGTCGTTGATCTTCAGATAGCGCCGGGCCGTACCCTCGCGCCGGAAGCCCGATTTTTCGAGCACACGGGTGGAAGCCGTATTGTGCGGCAGGCAAGCTGCCTCCAGACGATGCAGCCCCAGCGTGCCGAACGCGAACGGAACAATGCACCGCACCGCGTCCGTCATGTAGCCGCGGCGGACGTGCGGCAGACCCAACCAGTAGCCGACCGATGCCGACTGGGCTACGCCGCGGCGCACGTTGCTGATGGTCAGGCCGCCGATCAGTGCGGCGTCGGCCTCTCGGAAAATGAGGAAGGCATAGCCCTGGTCTTCGCGCATTTCGCGCTGGTACTGGCGCAGGCGCCTGCGGAAGGCGGAGCGCGCCAGCTCATCGCGCGTCCACAACGGCTCCCACACCGTCAGATGCTGGCGGCTCAGTGCCCTAAGCTCGGCCCAGGCCACATAGTCGCCCATGACCGGCTGGCGTAGGTAGACCTCTCGACCACGCACCTCGGCGTCGGCGTCAGGCAGGACCGATCTCGAAAATGCCATCTATTCCCTCATGCGCCCCACACTCACCCGTGCTCAGGCCGTTGCCATGCGCTCGGCCATCTCTGCGTAGTCCTTGCCTTTGCGGCCTGCACCCACCACGGCCACCGACGCGCGGCTGCCAAGGACCAGCCTGGCTGCCGTCTCGCGCACCGCTTCGGCTGACACAGACTCAATGCAGTCGACGATCTCGGCCGTATCGATCAGACGGTCGAACAGCAGCAATTGGCGCGCCATCTGCTCGGCGCGTGCCGAGGAACTCTCCAGGCCCATCAGCAGGCCGGCTTTGTGCTGCGCCTTCGAGCGGGCAAGCTCCGCCTCAGCCGGCTTCTCGGCGGCCGCGCGAGTAAGCTGCTGTCCCACCACGTCGATCAGCTTCCCCATCATCTCCGGCCCGGTCGCGGCATGAATGCCGAACAGGCCCGCATCGGCCAGCGCCCAGCAGGTCGAGTAGATCGCATAGCAGAGGCCGCGGCGCTCGCGAACCTCCTGGAACAGACGCGATGACATGCCCCCACCGAACAGGCCCGAAAACACCTGCGCGGTATAAAACTCGTCGCGGGAGCGATAGGACGGCCCGGCAAACGCCATGACAAGATGGCTTTGCTCGAACGGCTTGGCCGACGTGCGCGTGCCCCCGACGTACCTTGCCGGTTCGAACCGGCCCCCCTCGCCGCCATTCATGGCGCCGAATTGGGCCTCAGCGTGGCGCACCAGCTCGCCGTGATCAACCTTGCCCGCGGCCGAGAGAACCATGCGGGCCGCGCCATAGTTGGCTTTCAGGAAGGTGCGCAGGTCCGGAGCGGTGAAGCGGCCAACGCTCTCTGCGGTGCCCAGAATCGGCCTTCCGATCGCCTGATCGGGAAACGCGGCATCCTGCAACAGCTCGTAGGCGATCTCGTCGGGACTGTCCCGGGTGGCAGCGATCTCCTGCAGGATCACCTCACGCTCGCGCTCCAATTCGTCTTCGGCGTAGCGCGGGATGTGCAGGATGTCGGCCAGGATATCGAGGGCGAGGCCGACGTCGGCCTCCAGCACGCGCGCGTAGTAGGCCGTCGTTTCCAGGCTGGTGGCGGCATTGAGCTCGCCGCCGACAGCCTCGATCTGCTCGGCGATATCGCTGGCGCTGCGCCGGTCCGTTCCCTTGAAGGCCATATGCTCGAGCAGATGCGAGATACCATGCTCGGACTCGCGCTCGTGGCGCGCGCCGGCCCCAACCCATACGCCGAGCGACACCGTCTCCACATGCGCCATGTGATTGGAGACGACGCGCAAGCCGTTCGGCAGGCGGGTCAGCTGGGTGCTCATGCCGCGGCTCCGCGGTTTTGGGCGGCGAGGCCTGCGACGAAGCGCTGGACGGCCGCCAGATCATTGGGAAGGCTGGTGATGCGCTCAGGATCGTGCAGCAAAGAGGCGAGCCGCGGCGGCAAGGCTGGACGCTGGCCGGTGATCTCCTGCAATGCGTCTGGAAACTTGGCGGGGTGTGCCGTGGCCAGGACGATGCGCGGGGCAGCGCTGCTGCCGGCCTTCTCGGCCACAACCACGCCGCAGGCGGTGTGCGGGTCGAGCAGGTAGCCGCTGCGCTGCTTCACGCGGCGGATGCAGTCGGCAACCTCGACCTCGCTGGCGCTGCCCGCGGCAAAGTCGCGCCGCATCGGCTCGAGCGTCTGCCCCATCTCAAAGCGCCCCGATTGCGCCAGCGAAGCCATGCGCGCCCGGAGGCCGGGAGCGTCGCGCTCTAATGCCTCGAACAGGTAGCGCTCGAAGTTGGAGGAGACCTCAATGTCCATCGACGGCGAGGTGGTGGCCTGCACGCCGCGCACCTGGTAGACGCCGGTGGCATGCGCGCGCACCAGAATGTCGTTGTCGTTGGTGGCGATGGTGAGCCGCTCGATTGGCAGCCCCATGCGACGTGCCGCGTAGCCGGCCAGGATGTCGCCGAAGTTGCCGGTCGGAACCGTGAAGGACACTGGACGGTGCGGGGCCCCAAGCGCAGTGGCCGCCGCGAAGTAATAGCCGATCTGGGCCATCACGCGCGCCCAGTTGATCGAGTTGACGCCGGCGAGCCTGGTCCGATCACGAAAGGCCAGGTCGTTGAACATGGCCTTCACCAGGGCCTGGCAATCGTCGAATGTAGCGTCGATCTCGACGGCATGCACGTTGGGCTCGCTTGCCGTGGTCATCATGCGGCGCTGCACGTCGGAAACGCGGCCCTTGGGGAACAGGATGATGGCGTCTATGCGCTTGGAGCCGCGGAACGCCTCGATGGCCGCGCCGCCGGTGTCGCCCGAAGTGGCACCGACGATGGTCGCCCGTTCGCCGCGCTGGCTGAGCACGCGCTCCATCAGGCGCGCCAGCAGCTGCATGGCGACGTCCTTGAAGGCCAGCGTCGGTCCGTGAAACAGCTCCAGGACCCACAGGTTGGCGTCGATCTGGATCAGCGGCGTGACGGCGGGGTGCCCGAAACGAGCATAACTGTGCCGTGCCATGGCCAGCAGATCGCTGCGCGGCAGGGCATCGCCGACAAAGGGCTGCATCACGCTGGTGGCGAGCTCGGCGTAGGGTTTGCCGGCCAGTCCCGCGATGATGGAGGCGCTGAGCTTGGGCCACACCTTGGGCAGGTAAAGGCCGCCGTCCCGCGCCAAGCCGGCCAGCAAGACCTCCTCGAACCCGAGTTCGGGGGCTTCGCCTCTGGTACTGACGTAGTGCACGGGGTCGGAACTCGCAGTGCTGGAGAACGGGAGACGAACCTTTTCCCACCCTAGGACGCAGGCATGGACCTAACAAGGCAGCCGGATGGGTCACGCCCAAGTAACGTGAGTTGTGCCTACCTGTTACCGGAAAACAGCCCCAGCCGGTTGGCCGCGAAGGCGAAATAAACACCGATCAGTGTCACGGCGATGCCATACCACGTAAGCGCATATTCAAGATGCCGGTTGGGCAGCTCAAGGCGCGTTACCCCACCCTTGGGCAGGCCGCCGGGCGAGCCCGGTAGAGCGTCTGCGTCGATCCAAAAGGGCAAGGCCGTCCTGGTGGCACCCGGCGCAGCTCGGTAGGCGTCGGCGGTCATAGCGGCGATGTCGGGCCAGTACCAGAGGTTGCGCGCCGCATCGTTGGCCGGCGTGAACAGGCCGGGCGCCGGAACCTCGCGGATCAATCCGGTGATGCGCACCGTCCCGGGCAGCTGGCCAAGCTGGCGCCCTGCGGGATCCTTGCGGGCATCAGGCACCCACCCCCGGTTGATCCACACAAGTTGGCCCGAGGTGGTCTGCATGGGCGTGAACACATGCCAGCCAAGACCCGCTGGCGTGGGGGCGTAGAGGTAGCGCTCGTGTTCGTGCCACAGGCGACCTGCGACCGCCACGTGCAGGTACTCGCGGTCGCCCTGGTTGGCCAAGCCCGATGCGGCCGGCAGGTCGACGGGTTGCGCGGTCGTGCGGGTGAGGATCCTGGCGATCAAGTCCTCCTTCCAGGCCTTGCGTTGCATCTGCCAGGAGCCGAGCGCCAGCAGCACGGCGAGGGCGAGCAGGGCTGCCGCGGTCGGCCAGATCAGCCCGGCCTCTTTCAGCTTTCGCAACATCACGGGTGCCAGTTCAATCGGACGTCACACGACCCTGCTCGGCCTTGTGCTTGTATTGCTGAGCAATGAGCGTCGCCTTCAGCACGCGCAGCAGCAGGAAGCCCACGAGCGGTGTGAGCAGACCCCATAACACCAGGTGCACCCACAGCGGCGGCTCCAGTCGGAACTCGACCAGCAACGCACCGCCGAGCACCAGGAAGCCCAGGATGAAGATGGCGAACACGGCAGGCCCGTCGCCTGCATCCGCAAAACCGTAGTCGAGCCCGCAACGCGGGCACTTCTCTGCAAGCGTCAGGCCGCGCGCGAACAATTGTCCCTCGCCACAGCGCGGACACCGTCCTCTGAGGCCGCAGGCCAGCACGTTAGTGTGGGTCGCATCCTGCGTCATGGCGGCGTCTCCTGCGTCGGACGATCGTAGTCCGTCGGTCGTACCGCCGCGGGTTCATGCGGCGTCGCCCCGCTGGAGCGACGCCGCCATCGTCAGTGGGCCAGCGGCGTGCCGGCTCCCCACACGTAGATGCACATGAACAGGAACAGCCACACCACGTCGACGAAGTGCCAGTACCAGGCAGCGGCCTCGAAGCCGAAGTGCTGCTTGGGCGTGAA
>Ga0075418_10002888_pt1 | contig 19640 bp, 24 predicted proteins | sample SoiMetdeltSBSDD2_FD_81776 | JGI IMG/M metagenome (GOLD analysis project Ga0075418, IMG submission 81776) | Bulk soil microbial communities from a Populus tree surrounding site in Tennessee, USA - Soil MetaG P. deltoides SBSDD2 | ecosystem: Environmental > Terrestrial > Soil > Tree plantation...
GGCCGGCGTCGTTCAAGCCGTGCATCGACGGCCGGGCGACGCCCCGTTCTTCCGCCCAAGAGGGCGCATCGCCCCACCGCCGCCTGAAGTTGGCATCACACCTGTCTGGCAGTCGCCCGCAGGGCTACCTACACTCCTTTAGGGGCAATAGGCACATCCCCGACCACGCGAGGAGAGGGTGATGGAACTCATCGGCGAGCGCGGCGGCCCGAAGTCGGCCGGCCCGGGAGGTGACCTCGACGTTCACCTCTTGCTGGAAGCGTTGCCGGCTGCGGCGTACACCTGCGACGCAGAGGGATTCATCACCTACTTCAACAAGCGTGCGGTTCAGGCGTGGGGGAGGGAGCCGAAGCTCAACGACCCGTCGGACCGCTATTGCGGGTCGTTCCGCTTGTCCACACCGGACGGATCGTGGGTCCCTCACGACCAGTGCTGGATGGCGCTCTGCCTGCACGACAGAAAGCCCTATGACGGCAATGAGATCGTCGTCGAGCGGCCGGACGGCAGCCGCTTGCTCGTCGAGACCCACGTGACCCCTTACTTCGACGAACAGGGCGGGCTCCTCGGCGCGGTGAACATCGTCCTCGACATCACCGACAAGCAGCGAGCCAAGGACCAGTTGGCCGCAGACCTTGCCGCCATGCAGCGGCTCCATGAGATCAGCACCCACCTCGTCCGCCAGGACGATCTGCACACGCTGCTCCAAGAAATCCTGGACGGAGCCATCGAGATCACCCGCGCCGACCTCGGCGACGTTCAGCTCCTGGACAGGGCGGGCGGCGTTCTCAAGATCGTCGCGCAACGCGGCTTCGAGCAGGAATTCCTCGACTACTTCAGCTCCGTGCACGACGGCATGGCTGCGTGCGGCGCGGCGATGAAGAGTCGCCGCCGTGTCGTCGTGGACGACGTGGCGAATGATCCCATCTTCAAGGGCACTCCGGCCGGGGAGGTCATGGTCCGTGCGGGTGCGTTGGCCGTCCAGTCCACCCCGTTGATCGAAAGCTCGGGTGAGCTGGTCGGCATGCTCTCCACCCACTATCGCTCGCCGCACCGGCCCGACGAGCGGGACCTCCAGCGACTGGACCTCTTGGCGCGCCAGGCCGCCGACCTCATCGAGCGCGCCAGCGCCGAGAATGAGCTGAAGCAGGCCCACCGCCGCAAGGACGAATTCCTGGCGACGTTGGCCCACGAGCTGCGCAATCCGCTGGCTCCGATTCGCAACGCCGTCGAGCTTTTTCGAATCAAGGAGCCGCCCGACCGGGATCTCCTGGATGCGAGAGACATCATCGAACGCCAAGTGGTTCAGCTGACACGGTTGGTGGACGACCTCCTCGACGTGTCACGCATCACCAGCGGCAAGATCACGCTGCAGAGGGAGCGCGTCACCTTGGCCGCGGTGGTGGCCGACGCGGTGGAGTCGAGCCGCCCGCTCATCGAGGAGGCGGCGCACACGCTGACCGTCACGCTGCCGCCGGAGCCCGTTTACCTGGACGGCGACGCAATCCGCCTGGTCCAAGTGTTCTCCAACCTGCTCACGAACGCGGCCAAGTACACGGAGCGTGGCGGACAGATCTGGCTCACCGCCGAACGGCGGAGCGGCGAGGCCGTGGTATCGGTCAGTGATACCGGCATCGGCATCGACGCCACACATCTGCCCCGCATCTTCGAGATGTTTTCGCAGGTGGCCACCGCCTTGGAGCGGTCGCAGGGCGGCCTCGGCATCGGTCTATCGCTGGTGCGCGGGCTGGTCGAATTGCATGGCGGGAGTGTCGAGGCTCGCAGCGGCGGCGTCGGCATGGGAAGCGAGTTCATCGTTCGGCTCCCGACGGCGACCGAGAGCCGTTGACTCTGACATATGTCAATCCTCACGACGACCGGAGAGAGCGCGCGCCCGTAGAGTAGTTGGACCGAGGCGCCGCATGTCCGATCCGAAGATCGTCAACCTCTCCGACCTCCCCTGGACGCCGTGGTCGTGGGATGAGCGCATCGCGGTCGAGATCCGGGACCCGGCGCGCCGACTGGGATCGACGCTCGCGGGGTTCCGACTCTACCGCCTTGCCCCGGGGAAGCAGGCGACGCGGCTCCATCGGCATCACCATCAAGAAGAGATGTTCCTGATCCTCAAGGGGAGCGGCACGCTCCGTCACGGCGAGCGCGAGGTTCCGGTCAAGACGGGAGACTTCATTCTCTATCCGGCAGGCGATCCGGCCGCCCACACGTTCGTCAACACCGGCGCCGAGCCGTTGGAGTATCTGGCGACGGGGAACCGCGTCCCCTACGAAGTATGCGAGTATCCCGAAGACGGTACCGTCTACGTCGAGGTCTTGGACAAGACCCTTCGTGCCGAGGGCGTCGAAGGCGGCCGCGAGGCGATGGAGGCCTGGTACAAAGCAGGCCGGTAGGTGGAGCATGGCGACTCCCGTTGCAAAGACCGCGATGCTGATTCGCAAGCCGGTTGCGGAGGTCTTCGAGGCCTTCGTCGATCCTGCGATTACGACCAAGTTCTGGTTCACCAAGGGGAGCGGCAGGCTCGAAGCGGGAAAGCAGGTTCAGTGGGATTGGGAGATGTATGGCATCTCGACCTCGGTGAGCGTGAAAGTCGTCGAGCCGAGCAAGCGCATCCTCATCGAGTGGCCGAGTCCGGGAGGCCCCACGACGGTGGAGTGGGTGTTCATGCCCCACGAGCACGGCACCTTCGTCACCGTTACGAACTCGGGCTTCGCGGGGGACGCCGGCGCGGTGGTGAAGCAGGCGTTGGATTCGACGCAGGGGTTCTCGCTCGTGCTCGCAGGCGCCAAGGCGCTGCTCGAGCACGGCATCCGGTTGAACCTCGTGCCCGATCGCTACCCGGAAGGCATCGGCCACGACGCGTGATCTGAGGCTACCAGCCCATCTCCTCTAGTACCCAACCGTCGTCGTGGCCCCCATCATCCGTTAGAGGCCGCTCGACTTCCGGGGTGGCGCGACTGCGCCCCCCGTTCACTCACCCGGCCCTTCTGGCTGTACGATTCCGGGATGGCGAAGAAGACCCGGGCCAAGCCGCACATCCACTATCACAAAGACGGGTCCGTCTGGGCGAAGGGGCAGCTCGCCGACGGTGTGATGACCGGGTACTGGGAGTGGTTCCGCAAGGACGGGTCGAAGATGCGTTCCGGCTCGTTCGACGACACCGGGCACCAGACGGGCGAGTGGACGACCTACGACAAGAACGGGAAAGTCGTGAAGGTCACGAAGATGAAGGCGAGCGGACGATGACTCAAGCCTCATCGCAAGCCAACGCTGTCTCCAAGGTGGTCCGTGATGCACTCGGCGTGAACCCGGCGTACAGGCACGTCCCCAAGAGAGTGACCGCCGGCCAGCCGGTGACCCTTTCGTTGGCGCTTCTCAAGTGGTACGAGCTGTTCCCCGTCGATCGCCCTGTGCCCGAGGAGATCTCGCGAGCCGCGCGCCGTGCGGTGGAGAGCGACGTGAAGGTCGAAGGGCTGGGGTTCGTCGTGCTCCATCGCTGCGGAGGCGACTTCTACTTCCTCATCACCAACACCTGGCGGAACGAGAACGAGCTGTGGGAGACCGTCTGGTACAAGGACGGCGACGCGATGGCGGAGTTCGCGCCGTTCCCCCGGCATCTGCCGCACCTGCCGACGTACTGCGTGTGGGAGCTGGTTCCCGTCTGGAAAGAGAAGGAGGCGTGGGAGCGGTTCCTCGAGACCGACCGCGGAGAGGCCGCCGCGAGCCGGTGGCTCGGCGAGGTCTATGAGGGATCTGCCTAGCGATGTCTCTCATCGCGCTCCTGCTCGTCTCGATGGTCTATGCAGCGGAAGGAGAGGCCGCGCCCACGACGACCTGCGCCGAAGGCGAGGTCCTCCAGACCGATCGCTGCATCACGCTCCCCGTCCGGGTGAAGTACGCCGTGCCGGAGGCGCCCAAGCGCGCGCTGTTGAGCCGCCAGTCGGGCACGGTCGAGCTGCAGGCCGTCATCCAGAAGGACGGGAACGTGAGCCGCGTGAAGGTCCTGAAGTGCAACTGCCCCGGAATCGGCTTCGAGGAGGCAGCGATCAAGGCCGTCTCGAAGTGGAAGTACAAGCCCGCCACCGAGCATGGAAAGCCGGTCGCGATCTACTTCACGATCAAAGTGGACTTCAAGATGTGAGCGGCGCGGACTCGTGCTGATCCGGCTCGCCACAACCGCCGACGCTGTTCCGTTCTACGAGAGGCTCGGCTTCCAGGAACGCGGACGCGTCACCGACGTACTCCCCGACGGGACGTCGATCGAGTTCGTGGAGATGGAGAGGAGCGTGAAGCCGTGAGCACCCTGGTCCGGCATCTGAAAGGGCACCTGTTCTTGTACGACGCCGCGCCGATGCCGGCCTACGGCTCGGCGGCGGGCATCCGGTTGCTGCTGATCTTCCTCTTGGTCGAAGGCGTGATCGGGCCGCGGTTCATGCTCTTCAATCTTCTGCGGCTCCCTCAGCCGCCCGCCCTGGTTCGGGTGGTCGTTCTGATCGCGCTCACGCTGTTCCTCGTCCGACGTTTCGCGCGGCTGAGCCTCCGATCGATCGGGCTTCGGCCGTGGCGCGAGTGGAGCGTGACGGAGAGGTCGTACTTCGTGCAGACGCTCGTCATCGCGAACGTCGTCTTCGGTTTGGTCTACGCGGGGCGCGTGCTGGCGTTGATCGGCCATCCGAATCGATGGGGCACGGGGTTGTTCGTGCTGCTGCTCAGCCTGCTCTGGGGCTTCCACCAGGAGCTGATGTACCGCGGGATCCTCCAGACCGAGCTGGTCCGGCGATGGGGCCCGGTCCCGGGTGTTCTCGTCGCCAACCTCGTCTTCACGTTCGGCCCGCTGCACTTCTATCACTTCCAAAGGCACGCGCCGCTCCCGATGTTCGCGGCGATCTTCGCGATCGGCCTCTTGTTCGCGATCATCTTCCGAAGATCGGGCAACCTCGCGATCGTCGGGATCCTGCACGGGCTGGGCGACTGGTACATCGACGGCCTCGGCTCGTTCACGATCTGAGGGAGAGCACGATTGCCTTCGACGAGCGATCGATGAAGATCGTCATTCCCGGAGGCAGTGGTCAGGTCGGCGGCGTGCTCGCGCGAGCTTTCGTGCGTGACGGCCACGAGGTCGTCGTCCTCAGCCGAGCACCCGGGCAGGCACCATGGCGCACCGTTCCGTGGGACGCCGTCTCGTTGGGTCCGTGGGCACGCGAGGTCGACGGCGCCGACGTCGTCATCAACCTCGCGGGGCGGAGCGTCAACTGCCGCTATACCCCAACCAATCGCGCGGCCATCATGGACTCGCGTGTGCTCTGCACGAGGATCGTCGGGGGGGCAATCGCGTCGGCGAGACGACCCCCGCGCGTATGGCTTCAGGCGAGCACGGCGACCATCTATGCGCACCGGTTCGACGCGCCGAACGACGAGGCCACCGGAATCATCGGAGGGCGAGAGCCCGACGTCCCCGGAGCGTGGCACTTCAGCATCGACGTCGCAACGGCGTGGGAGCGGGAGACGGACGCCGCCGCTACGCCTCGCACCCGCAAGGTCAAGATGCGCTCGGCGATGACGATGAGCGCCGACCGTGGCGGGATCTTCGACACGCTCCTCGGCCTCGTGCGGCGGGGACTGGGCGGGACCGCGGCCGACGGACGACAGTACCTCTCGTGGATCCACGCAAGGGACTTCGTTCATGCGGTCGAGTGGCTGATCGAGCATGACGACGTCGAAGGCGTCGTCAACATCGCGGCGCCGGAGCCCCTTCCGAATGCGGAGTTCATGCGCGAGCTCCGGAAGGCCTGGGGAGCGTCCATCGGTTTGCCGGCGTCCCGGTGGATGCTGGCGCTCGGCGCTCGTCTCATGGGGACCGAGACCGAGCTCGTCCTCAAGAGCCGGCGCGTCGTCCCGGGTATCCTTCTCGCTCGGGGGTTCACCTTCGAGTTTCCACGATGGCCGGAGGCGGCACGGGAGCTCTGCGAACGATGGCGCGAGGAGCGCAGGTAGCATGGAGCGCGCCGTCGTCCTCTTCGCCATCCTGCACTTCGTGATCGTCGGCCTCTCGCACATCGCGCGTCCGTATGCCTGGGTCCGGTTCTTCGAGCGGCTTCGCGAGCACGGGGACGCCGGGGTCTTCCTCTTTGCGTTCCTGACGTTGTGGTTCGGGACGATCATCGTCGTGTTCCACAACGTCTGGTCGGGGATCCCGCTCCTGCTGACCGTGTTCGGCTGGGGGCAGGTCGCGAAGGCCCTCATCTACTTCTTGTTCCCGGAGTTCGCGCTCCGACGGTTCGCGTTCATCCGCGCGGAGCGGGCGTGGGTCTTTCGCGTCGGCGGCGTCTTCCTCGTCTCGGTGGGGGCGCTCCTGGCATACGATCTCGCGAACTGAGGAGGACTCAATGGCAGGTTACGTCGACGGATTCCTGTTGCCCGTTCCTAAGAAGAACCTCGAGGCCTACCGCCGCATGTCCGCGAAGGCGGGAAAGATCTGGCGCGAGCACGGCGCGCTCGAGTACCGCGAGACGTTCGGCGAAGACCTGAAGGTCAGGATGGGCGTCGCGTTCCCCAAGGTGGCGAAGACCAAGCCGGGCGAGACGGTCGTGTTCTCCTGGATCGTCTACAAGTCGCGCGCCCATCGGGACCAGGTCAACAAGAAGGTCATGAAGGACCCGCGGATCGCCAGCATGATGAAAGGCAAGGAGATGCCGTTCGACGTCAAGCGCATGGCGTACGGAGGGTTCGAGATCGCGGTGGACATTGCCAAGCGCTGACCTCGACGTCCTGCGACGCCAGGCGATCCTCTCCTCCGCCGCGGGCTTCCCGTTCCTCCTCGTGTACGGCCTGGTCTGGATCGCGGCCGGCGCCCTGAGCTACGTCGTGTCTCCCGCCGTCGCTCCGTGGCTGTACCTGCTCGGAGGGCTTCCCGCGACGCCGATCGCGCTCGCGGTGGAGCGGCGGGTGCGGTACGTCCCCGCGCCGAAGCCCGATCCGCTCCTGCCGCTGACCTTGCAGCTCCTGTTCGTGCAGATCGTCGCCTTCCCCGCGGTGATGATCGTGTGGAGCCTGGCGCCGAGCTACACCCCCGTCGCCTTCGCGTCGGTGGTCGGGGCGCACTTCCTCCCGTTCCAGTGGCTCTACCGCACGCCGATCTACGGGGTGCTCGGCGTCGTGGTCGCGTTGGGCGCCTATGCGGTCGGCGCCGTGTCCCGCCACAAGGCGATCCACCACACCGGCTTCTTCGTCGGCGCCGCGCTGCTCGTGGGAGCCTTCCTCGTGCGGGCGCATGCGAAGGCGGTCTCGATCGACGCGACTCGCTCGTAAGACAACGCGTCCCGCTTGGCGCCCAGGACGCTGCAAAGTATCTTGAAGCAGGCAGGACGGAGATCATGAGATACCTGGTCGTCGTGGAGAAAGCGAAGTCCGGCTATTCGGCGTACTCGCCCGACCTTCCGGGATGCGTCGCCACGGGCTCGACCCAGAAACGAACGGTCGCCCGGATGGAGTCAGCCATCCGTTTTCATCTAGACGGGTTGCGCGCGGAAGGTCAGCGTGTCCCGTCGCCAAGAGCGTTTTCCACCTACGTTGAGATCCCCGCCTGATGCGCGTACTCGCGTCCCTTGTCGTCCTCCTCGCCGCGACGCGCTCCTTCGGCGCCTCGACCACCGTCATGTACGGGAAGCAGGTCATCTACCTACACACGGGGACCAACGGCGGCGGCTGCGCGACGCGGACGGTCCAGGACGGGGTGGAGGAGACCGTCTGCCGCGACGGCGGCGAGCTCGCCGCCGCCTCCACGTCCGCGGGATGCCTCGACTCGACCGGGACCGGTTACTGCGCCGTCGGACGGCGTCACACGCCGGGCGCGGCGGGCTCTCAATTGACCTGCGGTGCCGGAAGCTTCTATGTCCTCTATGTCGGGCCGGAGGCCGACTGCCGGATCAGGGACGGTTCGAAGGTCTGTCGCTCCCCCGACGGTGCGTCCACGGCGGTCGCGAGCTGCGAGACCGGATGCGAGCTGACGACCGGCAACGGCGGTTGCTGTTACGAGCCGGGTTGCCCGTGGACAACGAAATCGAACCGGTGACCGATACGCGCACGGCATTTTCTAGGTAGCCGCCGCACATACTCGCTGGTACATATCTACATCTAATCGGCGAACTGTCCCGAGAGCTTTCGGGACAAGGGGGAAATTGAAATGCGGACGGTCAGAACGATTGTTTGTCTCCTCGCGCTCGCGCTGGGAGGCAGCTCGGCGGCTCTTGCGTGGCACCTCGAAGGCCACATCCGCTGCGACGGAAACAAGAACGGCGTGCTCGACGGCCAGGATCTCGGCATGGAGGGCGTCGGCGTTCACATCGAGAACCTCGGCGGCACGTTCATCGCCGACACCACCACGGACTCGAGCGGGTTCTATTATTTCAAGCTGCTCGACTTCCCCGACAGTTACGTCGTGACGCTCGACTCGGCGACGCTCCCGGGGGACGCGACCTTCGTGATCCCGGCGAGTGGCCAGTTCAACTTCGCGACCGACAACACCACCTTCGAGATCGTGCTCGACTGGCTGATCAGCAGCGCGACCTGCCAGGCGGGGCAGTGCTGGCTGACCGGCGGCGGCACGAAGTGGGACAACATCACCAACTCGTTCCTGGCCGAGAAGGGGAGCAAGGTCACCTTCGGCGGAAACGTCCACCCCGGATGCAGCTCGACCGCGGGAGCCGGCGGCGACTGGAACCACGTGGACCGCGCGCTCAAGCTGCACTTCCACGGGACGAACATCCCGACCGTCACCTGCGGGAACATCCCGGGCATCCCGCCGGGATCGGAATCGCCGAAGACCCCGTTCAACTACCTGGAGGCCTTCGGGACCGGCTGGGTCAAGGGGATCCAGGGGAGCAAGGCCGACTATCCGCTCGTGTACTTCTTCGCGCACTACGAGGACCGGAACGAGCCGGGGAGCAACGGCGCGAAGGCCGGGTCGCTGATCGATCGGTACTATCTGCGGGTCTTCACGAACCCGGCGAACCCGATCGGATCGACGATCATCTTCGTGGACGAGAGCGGCGGCGGATCGGAAATCGACGCCACCCCGATCACCACGGGGAACTTCCAGATCCACATCAGCAGCTGCGATAACCCGCCCCTTCAGTAATCGAAGGGCGGTCCCGACGACGGCCGTCTCCCGAAAGGGGGGCGGCCGTTCGCCTTTCTAGGCGCCGAGCTTCGCGAGCATGGCCCTCGCGGCCGCGCGCATTCCCGGATCCGCCTTCGGCGCGGCGAGGAACTTGGTCAGCGCCTCCCTCGCCCCCGCCGTGTTCCCCTCGCCCGCGAGCACGTGGGCCTCGAGGAACCGCGCCGCAGCGTAGTCGGGGTGGGCGGCGATCAGGCGATCGATGTCGCGCCGCGCCGCCGGAAGGTCGCGTTTCAGCAGCTCGAGCCTCGCGCGGTTGAACAGCCCGTCGGCATGATCGGGCTGCGATTCGACCGCGTGGGAGAAGGCGGCGAGCGCTTCGTCGCGGCGGCCGGTCTTGTCGAGGAGGATCCCCAGCTTGTTCCAGCCGTCGGCGAGCGCCGGGTCCCCGTCCAGCGCGGCGCGGAGCGCGGCTTCGGCGCCGGTCATGTCCCCTGTCGCGAGCAGCGTCGATCCCAGCGCCGCGCGGACCGGCGGCGTCGCGAGTCCCGCCTTGATCGCCTCGTTGTACTCGGCGATCGCTGCGGCGGAGTCCCCCTTCGCCGCGAGCACGTTTGCGAGCGCGTAGTGTGCCTCCCCCGACCCCGGCCGGATGGCGAGCGCCGCGCGCAGGGCCTTCGCGCCCTCGTCGAGCTTCCCGTCGAGGAAGAGCGCGTTCCCCAGGTTCCACTGGTTCTGGAACACCGAAGGCGCCGCGACGGCCGCCGCGCGGAGCCGCGCGAGCCCCGAGGCCCGATCGTTCCCCGTGAACTCGAGCGCCCCGAGGAGCGACACCACGGCCGGGTTCGCCGGGTCCTTCGCCAGCGCCTCGCGCAGCAGCTTCGACGCCTCCGCGTCGTGCCCGTCCGAGATCGCGGTCTGCGCGCGGAGGAACAGGTTGCTGACCACCGCGAGGTCCTTCGGATCGGGGCGGTCCTTGCGCGAGAGCCCCGGCCCGCCGGCGGAGGCGTACCCGAGGCTCGCGATCCGCGCCCGCTGCTCCTCGGACATCCCGGCGGAGGCGGAGGGGTCGGCCTCCCCGATCGCGGCTCCCGCGGCGTCGAGCTTCGACCTCCATTCGCTCGCTTCGGCCGCGCGCGCGGGGGCCGTGTTGATCGTCTCCGCGGGATCGCGCTCGAGGTCGTACAGCTCCGGCCGCGGGGCGTCGATGAACTTGGCCTTGGAGGAGCGGATCGCGTGGAGCGGCGCCCAGCCGTAGGCGCGCTCGCCGTAGAGCGACTCGGCGTAGACCGGCTCGCGCTCGGGGAGGGTCTCCCCGCGGAACGCGGCGGCGGCGCTCCGCCCCTGCACCCCCGGCATCGGCGGCAGCCCCATCAGTTCGAGGACGGTCGGCGCCAGGTCCACCCCCGACACCAGCGACGTTACCCGCGTCCCGGCGCGGATCGCGGACGGCAGCCGGACGAGGAGCGGGACCGCGAGCGTTGCGTCGTAGACGTACAGGCCGTGGGTGTCCTCGCCGTGCTCGCCGAGGCTCTCGCCATGGTCCGCGGTCGCGGCGATGAGCGTGCGGTCCTCGAGGCCGAGGGCGCGGAGATGGTCGAGGAGGCGCCCGATCTGCGCGTCCATTCCCGCGATCTCGCCGTCGTAGAAGCGGTTCGCGAAGCGAGGTCGGACGTCGAGCGGCGGGAGATAGGGCATGTGCGGGTCGTAGAAGTGGACCCAGAGGAAGAACGGCTTGTCCTTCATCCGGTCGAGAGCGCCGATCGCGTCGTCCACCACGCGCGCGGCGGCGCGCTCCACGATCGGGAGGATGCGGACGACGTTCGGGTCCCCGGCCGGCGCCGCCTTCGGACGCTGCGGCTCGGCGTAGGTGTCGAACCCCTGGCTCAGCCCGACCTCCCCCGCGAGGATGTAGGTGCCGACCGACGCTCCCGACACGTACCCCTGCGCGGCGAGATGCTCCGCGAGCGTCGTCTCCGACGCGGGGAGAACGAAGTCCGCGTTGTCCCGCACGCCGTGCCGCGGCGGGTACAGCCCCGTCAGGATCGACACGTGCGAGGGAAGGGTCAGCGGCGCGACCGCGATCGCGTGCGTGAACAGGGCGCCTTCCTTGGCGAGGCGGTCGAGGTTCGGGGTCTCGGCCCGCGCGTCCCCGTAGCAGCCGAGGTGGTCCGCGCGGGTCGTGTCCATCGTGATGAGCAGCAGATTTGGCTTCGTCGCCGAAGCGGACGGCGAGGCCGGTGCGCGCTCGCGCCCGCAGGCGGCGAGCGCGAGCACGGCGGCCGACACAGCGAGCGCGAGGGCGGCTCGCGTCACCGGCCCTTCGCCTCCAGGATCCCCTTGAGGTCCATGATCGTGTTCTGGTCCGACACGATGACGCTGATCTTGTCGGAGAGCTTGTCCACGTAGAGGTAGCGGATGTAGTTCGGGTTCTGGCGCAGGGCCTCGTTGATCGTCTCGATCGCCTTCGCCCGTCCCTGGGCCTCGATGACCTTGCGCTCGGCCTCGCGCTGCTCCTTCTCGAGCACGTACTTCATCTGCTCGGCCGACTGCTGCGCGATCTGCTTCGCCTCGATCGCCTTCCCGAATTGGTCGGTGAAGCGCACGTCGCGGAGCACGACCTCGTCCACGAGGAAGCCGTCGCGCTCCAGGAGCTGACGGATCTTCACGTTGATCTCGTCCTGGATCGTCGCCCGCTTCGACGAGTAGACGTCCATCACCGCGTACTCGGAGATCACCAGCCGGATCACGGATCGCACGGCCGGTCGGATGATCTTCTCCTCGTAGGCGGGTCCGATCTTCTGATGGATCGTCACGACCTTGGCCGGGTCGAGGTGGTGCCAGACGGTGAGGTCGATGCCGACCTGGAGCCCTTCCTTGGTCGGCGACCAGAGCGAGTCGTCCACGTTGGGCTTCCGTCCCTCGCCCGATGTGCTCGACATCGTGTACTCGAGACGGCGCAGGTCGTACAGCTCCGTCTGGCTGACGACCGGCAGGACGAAGGTGACGCCCTGCGGCGCCAGCCGGAACCCCTTCGTGACCGTGTTGAAGACGACCAGCGCGTGGCCCACCGGCACCACGCGGATGGAGGTGACGAGGACGACCAACAAGGCGAGCAGGCCCGCGACGGCCACGCCCACGCGTCCGGGGAGCCCCGTCCTCACCCGGCGCCCTTCGGCATCGCGCACGTAGAGGGCGCGGCGTACCTGGCGCGCGAGGACGATCACGATCGGAATCGCGATCACGAGGAACACGACGAACCCGAGCATCGAAGTCCTCCTGGCGGCGCGAAATGAGCATCGCCTCCGCCGCCGCTACTGTATACGGAAGGCGATCCGGCGGGGCTCCCGTGCGCGCCGGACGCCACCCGCGCCGCCAGCTATAATCCCGTCCTCATGAAGCCCATCGAAATCAACGAGTTCCTCCAGAAAGAGGTCATCGGCCAGCAGGACACGCTGAAGTTCGTGTCGGTCGCGATCTTCAAGCACCTGCAAGGGGAGCGCTACGGCAACCTGCTGATGATCGGCAACTCCGGGACCGGCAAGACCACGATCATGCGGGCCATGGAGCGCCTCTACGAGCAGCACGCCGAGATCCACGAGAACCGCGTGGTCTGCATCATGAACGCGAACCAGTTTGCGAGCGAAGAGGCGATCGTGGACCCGAACCGGCTCCTCATCCGTCTCGAGGAGCGCGCGCGGGAGATTCTCGGAGAGCACGCGACGGCCGAGGAGATCGGCCACTACATGGAGCACGCGACCGTCTGCATCGACGAGATCGACAAGATCTCGGCGATCGTCGGCGGGAAGCCCTACGTCACCGGGATCAACATCCAGCAGGGGCTGCTCACCCTGATCGAAGGGGAGCGGATCCTCTACCCGGTGACGATCTTCAAGGACAGGCAGCTCGAGAAGGTGGCCATCCACGTGGACACCGGGAAGATGCTGTTCCTCTGCGCCGGCGCGTTCGAGTCGCTGTACGACCAGGTCTACAAGCGCGTGACGTCGCCGACCTCGCGGGTCAAGCTTCCGGCCGAGACGGTCTATGAGAACGGCGAGGTCCAGATCCGCGAGTACTTCACGCTCCGGCACTGGTTCAAGCAGGAGGACCTGTTCGACTACGGCATGCAGCCCCAGTTCCTCTCGCGCTTCGACAACGCGATCATCCTCGAGGACCTCCACGCCGGGACGCTCTCGCGGATCTTCGTCGAGCCGCGCGACGCGGTCTTCCGCGCCTCCCAGCACTTCTTCAAGAACTACGGCATCGACGTCGAGATCACCGACGGCGCGATCAAGAAGATCGCCGAGGAGGCGGCCAAGTCGAGCCGGATCGGGGCCCGGGCGCTGAAGGCGGTCTGGGGGCGCGTCATCAAGCCGTACGAGTTCGACCCCTTCTCCCAGTCCGACGTCAAGAAGAACGGCGAGCGCCACCACCTCGTCGTGGACGAGGCGATCGTCGTGCGTGCGCTCAAGCCTCCGTCATGAAGGACTTCGAGAAGCTCGGCGTCTTCTATCTCGGGAAGCGCGACGACGAGCCGATCCTCTACGATTCGAAGGACCTGACCACTCACGCCGTCATCGTCGGCATGACCGGAAGCGGCAAGACCGGCCTCGCGATCGACCTGATCGAGGAGGCGGCGATCGACGGGATTCCGACGATCGCGGTGGACCCCAAGGGGGACCTCGGGAACCTGCTCCTGACGTTCCCGGATCTCGCCCCCTCCGATTTCGCGCCCTGGGTCGAGGAGGGAGCCTCCGCGGAGGAAGCGGCCGGCGCCTGGGCGAAGGGGCTCGCCGGGTGGGGGCAGAGCGGCGAGCGGGTGCGCAAGCTGCGCGAGGCGGCGGACTTCGCGATCTACACGCCGGGGAGCAGCGCCGGGCTGCCGCTGTCGATCCTCCGGTCGCTCGCGGCGCCTCCGGCCTCCGTGATGGACGACGCCGACGCCCTCCGGGAGAAGGTCAACGGCACCGTCTCCGGGCTGCTCGCGCTCCTCGGGATCGACGCCGACCCGCTGCGGAGCCGCGAGCACATCCTGCTCGCGAAGCTGGTGGAGGCCGCCTGGTCGAAGGGGACCGACCTCGATCTCGCCGGCCTGATCCGCGACGTGCAGAAGCCCCCCTTCGAGCGGGTGGGCGTGGTGGACGTCGAGTCATTCTACGGCGCGAGGGACCGCTCCGGGCTCGCGATGACCCTCAACAACCTGTTGGCCTCCCCGGGATTCGAGACGTGGCTCGCAGGCGAGCCCCTCGACGTCCAGCGGCTGCTGTGGACCGCGGAGGGGAAGCCGCGGGTCTCGATCCTCTCGATCGCGCACCTGTCCGACGCCGAGAGGATGTTCGTCGTCACGCTCCTCCTCAACGAGATCGTCGCGTGGATGCGGGCGCAGCCGGGAACGAGCAGCCTGCGCGCCCTCTTCTACATGGACGAGGTCTTCGGCTTCTTCCCGCCGGTGGCGAACCCTCCCGCGAAGACGCCGATGCTGACGCTCTTCAAGCAGGCCCGCGCGTTCGGGCTGGGCTGCGTGGTCGCGACGCAGAACCCGGTGGATCTCGATTACAAGGGGCTCGCCAACGCGGGGACCTGGTTCCTGGGACGCTTGCAGACCGAGCGCGACAAGGCGCGGGTCATCGAGGGGCTCGAGGGGGCGTCGGCCGCGGCCGGGAAGAGCTTCGACCGCGGGACGATGGAGGCGACGCTCGCCGGGCTGGGGAAGCGCGTCTTCCTCATGAACAACGTCCACGAGGACCTGCCGGTCCTCTTCCAGACGCGTTGGACGCTCTCGTACCTCCGCGGCCCGCTGACGAAGAAGCAGATCCAGGACCTCATGGCCCCGCGCAAGAGCGCCGCGCGGACGCCCGCGGCGCCCTCCTCCGCGCCCGAGACGACGACCCCCGCGGCATCGTCCGAGACGCGTCCCCCTGTGCCGGCGAGCGTGCGAGAGGTGTTCCTGCCGTGGCGCGGGAAGGCCGCGCCCGGGGAGCGGCTGGTCTACCGCCCCGCGCTGCTCGGGACCGCCCGGCTCCATTTCATCGACGCGAAGGCGAAGGTGGACACCTGGGCCGACGGATCGTGGCTCGCCGTGCTGGCGGACGGACCCGTCGCGTGGGAGGAGGCCGAGGACCTCGGCGCCAAGCCCGAGCTCGCGCCGGAGCCGTATCCCGGCGCGTCGTTCGAGCCGCTCCCCTCCGGCGCATCCCAGGCGAAGAGCTACGCCGGCTGGGCACGGGACCTGGCCGAGCGTCTCTATCGGGAGCGGACGCTCGATCTTCACTCCTGTCCCGCCGTCGAGCTGACCGGACGCGCGGGGGAGAGCCTCGGCGACTTCAAGGTCCGGGTGCGCCAGGCGATGCGCGAGGCGCGGGACACCGCGATCGAAGCGCTTCGGAAGAAGTACGCGCCGCGCATCGCCGCCCTCCAGACCCGGGAGGAGCGGGCGGCGGAGCGGATCGGCCGCGAGCAGTCCCAGGCGTCGCAGCAGACGGTGCAGACCGCGATCAGCGTCGGCGCGACCGTGCTCTCGGCGCTGTTCGGAAGGAAGGCTCTCTCCGTCGGGACGATCGGCCGTGCGTCCACGGCCGCGCGCGGGGTCGGCCGCACGATGAAGGAGCGCGGCGACATCGAGAGCGCGGAGGAGGGGCTGGAGGGCGTTCGCGCCAAGCGCGCCTCCCTCGAGTCCGAGCTGGCCGCGGAGATCGAGTCGCTGACCGCGGGAAGCGACCCCGAGCAGGTCGCGATCGAGACCGTGTCCGTTCGCCCCCGGAAGTCCGACATCGCCGTCGAAGGGATCGCGCTCGCCTGGGTCCCGTGGTGGTCGGGCGAGGGAGGAAGCCTCCGGCCCGCGCGATGATCTTCAACGTCCGCACCCGAACCGGCGCGACGATGCCCAACCTCGGGTTGGGCACCTGGCGGATGGGGGAGAACGCGGCCGCGCGGACGGAGGAGGTCGCCGCCCTCAAGCTGGGGCTCGAGCTCGGGCTCGCGCTCCTCGACACCGCCGAGATGTACGGGCGGGGCGGCGCGGAGCGGGTGGTCGCGGAAGCGATCGAAGGGGAGCGGGACGACGTCTTCCTCGTGTCGAAGGTCCTCCCGCACAACGCGTCGTACCAGGGAACGATCGCCGCCTGCGAAGGGAGCCTCTCGCGGCTCCGCACCGACCACCTCGATCTCTACCTGCTCCATTGGCCCGGAGAGCATCCGGTCGAGGAGACGCTCCGCGCCTTCACGACGCTGACCGAGCAGGGGAAGATCCTCCACTACGGCCTCTCGAACTTCGATCGCGACGAGCTCGAGCGCGCGGGCGGTCTCCGCGGCGGGATCGGAATAGGCGTGAACCAGGTCCTCTACAACGTCGGCCGGCGCGGGATCGAGCGGCGGCTCATCCCGTGGTGCGCCTCGAAGGGGATCGCGGTGATGGCCTACTCGCCGCTGGAGCAGGGGCGCCTGCGGTCCACCGCCGCGCTGCGCCGGGTCGCCGAGCGCCACGACGCGACCCCCGCGCAGATCGCGCTCGCCTGGACGCTGAGGCACGAGAACGTGGTCGCGATCCCCAAGGCGGCGAAGCGCAGCCACGTCCGCGACAACGCGAGGGCCGCGGACATCGTGCTGACCGAGCAGGACCTCGCCGACATCGACGACGCCTACCCGCCCCCGTCGCGCGACGTCCCGCTGGAGACGCTGTGACCCCGCGCGGGATGGGGGCGACGCTCGCGACCCTCGCGGCGCGCTACGAGATCGACCGGTTCCAGACCGCGCACGGTCCCGATCCGTACAGGATCCTCGTCGGCTGCATCATCTCGCTCCGCACGAAGGACGAGGTGACCTATCCCGCCACCGAGCGGCTGTTCGCGAAAGCGAAGACCCCGCGTGAGATGCTCCGGCTTCGCGAGGCATCGATCGCGAGCGCGATCTACCCCGCCGGGTTCTACCGGACCAAGGCGCGACAGATCCGGGCCCTCTCCGGGATCCTGGAGCGCCGGCACGCGGGGCGCGTCCCCGACACCATCGACGAGCTGCTGACGCTCCCGGGGGTCGGCCGCAAGACCGCGAACCTGACCGTGACGCTCGGGTACGGGAAGCCGGGGATCTGCGTGGACACCCACGTCCATCGGATCGCGAACCGCCTGGGCTGGGTCGCGACCAGGACTCCCGACGAGACCGAGGCCGCCCTCCGGGCTCGTCTCCCCCGTCGCTGGTGGATCCGGATCAACGAGACCCTGGTGCGCCACGGCCAGCAGGTCTGCAAGCCGATCTCCCCTCTCTGCTCGGTCTGTCCCGTGACGCGAAACTGCGGCAGGGTGGGCGTCGCGAGAATGCGCTAACGTAGCGCCGCCATGCCGTACACGATCACCGTCGATCCCGGCCGCCGGCTCGCGCTCGTCGTGGGCTCGGGGCCGAACGATCTCGCCTCGAGCCTGGCCGCGATGGACGACCTCGCCTCGCGCCCGGACTTCCTCCCCGGGTACGGGATGCTCTGCGACTTCCGCCTCAACGAGTACACGCCCGGAGCGAGCGACGCCTCCGCGCTGGCCCACGCGTACTCCGAGCGATTCAAGGGCCGCCCGATGGCGGTCGTCGTCTCCGGGCTCCTCCACTACGGCGTGGCCAACATGATCACGACGCTGATCCAGCTTCGCGGGATCAAGGTCGCTGCGTTCCGCGACCTGGACGAAGCCGCCGCCTGGATCGAGTCCCAGCTTCGAGCCGCAAGCATGTCCTGAGATCTGGCACCGGACTTGCCATCGCTATCTGCGACGGAGGTTCACATGGGTGCCATCGGTAAAAATGAGAACTTTGCACCGGCGGTTTTCCCTCGCACTTGTAATTTCGACCAGATCGACTCTCCCGGAACCTACGTGGAGAACCGCTTCGGCACCGTCTTCCGGATGCCGGAGGACGCGCTGCCGACGGCGAGGACGCGCAAGCGCAGGAATGGGATCGTCTGCCACGAGATGTGGACGGTGACGCGGCTCTCCGACGACCCCTACATCCCGATGAGCAAGGCTCGCCGGCTCGCGACGAGCTTGGGGCTACTGATCAGCGTCTAGGGGGCGCTCGTCTCGAGCGGGTAGGTCCAGTCGATGCCGACGATGCGGTCGTCCTTGAGGACGAGGCGCACGGTATCGTTCGGCTCGACTCCGCTCTGCTGGTTCATCGAGTACACGATCTGATCCTCGTCCTCGTACGCGGGGCCCCCCAGCTCGCGCAGCACCGTGCCGCGATCGACGCCGATGTGCACGGGCGACCCGATCTTGAGGACGTCCCTGGTCGTCGTCACCCCCACGAGCTGCACGTGGTGCGTCTCCCCCGATTCGAACAGCCGGATCCTGAGATCGGGCCAGTCGAGTGTCATCAGCTTTCCGGCCGAGGGGTTGTCTCCCGACGCGGGGAGGAAGTCGGTTCCGACGCCGTCCGGCGCCCCGAACCGGGCCTCGATCCGCGCGCGGTCGGTGCCGACCGCCATCTGCGGCGCGGTGAGGAGCATCTTCGCGGCGACCAGCAGCTCGAACATCACAGCACCTCCGGACTCGGGTTGGCCCGTCCGCTCACGAAACGATCGGCCGCCAGCGGCCGGACGTCAAGCGAGCGCGCTCCGCCGTCGAGGATCAGCTCGGCGGCCAGCCGTCCCAGCGCGGGGGAGTGCATGACGCCGTGCCCGGAGGAGCCGTTGACGAGCCAGAGGTTCCGCGGGGAGCCCGCGGTCCCCAGGATCGCATGCTTGTCGGGGGACATCTCGTAGAGTCCCGCCCAGCAGGCCGCCGGGTCGATCGGGATCCCGCGCAGCCCGGGGAGGCGGGCGTCCTTCGCGGCCTCGATCGACGCGATCCATTCCGGCTCGACGGCCGTGTCGAACGGATCGAGAGGCAGGGCCTGCTCGGGGGACGAGACGATGACTCGGCCGTCCCGCTCGCGGAAGTGGAGACCGTCGCAGAAGAGCGTCATCGGCGCGCCGGGGGGGACCGCTCGCGTCGGAACGGTCGCGGCCATCTGGCGCCGGACCGGCGCGACGGGGAGCACGACCCTCGCGAGGGCGGCGACGGATGCCGCCCAGGCGCCGGCGGCGTTGACGACGTCTCCGCAGGGGATCGATCCGCGCCTCGTCCGCACCGCGACGATGCGATCGGCGTCGAGGTCGAAGCCGACGGCCTCCTCGCTCCATCGGAACTCGGCCCCCATGCGCCGGGCGGCGCTCACGTATCCGTCGAGGATCGCGCGGGGCTCGATGAATCCGTCGGTCGGGCAGAACGCGGCCGCGACGATCCGTTCCGGGTCGATCGCCGGTTGAAGGCGCCGGGCATCGTCCGCCGAGGCCTCGACCGCCTCGTGGAGCCCGGCCGCGCGCTGCACGGCGCGCGCGTCGCGAAGGCGAGACGCATCCTCCTCGCTCTCCGCGATCCAGAGGTATCCGGCCTGCAAGTAGCCGGGATCGCCTCCGACCTCGTCGTGGAAGCGGAGAAGCTCCTCTCGCGCGATCAGGGAGAGCCTCACGTTGATCGCCGAGCCGAACTGCGCCCGGAAC
>Ga0075418_10002889_pt1 | contig 19639 bp, 19 predicted proteins | sample SoiMetdeltSBSDD2_FD_81776 | JGI IMG/M metagenome (GOLD analysis project Ga0075418, IMG submission 81776) | Bulk soil microbial communities from a Populus tree surrounding site in Tennessee, USA - Soil MetaG P. deltoides SBSDD2 | ecosystem: Environmental > Terrestrial > Soil > Tree plantation...
AGGAGCCGAGGCGGATGCGGCGGCGGCGCTTGCGCGAGATCTGCTGACCCCAGCGCACGGGCAGCGGCGGGTATTTGAAGAAGTACGTCCGATGGATGTCGCCGGCCAGCGAGTCCAGATGGTGATGGGTGGCCTCGGGTATCGGAAGAGGGAACAGCGTGTCGGCGTCCTGAACCGGCATCGCGATCATTATAGGGGTCAGAAACGCTGACCCCTACTGTTTGAACCGATCCATCACCTGTCCGACGTTCGCCATCGCGGCCGCGGACACGAGCGAGCTTCCGGCGGAAATGATCTCATCGCTCTTCTTCATGCCCAGCCAGACACCGATGCCCAGCCCGAGCAGCATCGCTGCGACCGGATAGGCGCGGATCTGATCGCGCCACGCTTCCGGCATCAGATTCTCGAGCTCTTCGAACAAAACGTTCGGACCTTCTTCGGCCATGCGCGTGCCGTACTCGGAGGCGCGATCGTTCATGTGGTTCTCGTCGAAATCCTGGCCGGCCGCGGCCCGCTCATGATCATCAGGCGTGCTACGTGTTGCCATCGCTCTCACTCCTCGTCATCACGCCGGAGCAGAAGTCCGATGAGGAATCCGACGCCGACGGAGATCAACAGGGCCTTTCCGGGATTCGAGCGCACGTACGTGCGCACCTGATCGGTGATCGCGCCGAAGTCGACGTCCTCGACGCGCTCGCGCACCGCGTTGTAGCGATCGCGAACGGCGTCCGATGCGGCTTCGTACTTCGAGCCGACGTAGTCGCGGGCCCGGCCGAACCGGCCGGATGTCTCGCTGTCTTCCGTCTCGGTCCCCGCCCCGGTGGCTCCATCTGTGGGGTTGGTCGTTTCGTCCATGTCGGTGACCTCCTGTTGGTCGCGACAATATCACTGACGGTGCGAATCGGCTGCCAATCGGTTGACGGTTGGCAGTTGGTGGTTGACGGTAGCTCTCCCGGCAACCGCCAACCGCCAACCGCCAACTACAATCCACCCGTGCGCATCTCCCTCCGCCGCGTCTCCCACGACTACGCGCCCAGCGACGAGTCCGCGGCGGTGCACGTGCTCGACGATGTTTCGCTCGAGATCGCGTCGGGCGATTTCGCGGTGCTCATGGGCGCATCCGGCAGCGGGAAGTCGACGCTCCTGAATCTGATCGGCGCCGTCGATCGCCCGACGAGCGGACAGGTTTTCCTCGGCGAGACCGAGACGTCGGCGCTCGACGAATCGCGTCTCACGGAGCTACGCCGCACGTCGATCGGATTCATCTTCCAGTTCTTCAATCTCCTTCCGACACTCAACGTGTTCGAGAACGTCGCCTTTCCACTCTCACTCGCGCGAAAACCGAAAGAGGAGATCGCGGAGCGCGTGCACGAAGTTCTCGCGCGCGTCGCACTCGCCCATCGCGCGACGCATTTTCCGAACGAGCTGTCCGGTGGTGAGATGCAGCGCGTCGCCATCGCCCGCGCGATCGTGCACCGGCCGCCGCTCATCCTCGCCGACGAGCCGACCGGCAATCTCGACTCGAAGAACGGCTCCGCGATCCTCGAGCTGATCCGCGAGATTCACGCGTCGCTGAAACCGACGGTGGTGATGGCCACGCACTCCGATCGCACCGCGGCGCACGGCGACTATGTCGTGCAGGTCGCCGACGGCCACGTGACGCGATGATTCTTCGCGCGCTCGTGCTCCGCCCGATCCTGCGCGAGAAAACGCGCACCGCGCTGACGATCCTGGGCATCGCCGTCGGCGTCGCGGTGGTCGTCGCGATTCAGCTCGCGAACCAGAGTGCGCTGCGCGCGTTTCGCGAATCGGTCGATGCCATCGCCGGCCGCGCGAATTTCATGATCGTTCCGGACATCGCGCCGCTCGACGAGCGCGTGCTGCTTTCGCTGCAGCCGCTCTGGAGCGAAGGCGTGCGATTCGCACCGGTCATCGATGTCGAAGGTGTGCTCGAGCCCGCACAGCAGCCGATCCGCCTGCTGGCCGTCGATCTCCTCAGCGACCTCCACTTCCGCGACTATCGCTACGCGCGCATCGACACCGGCACGAAGTACGAGCTCCTCGGCGACTATCTCTCGCTCTTCAAGCCCGACGCCGTCGTTCTTCCCGCACCGTTTGCGCACGAGCATGGACTGGCGATCGGCAGCGCGATCACGCTGAACGTTCTCGGGCAACGGCGCACGCTCGTCGTGCGCGGCATTCTCGAAGCGAAGGGGCCGGCGACCGCGTTCAACGGCGCGATCGCGCTCTGCGACATCGCCACCGCGCAGCGCAACTTCGGGATGATCGGCAAGCTCTCGCGCATCGATCTGCTGCTGCCCGACGAGAGCCTCGCGTCGCGCGTGAAACTACCGCCGGGCGTGCGCATCGAACGGCCCTCGCGCCGCAACGATCGCGTCGAGAGGATGCTTCGCGCATTTCGCGTGAACCTGTTCGCGCTCGCCGGCGTCGCGCTGCTCGTAGGCATGTTCCTGGTCTACAACACGGTGCTGATCTCGATCCTGCGCCGGCGCAGAGACGTCGGCGTGTTGAAGACCCTCGGCGTCGCGCCGCGACAAATCTTCGGCGCGTTTCTCGTCGAAGGCCTGCTCTTCGGCATCCTCGGCTCGATCGCGGGCATCGTGTTAGGCGCGCTGCTGGCGTCGGGCATCCTGCGCGCCGTCGGACGCACGATCAACACGCTCTACGTCGCGAGCCGCCCCGAGGCGATCGAGTTGACGCCGGGAGTGATGGCGATGGGGCTCGCGGTCGGCACGTTGCTCTCGCTCGTCTCCGCGCTGCATCCGGCGCTCGAAGCGTCGCGCGTTAGGCCGAGCGCGATGATCCGGCCCGGCCTGCAACAGCGCGTCGCCCATCGACGCATGCTGGCGATGCTCGCGGTCGCGTGCTTCATCGCCGGCGCCTTGATCTCGCGGCTTCCGCCGGTGGATGGAATCGCGATCGCGGGATACATCGCCGTACTCTTCGTCGTTGCGGGCTTTTCGCTGCTCGCGCCTGCGATCGTGAGCACGACCTCGCGCCTGCTCTCGCCGGTCCTCGAGCGTCAATTTGGAATCGTCGGCAGACTCGCCGCCGTGTCGCTACCGGCGTCGCTGCGACGCACATCGGTCGCAAGCGCCGCGCTCGCGACCGCGACCGGGATGATGGTCGCAGTCGCGCTGATGGTCGGCAGTTTTCGCGAGACGGTGCGCATCTGGGTCAACCAAACCGTGAGCTCCGATCTCTGGCTGCGGCCCGCGCAAGGTCTGTCGAATGCGCAGATCGCGTTGTTCCCGCCGGAAGTCGGCGATGCGGTGGAGAAAACGCCGTTCATCGAAGAGATCGATCGCATCCGCGGCAAGGACGTGGTGTACGGCGACACGATCATCGCGATCGGCAGCGGTGAGTTCGACGTCGCGGCCAAGTACGGCGATTTGCCGATGGTCACGCCGCGATCGGGAGCCGAAGCGCTGCACGAGGCCGAGCGCAGACGCGGCGTGCTCGTGTCGGAGAGCTTCGCGATCAAGTTCAAGAAGGGAGTCGGCGATTTCGTCGAGGTTCGCGAAGCGCGATTCCCGATCACCGGCATCTATCGCGACTATTCGAACGATCGCGGCGTCGTGGTCATGGACCGCGATCTGTACGTGAAGACGTTCCACGACGATCGCATCAACACGATCGTGGTCTACCTCAAGCCCGGCATCGATCACGACGACGCGCGCAAGCAGCTCGAGAAACTGTACGGTCCGCGCTTCGGCGCGTTCGTGGTGATGAATCGCGACATTCGCGCCGAAGTCATGCGGATCTTCGATCAGACCTTCATGATCACCTACGCGTTGTTAGGCGTAGCGATCGCCGTCGCCGTGCTCGGGATCGTGAACACCCTGTCGGCGTTGATCCTCGAGCGCACGCGCGAGCTGGCGTTGCTGCGCGTGGCGGGACTGTCTGCGCGCGAGCTCCGCACGATGATCGTGCTCGAGTCCTCGATCCTCGGCGCCGCATCGACGATCGCGGGCCTGGTCATGGGCTACGCGCTCTCGTGGATTCTGATCTACGTGATCAACAAACAGTCGTTCGGATGGACGATCGATTTCTACACGCCCACCGCGCTCATCGCCGCGTCGCTCGCGGTGACATTCCTCTCGTCCGCGCTCGCGGGGCTCGCGCCCGCGCGGCTCGCGCACCGCATCCACGTCGCCAGCGCGATCAAGAGCGAGTAGAGTTCGGCGCGGAGGCGTCGGTCATGAAACGTACGGCAATCCTCGCGCTCCTCTTCGTTGCGGTCATTCTGAACGCCGAGCCCGCACTCGTCCTCGTCAACGGCACCGTCTTCACCGCCGATGCAAAGAAGCCGTGGGCCGAGGCGGTCGCCATCGAAGGAAACAAGATCACCGCCGTCGGCACGAGTGACGAGATCAGACGCCTCGCCGGACCGAACACGCAGGTCATCGATCTCGGTCATCGCGTGGTGATCCCCGGCATCAACGACGCGCACATGCATCCCGGTTTCGCCGTGCCGACGTTCGATGTCGATCGCGGTTTCGATGTGACGTGGCCGAAGCTCCAGGCCGCGATCACGGGCGCGATGGACGAAACGCCGTCCGACCTGTGGATCACGGCGACGATCGGACCGGCGATCCTGCTCGATCCGAACATCGATCACGCGACGCTCGACAGGCTCGCCGATGGCCGCATGGTGATGCTGCAGGAATTCACCGGCCACGGCATCATCCTCAGCACCGCGGCGATGAAGGCTCTGGGCATTGCCTTCGATGCGAAGGATCCGCTCGGCGGATGGTATGGACGGGACAGCGAGGGCCGCGTCGATGGTCACGCATTCGAGTACGCCGATTCCGCGGCCGTACGGCACCTCGCGAATCTCGCATCCGAGGACGAGCTTCTTGCGAATGTGCAGTCGTTGTCGGACGAAGCGGTTCGCTACGGAATCACCTCGCTGCAGGCCATGCCGGTCGTCGAAGAGAAGCGATTCGCCGCCGCGCTGAAAGCGGCGAACATTCCGGTGCGCGTGCGCATCATGCAGTTCCCGCTGTCTCTCGAGGACGTGCGGAGCTTCCGCGACAGCGATGCGCTCAAATGGATCTTCGACGGCACTCCGATCGAGCGCGGCGCCGCGTTGCGCAAGCCATACGCCGCGGGAGGCGACGGACGCCTCAACTTCCGCGACATGACGCCGCTCGTGAAGGCAGCCGTCGACTCGAAGCGTCAGTTGCTCGTGCATGCCTCGGGCGACAAGGCCGTCGCCGAAACACTGGCGCTTTTCGCGAAGCATCCGACGCTCCAGCGCCCACGCATCGAGCACGGCGACGGAATGCAGCGCGATCTCTTCGCGCTGGCGAAGAAAACCGGCGCGGTCGTCGTGCAGAATCCGTCGCACTTCCCGTTCCGCAACGCGTTTCCCGAAGGCGACTACATGCTGGCGCGCACGCTGATCGCGAACGGCATCCCGTTCGCGCTCGGCTCCGACGGCCCGCTGAATCCGTATCTCAACATCATGTTCGCGTTGAATCACAGCAAAGAGTCGCTCTCGCGCGAAGAAGCGGTGACGGCATACACGCGCGGCTCCGCGTACGCGGAGATGAAGGAAAAGGAGAAAGGCACGATCGCCCCCGGCATGCTCGCCGACCTCGCCGTGCTCTCCCAGGACATCTTCAAAATACCGGCTCCCGCACTGCCGGACACACGCAGCGTGCTGACGATCATCGACGGGAAGGTCGTGCATTCGGAGTTTTAGGAGTGCTGCGGCCACGCCGCAGCTTTTTTCGGTGGCGCACGCTTGCCGCTCCGAGAAAGCGGCGGCATGGCCGCCGCACTCCAAATGGCGATACGATCGATCACGCCATGGCACTCGTAAAGCTCACCACCCCCATCGACGAAGCCACGATCCGAACGCTCCACGTCGGCGACACGGTCGCGATCACCGGACGTCTCTACACCGGCCGCGACGCCGTGCATCACCGCCTGCACGAGGGCGTGAAGCCGCCCGTCGATCTCGAGGGACACATCATCTATCACTGCGGTCCGGTGATGGTGAAGGAAGGCGATCAGTGGGTGTGTAAGGCCGCAGGTCCGACCACCTCGTCGCGCGAGGAGCCGTATCAGCATGAAGTCATCCGCGACTACCGCATCCGCGGCGTCATCGGCAAAGGCGGCATGGGCGAGAAGACGCTGGCCGCGTGCAAGGAGTACGGCGCGGTGTACATGCACGCGATCGGCGGAGCCGCGCAGGTCTGCGCCGCGTCCATCAAGCGCGTCGATGGTGTCGATTGGATGGACCTCGGCTCGCCCGAGGCGGTCTGGCACCTGAGGGTCGAAGACTTCATGGCCATCGTGACCATGGACGCGCACGGACAATCGCTGCACAAACAGGTGTTCGAGGAGTCTAGCGCGCGCCTTGCAGCACTGAAGGCGTGATGCGCATTGAACGCGACACGTTAGGCGAAGTCAGCGTGCCCGACGGCGCGCTGTACGGCGCGCAGACGCAGCGCGCGGTCGAGAACTACCCGGTCAGCGGCCTGCGTGAGCATCCGACCTTCATCCGCGCATTCATCCTTCTCAAGCGCGCCGCCGCAGCCGCGAATCTCGAGCTCGGTGCGATGGACGCAACGAACGCGAACGCGATCCTCGCTGCATGCGACCGCATCCTCGGCGAGCTCGAGCGATTCCGCCCGCACTTCGTGGTCGATGTCTTTCAGGCCGGCGCGGGCACGTCGTTCAACATGAACTGCAACGAGGTGATCGCGAATCTCGCGAATCTCTCCATCGGCGGCAAGGCCGGCGAATACGAGCCGGTGCATCCGAACGATCACGTCAACATGGCGCAGTCGACGAACGACGTCTTCCCGACCGCGATCCGCATCGCGACGCTGATGCTGTTAGGCCGGCTCGAGCCCGAGCTCGACCGCCTAACAAACGCGCTCGACGAGAAAGGCGAGGAGTTCGTGTCGGTGATCAAATCGGGCCGCACGCATCTCGCGGACGCGGTTCCGATCACCCTCGGCCAGGAGTTCAAAGCTTACGCGTCCGCGGTGCGGCGCGCGACGCAGCTCCTTCGCGACGCCGCTTCGCAGCTGCGCATCCTCGGCATCGGCGGAACGGCGGCCGGCACGGGCATCAACACGCCGCAGGGCTATCGCCTCGCCGTGATCCGTCATCTGCGCGAATCGACCGGACTCGATCTCGAGGCCACCGACGATCTTCGCGAGGCGATGCAGTCGCAGCTTCCGGTCGTGGCCACGTCCGCGGCTCTGCGCAACCTCGCGCTCGAGCTCACGCGCATCACGAACGACCTGCGCTTGCTGTCCTCGGGGCCGCTCACCGGTCTCGCGGAGATCCTTCTCCCCGCGGTGCAGCCCGGCTCGTCGATCATGCCCGGCAAAGTGAATCCGTCGCTCCTCGAGTGCATGAATCAGATTCTGTTTCACATCATCGGCGCGGACACCGCGATCGCCTACGCGTCGCAGGCCGGCCAGCTCGAGCTCAACGTGATGATGCCGCTCATGGCCTTCGAGATCACGTTCTCGATCGAGATCCTCAAGAACTTCCTGCCGGTCTACACCGAGAAATGCATCCGCGGGATCGCCGCGGACCGGGAGCAGTGCGAGGCGTATTACATCAGCTCTCCGTCGCTCGCCACCGCGCTCAATCCGATCATCGGCTACGCCGCCGCGGCGGAGATCGCGAAAGAGTCGGCGAAGACCGGCAAGCGCATCCCCGATCTGCTGCGCGAGAAGAATCTGTTGCCCGAGGAGAAGATCGCGGAGATCTTCACGCCGGAGTTTTTGGCGGGTCAGGGCGATTAGTTCGCTACAATTTGCGCGCAATCCGGTCCAATGCGTCTCTTCATTGCGACGAGCTTTCCGCCGGAGGTCCTTCGTGACCTCAACGAGCGCATTACGCGATTCAAATCGCGACTGCCGGCGGCATCGTGGGTGCGTCCGGAGACGCAGCACCTCACGTTCGCGTTTCTCGGCGAGCAGCCCGAGGAGCTGATCGAGAAGCTGACGGTGCCGTTGGGGGCGGCGATCGGCAAACTGACGCGATTCGAGGCCTCGCTGCAGAACTGCGGCTTTTTTCCGAATCCGCGTCACGCGCGCGTCGGATGGATCGGCATCGAGCCGAACGACAAATTCTCCGGGATCGCGAATGCCGTTCGCGAAGTGGTCACGAACAACGGCGTAGAGCTCGACCGCGCCGATTTCAAACCGCATCTCACGGTCATGCGCATGCGCGAGGGATGGCCGCCTGCGTCGATCGAGCTTTTCTCGAAATCGATGCGCGACTATCGCTCGGAGAAGTTCCCTGTCGAGGCGATCACGCTTTTCTCGAGCGAGCTGAATCCGAAGGGCGCGATTCATACTGCGCAGCGGACGTTCGCACTTGCGTGAGTCTCGTCGCGCGGCTTTTCGCGACCTCTTTCCCTCGCAGTTGCCCGCACGCCGCGGCAATGTCGCGGCCTTTCGACCGCCGAACCGTGACACGCACGCCGTGATGCACGAGCGTGTCGACGAAGCGGTCGATCTCGCGATCGGTGGGGCGGCGCATCCACTTCGGCAGATTCGCGTCTTCGTTGAACGGAATCGCGTTCACCTTCGCGCGCAGTCCGCGAAGCAGCTTCGCGAGGACCATCGCGTCATGTGTGGAATCGTTGTAGCCGGCGAGAAGAACGTATTCGATGGTTAGGTCGCGGCCTCTCTCCAGCGGGAAGTGCCGCAGCGTCTCGATCAATTCTTGGAGCGGGTACTTCGCCGTGATCGGCATGATCTCTTCGCGCTTCTTGCGATCGGGCGCGTTGAACGAGATCGCGAGATTCGGACGCCGCTCGAGCTTCGCGAGCTGCTCGATGCCCGGGATGATGCCCGAGGTCGATACCGTGATGCGCCGCGGCGACATCGTGCGATAGAGCACGTCGAGCGTCGTGACCAGATGATCGAAGTTCAGCAGCGGCTCGCCCATGCCCATGAACACGACGTTCATGTGCTCCGCGGGAATCTGCTTCTCGTGCTGCACCACGAAGTACTGGCCTAACATCTCGGACGGCGTGAGATTGCGGCCCGCGCCAAAGAATCCGGTCACGCAGAACGTGCAGCCGACCGCACATCCCGCCTGCGACGAGAGGCAGATGCTCGTGCGTTCTCCCATCGGCATGTAGACGGACTCGATGCGATTGCCGTCCGGCAAACGGAACAAATACTTCTGGCTTCCGTCCGCGGCGGGCGGCGTGCGCTCGAGCACTTCCGGCATCGCCAGCGTGAATCGCGCGGCGAGCGACGCGCGCACGTCTTTGGGGATGTTCGTCATCGCGTCGAACGAATCGACGCCGCGAACATGCATCCATTCTTCGATCTGCTTGACGCGGAAGGGAGGAGAAACGACTTCGGCGAGCGTGGTCTCGAGCGTCGCGGGCGCGAGGTCGTACAGATTCAGAAGCTCATTCTTCACTGGTTTTCGCAAGCGGCTCGACGCGGCGAGTCGATCGCACTTTGCGGGTCGGGTCGATGCCGAGAGACCGCAGCAGCGACAGGTCGTTCACGTTGATCCGGAACTGCACTTCCTTCGGCGGCTGCGCGGGCTCCGCAGCGGTGGGCGTCTCATCGCCGGCATCCTGCTTGTTCAGACCGATCGTCGCGTCAAGAACGACGTAGAGGTCGTAGCCTTCGTCGCGAATAGCTTGGATATGCCGGTTCACGTCGTCGGAACCGGAGATGGACTCATTGATCGCCGTCCCGAGGTCCTGCAGAAGTTGCTTGATCTTGTCGTCCACGCGCTCTCCGAACTGCCGCACGCAAACTATTGCAAAATCAGTGACTTACATTCACGTGCGTCAGTTGCATTATCCAAACTGAGCGACGGGAGGTCAATATTCCGAATCGCCTGCGAGCGGAGTACACTGTTTGCCCTCGCGTCACGGCGCCTCGTTCCACAGCTCCGACCAATACGCGAGGTACTTCCACCGTCCCCACTTCGCATAGCGCCGCAACATCGTCGCGTCGCTCACGCGGCGTCCGCGATGGTAGGTGTCGCGCACGTAGCGGCGGAACTCGGTGTCGACGGCGATGAAGTCGTGGCGGCCGTCCATGGCCAGAAGATGCGCCGCGCCGTAGGGTCCGATGCCGGGAAGCTTGCGGTAGCTCTTGAACAGCTCTTCGGTTGTTAGGCGCGGATCTGCGATCGACGCGAGATCGATCGATCCCGATGTTAGGCCGCTCGCGAGCGCGTGAATCGTCTTCGCGCGATAGCCGAGGCGGCAGTCGTTCTGCAGCTCGGCCTCGGAGTAACGCGCGACGTCGGCGGGCTCGGGAAACGCGCCGTCGCGTCCGCACTTCGCCACGAGCAACTCGCACATGCGGATGGTCTGCCGCCACATCGTGTTCGTGGTGGTGATGACTTTCACCGCGTCTTCCCACGGCGTCGTGCCGCAGAGAAGCCGTCCGAATCCGGCCTCCTCGACCCACGCGTGCACATCCGACGATCGCGCGAGAACGTGGAACTCTGCAGTGTCGACATCGAGCTGCAGCATGCGCGCGATCCGCGCGCGCAGCTCGTCCGTCATCGGCGCGCCGCTCACCTGAAGCTTGCCGCGGCGGAACGAGATCCCGAGATCGACCGTCGCGCCGGCGAGGCGTTCCTTGCGACGCAACACTTTGTCGGACCAGCGAAACGGCGCGAGGCGATACCAGCCGTGTGATTCGACGGTCGCGGCAAAATTGAAATTCGCGGGAACAGAAAAGTTGGAGGCGACGGCCGGAATCGAACCGGCGGATAAAGGTTTTGCAGACCTCTGCCTTACCACTTGGCTACGTCGCCTTTGGGGACAGCGAGTCTAGTGAACACGGTAGGTACGGTCAATATTTTGGCCGGTCTTTCAAGTCTTCTCAAAGTCTATCCTCGGTCTTCGCGGAGGATAGACTGAATGAGCAACTGTTACTCGACGATCTTGAACGACTCGAACAGCTGCGTTGCCGCGGCACCGGAGCGTTGCTCCTCGGAGCGTCCGACGTAGAGCAGCTGAACCAGCTTGTCGTTGTTCACCACGAGGCGCGACGTGAGGAATGCCGGAGAGGCGGACTCGCTCTTGAACGTGAGCACCGTTGCGGGCATCGCGCCTTCGATCTTCTGTTCGTTCTCGAGCTTCGCATTGAGACTCTTCAGCAGCGAGTCGCGCGTCGATGCCATCAGCTTCTCGGGATCGAGAATCTTTCCCGACATCTTGCTCACCGTGACCACCGCGGCCTCGCCGGTCGGAGCCTTCGAGACCCAGTTCGTCGTCGCGATGTCCGCGCCGTCCGCACCCTTCACGGTCTGCTGCTGCGACGCGAATGCAGTGAAACCCGCCGGCAGCGTCAGGCTGAAAAATTCATTCTCGACGCGCGAGGGCTCCTGGGCGTTCACCGCCGCCGCCACGAGAAGCAGAACCGCCAGAATTGCTTTCTTCATCGATATCCTCCCGATCATCCCACTTTCACGCGCGGATCTATGTCCCTGGCCCAGCGCTCTATTCCACCCACGAGATTTTTCACGCGCGCGTAGCCTTCGCGGCGAAGCAAATCCACTGCCCTTGCGCTGCGGCCGCCGGTGCGACAGTACACGACCACATCCGTATCGCGCGGAACCTCAGCCAGACGTTGCGGCAGTTGGCCTAACGGGATGTGCAGCGCATCCGGAAGATGACCGATGCTCCACTCGGCCGGCTCGCGAACATCGAGCAGCATCACCGAGCCGATCTGTCGCGCGAGCGCGGCAGGCACGATTTCATTCGGCATACAGAACTGGTCGTAATCGATGAGATGCGTGACGGTCGGATGCGCGCCGCACACTTTGCACTCCGGATCTTTTCGCAGCTTCAGCGTGCGAAACGACATCTGCAGCGCATCGAACAGCAACAGGCGTCCCGCGAACGGCTCGCCGACGCGCGCGAGCAGCTTGATCGCCTCCGTCGCCTGCAACGTTCCGATGATGCCGGGCAATACGCCTAACACGCCGCCCTCGGCGCAGGAGGGCACGAGATGCGGCGGCGGCGGATCGGGATAGAGGCAGCGATAGCACGGACCGTCCGGCGTCGCGAAGACGGAGAGCTGTCCGTCGAAGCGGAAGATCGATCCGTAGACGTTCGGCCGTTTCGTGAGCACGCACGCGTCGTTCACGAGATAGCGCGTCGGAAAGTTGTCCGTGCCATCGAGAACCAATTCGTATTGTTCGATGAGATCGAGCGCGTTCTCCGACGTAAGCGCGCCGTCGTGCGTCACGATCTCGATGTCGCGATTCAGATCGCGCAGCCGCGCGGACGCCGCGTCGAGCTTCCGCTCGCCGACGTCTTTCGTCCCGTACAGGATCTGCCGCTGCAGATTCGTCACGTCGACGCGATCGAAGTCGACGAGGCCGATGCGGCCCACGCCCGCGGCCGCGAGATACAACGCCGCCGGCGATCCGAGGCCGCCCGCGCCGACGATCAGCACCGACCCCTGCTTCAGCCGAAGCTGTCCCTGTTCGCCGACTTCAGGAAGGATCAGATGTCGCGCGTAGCGCTCGCGTTCGGAGGGGCGGAGGCCTCCTGCCGACTGCCGACTGCCGACTGCCGACTCCATTCGTATATCCTTACGCGTTTTTCGAGGGTCTTGCATGGAAATCTTTCGCACACACACCTGCGGCGAGCTTCGCGCCGTCCACGTCGGGCACAACGTCGTGCTCGCCGGATGGGTCCAGAAGAAACGCGATCACGGCACGATGATGTTCATCGATCTGCGCGATCACTACGGGCTCACGCAGCTCATCATCAACAACACCTCCGACGCGTACGCGCCGCTCAAGCACGTCCGCCTCGAGTCGGTGATTCGCGTCGAAGGCGAAGTGGCGATGCGCGAGGCGGGGAATCAGAACGCCGCGCTGCCGACGGGCGAGATCGAAATGATCGTGTCGAAGGTCGACACGCTGTCCGAAGTCGTGCCGCTGTCGGAGGTCGAAGCGCTGCCGTTTCCTGTCGTCGGCGGCACGGACATTCCGGAAGAGCTGCGCCTGCGCTATCGCTTCCTCGATCTGCGCCGCGAGAAAACGCATCGCAACATCGTGCTTCGCTCGAAAGTCATCTCCAGCATCCGCCGGCGCATGACCGACAGCGGATTCCTCGAGATCCAGACTCCGATTCTCACGTCGAGCTCTCCCGAAGGCGCGCGCGACTACCTCGTGCCGAGCCGCAAGCATCCGGGGACGTTCTACGCGCTGCCGCAGGCGCCGCAGCAATTCAAACAGCTTCTCATGGTCGCGGGATTCGATCGCTACTTTCAGATCGCGCCGTGCTTCCGAGATGAAGATGCGCGCGCGGACCGCTCGCCCGGCGAGTTCTATCAACTCGACGTCGAGCTCTCGTTCGCCAATCGCGACGAGATCTTCGGCGCGCTCGAGCCGGTGCTGGCCGGCGTGTTCCGCGAGTTCTCGGATTGGAAAATCACGGAGCCGCCGTTCCCGCGCATTCCCTACAAGGAGTCGCTGCTCAAGTACGGCACCGACAAGCCCGACCTGCGCAATCCGCTCGTGATCACCGACGTGACGGATGTGTTCCGCCGCAGCGAGTTCACGGCCTTCACCGGCGCGATCGCGAACGGCGCGGTGGTTCGCGCAGTGGCCGTCCCCGGCGGCGCCGACCGCTCGCGAAAGTTCTACACGACCCTCACCGATCTCGCCCAATCCCTCGGCGCGAAGGGTCTGGCCTACGTGATGCCCAGCGATCCGCCGAAGGGACCGATCGCGAAGTTTCTGTCGACGGAGCTGGTCGCGGAGCTTGCGCAGATCACCGGAACCGGTCCGCAGGACGCGATTCTCTTCATTTGCGATCTCGAAGCGAAGGCGGCCGGCCTGGCCGGCGCACTTCGCACGCGCGTCGGCGAAGAATTGAATCTGTTAGAGCCGAACGCCTACCGCTTCTGCTGGATCATCGACTATCCGTTCTACGAGCTCGATGACGAGGGGAAGGTCGCGTTCTCGCACAATCCCTTCTCCATGCCGAAAGGCGGCCTCGTGTCGCTCGAGACGATGGATCCGCTGGAGATCACCGCGGACCAATACGACATCGTCTGCAACGGCATCGAGCTCTCCAGCGGCGCGATCCGCAATCACAAGCCGGACGTGATGATGAAAGCGTTCGAGATCGCCGGCTACGCGAAAGACGAAGTGGAAGAGCGCTTCGGCGGAATGCTCAACGCCTTCCGCTTCGGCGCACCGCCGCACGGCGGCCTCGCACCCGGCATCGACCGCATCGTCATGCTCCTCGCCAACGAGCCCAACATCCGCGAAGTCATCGCCTTCCCGCTCAACCAGCACGGACAGGACCTGCTGATGAACGCGCCGTCGACGGTGACCGACAAGCAGCTCAAGGAGCTGCACATCGAGATCAAGAAATAGGGAGCGCTGGCGTCCTCGCCGGCTGATGCGGGAGCGTCCCGCGCTCCCGCCCGGGTGGCGGCGCGGGACGCCGCCACATCAGCCGCCGCGGACGGCGGCGCTCCGGTGCGTCCGATCTGATACGCGCAGGCTGGAAGCCTGCGGACCGGCAGGCCTGGAGGCCTGCGCTCCTACACCAAATTGAACCCAAACAAACGCACGCCCGTGTCGGTGCGTGGTTGGTGGCGGCTGTTGGGCTTGAAGAAGACGTACGTGCCCGCGCCGAAGCGCTGGCTGCCTTCGATCACCTCTCCGCTCACGACGTAGAACTCTTCGCCGGTCGCATCGTGCTGATCGACGTGCGGCCACTGCGCGCCCGCGTCCATGTCCACGACCCACACGCGCACGCCCGCAGTGCTGGGTAGATCCCGCCGATAGCAGCCGGGCCCGACTTGGATCGGGGCAACGTCGTCGATGTTCAGAGGCACGAGCATTTCGTTCATGATGGCGATTCTAGCGACGCGCCATCCATGAGCATAACGAAATGATTTCTCTGTTAGCATGAGCGTCATTCATGAATCTCGAGATCCGCCATTTCAAGCTCGTCACCGCCGTCGCCGACACCGGAAGCCTCGCCTCGGCGAGTCTGAAGCTGCACCTCACGCCGTCTGCACTCAGTCATCAGCTCCGCGATGCCGAGGAGCGGCTCGGCGTGCAGTTGTTCCTGCGGCGCAATCGACGGCTGCTGCTGACGAGCGCGGGCGAAAAACTACTGGACTCCGCGCGACGCGTGCTCGCATCCGTCCAGCAGGCGGAGAGCGCGCTCGGCACGGACACACCCGATGACGTTCTTCGCCTCAGCACCGGCTGCTACACGATCTACGGATGGCTGCCGCCGGTACTGCGCCGCTGGCAGGCCGAGCATCCGCGCGTCGAGTTCCGCATCGTGCTCGAAGCCACGCGTCAGGCGATCCCCGCGCTGCTCGCGGGTCAGATCGATCTCGCGCTCACGACCGAGATCTCCCGTCAGCCGCGACTCGCGCGCAGCCCACTCCTCACCGACGAGCTGATGCTCGTCGTCCCCGCGACGCACGCGCTGGCGACGCGCCGGTATGTCACGGCCGAGGATCTCGCGCAGGAGCACTTGCTGACGTATGACGCGCCGCGCGAGCAACTCGACATCTTCACACGCGTGCTCTGGCCCGCAGGCATCGAGCCCCAGCGGCAAACGCGCGTCCCGCTGACGGAAGCGCTCATCGAGCTCGTGCGCGGCGGAGTCGGCGTGACCACCCTGCCGAGTTGGATTCTTCCGAAGAAGCTCGAGGGATTGCACATGCTGCCGCTCACACCGAAAGGCATTCGACGCCGATGGAACGCGGTGCGCCTCGCGTCGCGAAGGCCATCGCCGGCCTTGACGCGATTCGTGGAGATCCTGCGCGAGACGCTGTGAGTAGAATTTCATTGTGCAAGCGGCATTCGACACCACGAGCTGGTCGCTTGTTCTCGCGGCCGCCGCATCCGGCACGCCCGATTCCTCCGGCGCGCTGGCCGACCTCTGCTCCCGCTATTGGTATCCGGTTTATGCGTTCGTCCGCCGGCAGGGCTACGCACGCGAAGAGGCGGAAGACCTAACACAAGGATTCTTCGAGCGCCTGCTGGAGAAAGACGGACTCCGTCACGCCGATCCGGAGCGCGGCCGGTTTCGGTCGTTCCTTCTCGCGTCGGCGAAGCACTTTCTCGCGAACGAGCGCGATCGCGTGCTGACGAAGAAACGCGGCGGCGATCGCGTGCACGTGCCTCTCGACTTCGACGCGGCCGACGAGTGGTTTCAGCGCGACGCGAAGTCCGCGACCGATCCCGAAAAGCTTTTCACGCGACGCTGGGCGCTCACCGTCCTCGAGAGCGCATTGCGCGCGACGCGCGAAGAGCTCGAGCGCGAGGGCCGCGGCGACGATCTCGATCTGCTCGTGCCTTTTCTCACCGGCGACGCTGCGCGCGGCGCGTACGCGCCGCTCGCGGAGAAACTGCGGGTGACCGAGGGAGCGGCACGCGTGGCAGTGCACCGGCTGCGGGCGCGATTTCGTGACCAGCTGCGGCTGGTCGTCGCGAGCACGATGCCGGACGGCGCACCGGTCGATGAAGAGATCCGCTTCCTGATCGGCGCGCTCTCGCCATGACCTGCGCGCATCACGAGGCAGCCTCGCAGGATGCGACGGCGACGATCGCCGGACAGTGCCCGCTCTGCCTTCTCTCCCTCGGCCTCGAAGCCGAAACGTTCACCCCCGGAACGATCATCGCGTCACGATTCCGCATCGTTTCGTTGTTAGGCCGGGGCGGCATGGGCGAGGTCTATCGCGCAGATGATTTGAAGCTCGGCCAGCCGGTCGCGTTGAAGTTTCTGTCGGCGAGAGGCGAGGAGGCGGTCTACGACGAAGTGCGCATCGGACGCCAGATCGCGCACCCGAACGTCTGTCGCATCTACGACGTCGTCGAGATCGACGGCCGCCCGTTCATCGAAATGGAATGGATCGACGGCGAAGACCTCGCGTCCCTGCTCGCGCGCGCGGGCATGCTTCCGTACGAGAAAGCGCTGAACATCGGCCGCGACGTCTGCGCTGCGCTCGACGCCGCTCATCAGAAAGGCATCGTGCACGGCGATCTGAAACCGGCGAACATCATGATCGACGGCTACGGCCGCGCGCGCATCACCGACTTCGGCCTCTCGCGTCTCGTCTCCGATCCGGCTCAGCGCGGAGTGCGCGGCGGAACGCTGTCCTACATGGCGCCCGAACAACTGCAGGGCGGTGAAGCGACGGCCCGCAGCGATCTCTACGCGCTCGGCATCGTTCTCTACGAAATCTTCACCGGCGGCCGTTTGCGCATGCCGCCACCACCGCGACTCTCACTGCGCGATCGCGCGCTGGCGCAGACCATTCTTCAATGCCTCGCCGTCGATCCGCAGAAGCGGCCCGCGTCCGCGCGACAGGTGCTCGATGCATTTCCCGCCGGCGATCCGATGGACGCGATGATCGCCGCCGGCGAGACGCCGTCGCCGGAGATCGTCGCGGCGAGTCGCGCCGTGACCGCGCTTCGTCCTATTCACGCGTGGTTGCTGCTGATCGCGTTCGTCGCGGCGCTCGCGGCGCTTGTGATCATCACTCCGCGCATCGCGTTGCCCCTCGCGCCGAAGGTGCTCGCGCAGTGGGCGCACGCGATGTCGCAACGCGATTTCGTCGACGACGATCAGTGGTTCGAGCGCAGCGGACGACGACTCGAGTTTCACTGGCGCGGAAGTCCGTCGCCGATGCTGCCGCTCGCGCAGGACGGGCGCGTGCGCGCCGACGATCCTCCGCTGCAGACGATCGGCATGGTCCATGTCGTGCTCGATCCGTCGGGCAAACTCCTTCGCTTCGAGTTCGCACCCGCGGCGCACTCGGCGTCGCGCGTTCCATCTTCGCGTCTCCCTCACGTCGTCTACGTTTTTCTTCTCACCGCCACGCTTCTCGCCGGCGCGTGGCTCGCGCGGCGCAATCTGCGTGCCGGCCGCGTCGATCGCAAAGCCGCGACGCGCGTCGCGCTGTGGGTGTTCTCGTGCCGCGCGATCTTCGGATTGCTGGCCGGACATCATCCGCTGACGATCGAGAAGGAGGCTTCGTTCCTGGCGATCCTCCTCGGCGCGTCGCTTCTGCTGGCGACCGAGGTGTGGCTCGGCTACGTTGCGCTCGAGCCGCTTGTTAGGCGCATCGCGCCGCACGCGCTGATCACCTGGGCGCGCGTGCAGCAGGGGCGCGTGCGCGACGCGGTCGTCGGGCGCGATGTATTGATCGGCTTACTCGTTGGCGTCGCGATTCGATTGCTCGACCCATTGCGTGACCTCCCGACGAATGTCGACGCCCTCGGTTCGATCCGAATCACCATCGCGATGTTGATCCACGCGCAGGCGCGCGCGATCTTCTATGCACTGTTCGCGCTGTTCCTGCTCATTCTTCTTCGAATCGCACTGCGTCACTGGATCGCCGCATCCATCGTGTGGCTCGCCGCGACGACGCTCGCATGGAGCGGGCGCGAAGACGCGCTCATCGTCGCCGCGCAGATGCTCCTGCTCCTGATCCTCCTGCGACGCTTCGGACTTCTCGCGGCTGCGATCGCGATCTTCGTGCAGGTCGCAACGCTGCAACTCCCGCATTCGCTCCTCGCTCCGACCGCGCTCGTCGCGCTCGCGATCTACGGTTTCTCCGCCGCGCGTAACACTTCGCCGCGATCGCTTTAGTGATGGGTCGGAGGTCGGAACCATGCGAAGGCTCCTGGCACTTCTCGCGATCGCACTGCTTTGTTCCGCATGCAGCTTCAGCCGTCACGTGCATCGCAGGAGCAACCTGATGTCGTATCTCTATCCCTACGCGACCGAGCCGCCCGCTCCGCCTCCCGGCGGCGCGCGGCTGGAGCTTCCGCTGCGCATCGGCATCGCCTTCGTTCCCGGCGACACCGCGCCCGGGAATCCGTACGGCGCCGTACAGACGCTGCTGCCGCCCGACGGAGAGAAGCGTCTGCTCGACATCGTGCGCAAGAGCTTTCAGGGACGCGACTGGGTCAGCCACATCGTGATGATTCCGTCGAGCTACCTGACGCCGAAAGGCGGCTTCGAGAATCTGGAGCAGGTCGCGCAGCTCATGAACGTCGACGTGATCGCGCTCGTGTCGCTCGACCAGATGCAGTCGAGCGATCCGCGGCGCACATCCTTTCTCTACATCTCGATCATCGGGGCGTACCTGCTGCCCCTCGATCGCAACGAAACGCGGACGCTGATCGATGCGGCGGTCTTTCACGTCCCGACGCGCACGTTTCTGATGCGCGCGCCGGGCGCGAGCAACATCACCGGCAGCTCGAGTGCGGTGGACGTCGAGGCGAAACTGCGCGAGCGATCGCTGAAGGGATTCGAGATGGCGATGACCGATCTGTCGAAGAATCTGAACGGCGAGATCGACGCGTTCAAGGTGAGTGTCGTCAGTGGCGAGCGGAAGGACGTCGACATCGTGAGCTCGCAGGGCGTGTCGTTCCGGCAGGGCGGAGCGACCGGCTTCGCCGAGCTCGCGCTTCTCATGACAGCAGGACTGATCGCCCTGACCAGGAGGAAAAGATGAGCCGATTTTTTCATTGGACCCCGAGAGTGCTTGCGATTCTCTTTGCGCTGTTCCTGAGCGTCTTCGCGCTCGACGCATTCGGTGAGGGCATCGTCGCGCTGTTGATGCATCTCGTTCGTTTGCTCTTC
>Ga0075418_10002891_pt1 | contig 19635 bp, 16 predicted proteins | sample SoiMetdeltSBSDD2_FD_81776 | JGI IMG/M metagenome (GOLD analysis project Ga0075418, IMG submission 81776) | Bulk soil microbial communities from a Populus tree surrounding site in Tennessee, USA - Soil MetaG P. deltoides SBSDD2 | ecosystem: Environmental > Terrestrial > Soil > Tree plantation...
AAATTTAAATGATCTTTATAATCGAAGGTTAAAGGTCTTTGATTATTCTCATGAGAACTTGATTTGGGAGAAGAATGAAACGTTCATCACGGAGGCTTACAAGAAGTGCACATAGAACACATCCGTATGACGTCACACTCCAGCAATCCTCTGATCTTGTTAGGCATATTTTTTTGCTAAATTCATGTAACCTGATAATCCAACCAAACTATTGAAGTCATCGAAAGTCACCATTTTTCTTCTCGAATTCTTAGTTGATCCCGTTCTAATTAGCTCTGTAAAGACACCTCTCAACGCGAATGTCGCAGCATATAGGCCCGAGAGTGGAAATACGGCGATCCTGTAACCCATTTTCTTCAGCTGATGAGAAGATAAAGTGGGAGTGACACCATGTTCTATCATATTAGCGACTAAAGGGGCATCAATCTTGGATGGAACTTCCCTGAGCTCTCCCAATGTCCGAGGCGCCTCTACGAAAATGACGTCTGCACCAACTTTACGGTATTCTATACCTCTCCTAATTGCCTCCTGTAAGCCAAGAGTAGCTCTTGCATCTGTCCTAGCCACTATGACAAACTCTCTGCTTCTGCGCGCGTCAATTGCTGCTTTCAGCTTTGAGACGAAGTCTTGGCTTGAGATTACTTCCTTTCCAGTCATATGTCCGCATCTTTTTGGCCATACTTGATCCTCCAAAAAGATTCCACCCGCACCGATTTCTTCTAAATCTTGCACGATACGCTGCACATTTAATGGATTTCCATATCCAGTATCAATATCCACTATTACGGGAATATTTACAGACTTGATTATGCGCCTAGCATTATCGATCGTTTCCCCTGCATGCAACAGACCAAAATCTGGCATTCCCAGAAGCGTCGCAGCTGATCCATAACCAGTTTGAAAAATGGCCGGATAGCCAATTTTTTCTGCAATCTTGGCGCTTAAGGCATCGAAAACACCCGGCAGAGTCAAAAACTCTCCTTCGTCGTTCAGAAGAGATTTTACTGAGCGCCTAACTTTACGTTGTCTTCTCGACATCGACCTAAGAACAGGACCAGGTGAAATTAATATTTACTTCTGGTCTCGTGGTTTCAGCAAGGATCATTCTTGGGCCCTGATCATTCTTGAGCCTTCATTTGTTCTAGCTCTTCGGAACCATCTGGGTACTTTGTTATGTTTATTTTACAAGTCCTACAGGTGTAAAACCTGGTCGATATCTCATGGCTAATGGATCCGTTAAGCCACACCATCAATTTTCCGCAGAACGGGCACTCCTTCGTCATTAACCTTCATCGATCAAGCAAATATATTAACTCACATGCGACTCGATGCCAAGAAGGCAATCCATCTCAGATCCAGGAATGACTAGATTGGCGGACTCACACCACGAATCTAAGCTCTTAGGGTAAAGATCATCCATAAAATCTCATTCGAATTCATGTATTTACTCTAAAAAATACTTACCCGACCATAGGCGTTACCGACCTCATTTTAAGTCGCCGCGAAAGCTTAATAAGTCACTAGCGATATTACTAGTGATATGTTGTCAGATTGGTTAGCCAGAGTAGGAAGCGTAATTCCTAGGGGATTTTCTAGGCATTACATTCTAGGGCTACTTAAGGAACAACCCATGTCAGGAAAAGAGATAATTGATAAAGCAGTACTTCAAAGCGATGGCAGGTGGCGACCCTCACCTGGATTAATATATCCTATGTTAGGAAGACTCTTGGAAGAGGGACTTATAACAGAGACCGATAATGGGAGGTATACCATCACTCCTAAAGGTATAGATATTGCATCAGACATTGAATCAGTCCGGCACATAATACAGAAGCAATTAGACGTGATGCTCAGGGTCGGTAATGTGGGCAGATTTATGGCATTGGACCTAATAGACAAGGTTTCCACTATAGGATCTACCCTTAGTTCGAACCTTGACAAAATGACCGTCCAAGAAAAAAACCGATACAGAGAATTTCTGATGAGAGAGCTGAATAAGCTGGATAAGCAGCAAGATAGCACTGAAAAACTTAAAGTAGAGTAAGAATATGGGGCTTCTGTGAAAAAATTCAAACAATTTTAAATGAAAACTTGGTAAGCAGTTTAGCCCAAGTCAGGCCTTGATGAGTAAACTAATTCTTCCTGTATATTCCTATAAGATACATACTCCAGTATCTGGAATTAAGTTTTCTAAACAAATTCGATCGGAAAGTGGAAATTGATACAAGCCTTTTAACGATGAAATTCATCGAGCGTGCTAATAGGTCCTTTCTTTCCAGTTTTTTCATTGCCAGAGGTTCGAAGCCACCCACATACCCTTTAAAAAGAGTGGACAGATTCAATTCCTTTTCGAAATTGTCCCAGTTGTGGCTTTTCATCGCGTTTAGATTATGAATGGCTAAAAGTTGAGGAGCTGTTCTCTTAAGAAAGAAACCGTATACTCCTCCAAGATTAGGAACTCCTATTAAGAGAATTCCTCCTGGTCTCAAAAGGTCTGCGTGTTTCCTTACCACTTGGTTAAAATCTTTGAAATGCTCAATAAACCCTAACGAATATACTATATCGAAAAGTGGCAGGTCTTCCTTTAGGTTTTCTGAAAATAAGTCCCTTTCATAAATGTCTATTTTTATATTTGCAGCTGTTAGGTACTTAAGAGTCTGTTCATTGCCTACCTTGGAAAAGTCCAGCGAATGAAGATGATATCCGAAATTCTTCGCCATATATATTAAATATTGCCCGGGCGCTCCACCAATTTCCAATGCGTGGAAATCATCATTAATTGGCAAGTATTTTTCAAAAACATCTAGAATTGCATTAATACTAGAGTCCTTGCCTGATCGCTTGATCTCTGCTCCTTCAGAGTTGCGAATTTCCCAATAATTGTCCCAGAACCCTTTTTCTGTGAGGTCCTTTGCCCTCATGGTTGATCCCTAATTCGATCTTTCAAATTTAAGTCTTGATCTCCTAGTGGTTCTTAACATTATTGTACTTCAAGATGATTTCGCAGCTAGCCGATTTTTTATTTCGATCTAACCTGAGGGGACCATTGAAATTGAAAAATCGTTCGCTTTTATGACGACATTAGGATTAAGACGAAGTAATTGGGAGTATTTGAACCCGGTAAACCTCTTCAAATATATGTACGAAATCCATCTTGCCTTAAGTGAATCTTGCTATATACATGGGATCGATACAATTTAATTCGTTCTAGTTTGCACCGCTGTGGAATATAATTCAAGCCGATTTCAATGGGACTGCCAATAGAACGCTCGACTCAAGGAATGAAATACTTTACTGGAGTGAGGAGTGGCAACGCAAAACAATAGGCCTATCGTCTAAATACTCGGAATACAAAGTGCCAGAGGTAGTGGCTATATCCCTTTCCCTTGACAGTATACAATCTAAGCAGCTGCCGTGTTAGGGCGACCGGGTCATGTTCTGCAGGAAACCTATCATGATACTTCAGCTGATAGTCCAAAACCTTTATTCCAGATGCCAACGACTGTAAGGCGGTACTGCTGAGATTTTTTAGAATTGTCTGCTTAATGAATCTGATATCAACATATATCTGGTATCTTTTCAAGAAGTCTGGCATTTCTGCATACATTATAGGATTTCGAGTTCTATCGTAGACTTCTATATCTAGATGGATATTATTCTTGTTGCAATAGTCTATTGCTCTTGAGATATCTGTTACCTCGGTATTAAAAGTGAGGGCACATTTTTTTTGGTCTGGAACAGCATCGGGTATGAAATGTTCAGTGTCAACAGGGATTGGAAGGTAAACAGCTTTGTCTACATACTGTGTTAAATCCGGGGTCGCCACTAAAACTGCATCAGCCAACTTTTGAGCAAGAATATGAATATAATCTTTGGGCAAAGATTTTCCTTGTATTTTCCTCAATGCTACATCTATGATAATCGAAAAAATACTAGGTCGACTATAGGTTGTCAGTTTCTCGGATGGATTTAAGCCTCTTATGTCGGTGCCTAGGTAATGAAGAATTATGGTTTTTGATCTACCAAATTTCCTTCTTAATGCAAATAGAATATTGATCGGTCCATGAATATGAATAATGTCTGCCGTCGTCGCCTCATCCAAACATCTGTTGACAAATTCATCCTTTTGGACATTGGTTACATAGTTTCTATAAAACTGGTATATACCGTACTTGTCACCCTCAATCCTAATTACCTTCGATTGATGGCCATTCCTAATTTGGTATTTAGCGAAGATACACGCAACACCAGCCTGGTCCCAAACGTGAAGAATTCGCATTCTTGTGATTCCTGTAGGCAACTAGTAGATATCGAAGCATTATTTAAAGCTAGAAATAGCCTAATGAGTATTCAGCATTATAGATTTCTGTTGAATGATGTTGAAGTGAAGATGGTATACGTTGAGTGACTGGCAACATTTCAAGGCTTTAATAAATGAATGGAAAGAACAAATAATACAAACGAATTATCCAAGGATTAGAGAATGAAGATTTTGATAACAGGCGCAGCAGGTTTCCTAGGTAGCCATCTTTGTGAAAAATATGTCAGTGAAGGTCATATTGTATTTGGAATTGACAATCTAATGAATGGAAACCTCAATAATATTCGACTTCTACTGCATAAGAAGAACTTCAAATTTATACATGACGACATCTGTAGGGATGAGGTATATCATAAGCTTCCTGGTGATTTAGATGCCGTAATCCACCTTGCAGCGCAAATACATGTTGACCGTTCCATTATTAATCCCCAAGAGACCTTCAAGATTAATGTCGATGGTACTCTAAAAATCCTAGAATTTTGCAGAATGAATGATATAAATAAAATACTTCATGCCTCAACAAGCGAAGTTTATGGTTCCGCCATTTATGTCCCCATGGACGAGAATCATCCCTTGTTAGCTAAACACCCATACGGAGTTAGTAAGATTGCGGCTGACAGATTGTGCTATACATATAATGAGACTTATGACCTCGGCGTTGACATAATCAGATGTTTTAACCTTTTTGGGCCAAGGCAGAAGGACACTGGATATGGAGGCGTAATAGCTATTTTCATTAATAGAGTGTTGAAAAACAGGCCTCCCATAATCTATGGCGACGGTAATCAAACTAGAGACTACATGTATGTTACAGATGCAGTGGATGCCTATGACAAGGTATTGAATGCAGGAAACAACCCAGGTAGACGCGGCCTAAACTTTGGTTCTGGGATCGAAATATCAGTGAATAAGGTTGCAGAATTAGTAATCAAATACGTTACTCCTAACAGAATCAAAGCCATTCACGTCGAGCCAAGACCGGTTGAAGTTGAGAGACTTTTTGCAGATATATCCTTGTCGAACAAGCTATTGAGATTTAAACCTCGGATTGAATTTGAAAAAGGACTTTCAATGCTGCTAGATTGGTATACTAACTACAAATCTGAACTCTGGACATATTGAAACAGTTACATATGATATGAAGGTCGCAAAAATCCTAGTTACCGGAGCCAAGGGTTTCATAGGAAAACATTTATGCAAACGACTAACTGAAAGTGGCTTCATTATCACTGACGGTAAGTCAGGAAACTACCAGAGACCATTGGATGTGACCGATCTTGGGCAGCTAGCGTCTGCTTGCAGAGATGTGGATACGGTGATTCACCTTGCGGGAAGGACATCGATCAAACGCTCACTGCGAGACCCGTACAAGACCTATTACATAAATTACATGGGGGCATTGAATTTACTCGAAGCTTCCAGATTGACGAACGTCAAGAGGTTGATTAACGTCAGCACATTTGTATACGGTCAGCCTCATGATATTCCAATTAATGAAAAGCACCGAATTGACCCTCATTCTCCTTATACTAAAAGTAAACTTCTGGCAGAGATGATCTGTCAATATTATTCTTGTGATTTTGATATTGATGTTGTTACACTTCGTCCTTTTCAAATATACGGTTGGGGGGCTAGACCTGATTCTTTTATTCCGTCAGTCATCCATCAGATTTCAAGAAAGGAAGAGGTTTTCCTGAATGGCAAAAATGTAAGAAGGGATTTTCTTTTCGTTGATGACTTTGTCGATTTGATAGTAGCCATACTAAACAATTTTCCAAACGGGTACAATGTATATAATGTTGGATTCGGAAAAAGTCATGCACTTGAAAAAATAGCAAGAATCCTTGCCGATCAAATGAATAAAAGAATAAAAATTCATTACGAGGAAGCCAATCCTAGTCCTAGCGGAACCAACATGCAAGCGGATATAACAAAAGTCTCAGAAGCTTTTCGTTGGAAACCCAGAGTGACCATTGAAGAGGGTCTCAAATATACTTTAGAAAGAGATTCATTTTAACTATGCTTTACCCAAATAATCTACATCCATTTGTCATCATATATTGATGGCCAGGAATTATTACTAAAATATGAGAAGCACAAATCCAATAGGTGTTAAATGGTAAAGTTCACAATTAGGGAGCTGAAGAACTCTGATTTTGAAAATGGTTTTTTCGAGACGCTATCGAATCTGAGTCAGATTGGCTCCATAGATCACAATATGGAATCTGCTGAAAGAGTTCTAAAGACCATAAGGGAAAATAATACGTCAACAATTTATGTGGCCGAAAGCGATGATGGTCAGATCATAGGTTCAATCACTTTGTTCCTAGAACAAAAATTTATTCATAACGGTGGAAAAGTTGGGCATATAGAGGATGTGGTAACCAGGAAAGAGTATAGTGGACAAGGTATAGGCTCTGCATTGGTTCAAAAATGTGTTGATTTGGCTAGGAAAGAGAATTGTTATAAAGTAATTTTGGACTGCTCCCAGAACAATATTCCGTTCTACGAGAAAGCCGGCTTTCGAAAGTATGAAGTTTCCATGAGGTACGATATTGAAAGTCGGTGAAACCCAAATTTGGTTCATGTAAATCGATAGAATAATTTATATACAGATTGTGCGGTTCTGGTACAGAGCTTAAGGGTAGAACCAGGATTACTATTTGTCAGAGGTTTGTTGTGAAATGTTCACAGTAGACTGTCAACATTGGTAAAATGTGGTCCCTAGAAGGTCGTTATTTGTAATTAGTGAGACATGTTTATTTAAATATCTGTATTGCCAATAAATTTGGCCTAGAGAAATGCAAAATTCCAAAATTTTATGTTCTATCTGTCAAAAGGATGAAATGATCACAGATCTTGAATCTGGCGAGATTATCTGTAGTAGATGTGGTTTAGTTGTTTCCGATAAGACTCAAGAAACTCGGGCAGAGTGGCGAGCATTTAATCAAGAAGAATCAAACAACCGAACACGAACGGGGATTCCGACCTCGCTAGCAAGGCATGACATGGGCTTATCAACAGTAATAGGCAAGAGCGATAAGGACGCCAGTGGCCGTGGTTTGGATACGGCTATGCGGGCTACGATGGAGAGGCTAAGAACATGGGACTTTAGGACTCAGGCTCACACCCCTACCGATAGGAACCTCAGACATGCCTTTAGTCAGCTGGATATTTTGAAGGATAAGTTAGGCCTTCCAGATGCGGCTACTGAGAAGACTGCATATATTTACAGAAAAGCCCAAGAGCGAGGAATGGTGCGTGGAAGAACCATTTCGGGAGTATTGGCAGCTGCAGCGTATATTGCTTGTAGAGAAACAGGGATATCAAGAACCTTGTCCGATATCGCCGGTGTCAGTAACATCAAACGTAAGGAGTTGGCGAGGACCTACAGACTGCTTGTATTTGAACTCGATCTAAAGATTCCCATGGTCGATCCCCTGAAATGCATTGCAAAAGTCGCGAACAAGGCTAATCTAAGCGAGAGAACTAAACGTCAAGCAATTACTATTATGAACAAGATCACCAAAAGTGGAGTTTCTGCAGGAAAGGACCCGATGGGCCTTGCAGCCTCAGTACTTTATTTTTCATGTTTGAATACCGGTGAACCTATATCTCAAATGAACATTGCCGATGCGTCAGGGGTAACAGAGGTAACGATTAGAAATAGATTCAAGGATCTCAAAAGTCAGCTTGTATGAGTTTCTAGTTTATTCTAATCATTTAATTTTAATTTCTCTTCACATGACCGTTGCTCTTGTCCTTCCCTCATCTTAGGTTCTACGAGTTGATTTCACAAATTGGATACCGGTAGGATAGTTGTGGGCAGGAAACTTCCATAACTGTAACCTGCAACCCACCGTGTGTCCTTAAAACGATAATTATTCCCCTGTGCATAGGATTTGGCCTGAATTTCATCAACCGCTATCCATTTTAAAACTTAAAGCATCCTCGGACAAATATACCTCAGGGCCGTGGACTACAAGCTATTTGCTACTCAGTTACTTGACTATAATCCAACCTCCGTCTCTTCCGACGATATGGCATTTATGGTTAAGGTCATTAACAGTGGGTCAACTCCAAAAATACGTTCATACTTCAGATTTCGAAGTCAATCCGCGGACTCATACGAACAATCAGCTGCTCGTAGACTACTAGAAGTGGGATTACTTCAGATTGTTGAAGGGAAATTCTTATCTGGTTCAACCAACTACGGTCTAACAGAAAAAGGGATTTTTTACGCTCTATCAAAACTGGAAGAATATCCTCCTTCACTATTGATTAAATATTCTAATAATAATGTATTAGAAACTCTGGTCTACCAGTTTTTAGATGTTCAAACAGTTAAAAGAAGCACGGCAAGCTTGTATGCGGAAATCACAAGATATTTGAAAGGATGTACTGCTAGAACTGTGTCAGGTCTGGGAGGAATTAAAAATTCTAGGTCTGAAGAACAAAAGAATGAGCGTATTAAAGAACTAGAACTTGACCTTATGTGGTCGGCGAAGATTCTTGTTCTAAAACTTGCTATGATGTATAGTGAAGCAAATATCCTTCGATCTACTTCTGGGATGACGAATGACAATGCAAAAGTCGCAATTTACGAACTAGAGAACGACGCGAAGGGTCTTCTTGCAAAGGATAATAAATTTAAGATGTTCCTAAATCTAACTTACGAAGAATTAGTTGAAGGCTACGATGAAATTCGCAAACGATCGGAAAATGAATAGAGCATTATACAATTTGGGATTGCTAATTACCTAAGACCTTGCAAAAGACCATCTTGTTCTAATTTATCGGCGTGAGCAGAGATATAACGCCATATTATGTCCGCTTTATCTGACTGGAAGTCCCAAGGGGCAATAAGAACTAGATCGTTATCTCTAATCCACATTTTTCTCTTAATTTTGCCTCTAATTCGACATGTTCGGACTCTCCCATCAGAACTTTTGACTATTATATTGTCGCCACCGACTAGCTTGATTACTCTACCAAATAGCTCTCCACTCTGTGGCATTACCATTTCCTTGAGGTATGATTCATTGAGTACTTTTCTTTTACCTAAGTTTACGAACCCCTTGTTTGTTACTGAACCAACAAACGGTAATAAAAGAATAAAAACGTAACGCATCAAACCTAGGTTTGGCAGATCTCGTTGATGGGTTGAACACGCACTGTGTAACCATTGAGAGTAGGACTACTCAAGAGTCTGTGCTACAGGGTGAAGAAAAGATTTTGGCGATACATTACTATGGCAAGTAATAAATCTGGTTTGAAATCACACGGTATAATGTGGGGGTTTATACTGAACAAAGACCATGGGGGAAATTCGAGAAATTTCACGAGAATAAGTCATGCACTGTTAAATTGATTTATATTAATCCTTTCTCTAGATTAAGTCTTCAATTCCATAAAAAAAGGTCAGAATTTTGGATGATAGTTAACGGTATTGCTCGTGTCCAAGTTGACAATAGAACCTATATACTAAAGGAAGGGCAAACCATTGAAATTCCAAAAAATACAAGACACAGAGTCGAGGCTAAGCAAACTAGGTGTGTTATTCTCGAAATATCCTATGGTATGTTCGATGAAGAGGACATAGTTCGACTTGAAGATGACTACAAGAGAAAAACCGCTGTGCCTTCGCAGTTCAAACACAAGTAAAACAGTTGTATTCACCAATCCGAAGGTTTCTAATCTCAGATATATTTGGGTCTATTCTGATGCGAAAAACTAGAGTAGGCGCGACATCAAGAAGGTCTAATACTTTTCGAAATACAAATAAAGCCCTCTTAACGTTCTACGGTGTATGAGCTCAAGCAAAAAGCCACATATGAATTTGGTGGTCACAGGTCATGTGGATAATGGTAAATCAACGATTGTGGGTCATTTAATGGTAGATTTGGGTGTAATTGATCAGAGAACTATCGACTCATTTGCAAAAGAGTCAGAAGCTACTGGAAAGGGAGATACCTTCAAGTATGCTTGGGTCTTAGACAGTATAAAGGATGAGAGAGATAGAGGTATTACTATCGATCTAGCTTTTCAAAAATTTGAAACCTCCAAGTACTTTTATACTTTAATTGATGCCCCGGGACACAGAGACTTTATTAAAAACATGATAACTGGTGCTTCTGAAGCAGATGTGGCCATCCTTGTGGTCTCTGTTAAGCCTGGTGAAACCGAAGCAGCTACGGATCCGGGGGGTCAAGCAAGGGAGCATGCGTTCCTTGCTCGGACGCTAGGGGTTGGACAAATAGTTGTCGCCCTTAATAAGATGGATGATGTCAGCTACGGTGAAAATCGTTTCAAGGAGGTAAAAGAGAATGTAGAAAAGATGCTGAAACTGGTTGGTTATAATACTTCAAAGGTAAATTTTATACCCGTATCTGGTTGGAAAGGGGACAATTTGGTCAAAAAATCAGAGAATATGGCATGGTACAAAGGTCCTACCTTAGCCGAGGCTCTGGATATGTTTGAAGCACCTGAAAAGCCTATTGGAAAACCGCTCAGAATTCCAATTCAAGATGTCTATTCGATTACTGGTGTGGGCACGGTCCCTGTGGGTAGAGTCGAGACGGGAAAAATCAAGGCCAACGACAAGGTGATAGTTATGCCCGCAGGGGTTGCTGGTGAAGTAAAATCAATTGAAACGCACCACACGCAAATGGATTCTGCGGAGGCTGGCGACAACATTGGTTTTAATTTAAGGGGTGTAGACAGAAAGGCTATAAAACGTGGAGATGTTATCGGACCATCAGATAATGCGCCCACAGTTGCAAAGGAATTCGAAGCCCAAATAATTGTGATTCATCACCCAACTGCGATGGCTCCCGGCTATACTCCGGTTCTTCATGCCCATACTGCACAAGTTGCAGCAACACTTAGCGAATTTATGGCCAAGATAGATCCTAAGACTGGAGGAACAGTGGAGGAAAAACCAAAGTTCCTGAAAACTGGTGATGCTGCGATTGTGAAGATAAAACCTGTTAGACCGCTTGCGATAGAAACTTTCAAGGAGTTCCCTGAAATAGGAAGATTTGCATTAAGAGACATGGGAACAACTATAGCAGCAGGTGTAATAAAATCGATTACCGAGAAATATGATCCAACCACCAAAAAGTAATCAATGAGATGGCTAGTGATTACACCAATGCAGATCAGGGGGAGTAGAATTTGGCGCAAGAAGCTCGAATAAAACTGACTTCAACGAATCTCACCACACTTGAAGGAGTGTGCTCAGAAATTAAAGGCATAGGCGAAAAGAACGGGATAAAGCTGAAAGGACCTCATCCTCTCCCAACTAAGAAAATGAAAATCGTTACTAGAAAGTCCCCCTGCGGCCAGGGTACAAATACTTGGGACAAGTACGAAATGCGGGTGCATAGAAGAGTCATAGATTTGGGAGCAGATGACAGATCGATCAGGCAGCTTATGAGACTAAAAATACCGGACGATGTATACATAGAAGTGTCCCTAACCCAGTAGTACCGTATGCTCTACTTTCACTAAAAGTGCCTTATACTCAACCAAGAGCACTAATTGGGGATAAAAAAAACCACTCTTACTGCCTTGGCTTTAAAAAATCTATATTGTGTAATTAGAGCAAGTTGGACTCATCCGTCTGCTAAGGAAAATAACTATTTGGTTTTTTCGCGTTGAAAAAACCGAAGAAAACTATTTTATACTCTTGTAATTGTATTTTTCTAACTAATGCAATTCTCAATGAGATTATGCGCATCCATCTCATGGATCCTTGTCTTTTTCATACTTTTATCTACTTCAACCTTGAACCTAAGTGCACAAGTCGAAAAAGCGCCTCTGTTATCTTCAAACACGACAGCAAATGATACAATCTCTGCTGGCGACAAAAATAACTCTCAACCTATTTCATTCCAGGTTTCAAGTTCATCATCCAAGGGTGTACCTGAGGGCGATACAAATCCTGCGATCAATCAAAGCATATTCAATGCTCAGATAACATGGACGCCAAATGATATTGGTAAGGAAAATACGTTTAATATAAAATTTGTTAATACTAGTTCTGGGGGTGAGCTCCAAGATATTAAGTATGATATCATGATATTTGAGGACGGGAACCATCTAGCCGAAACCCACCGTGCAGATCAGCTAAATAATACTCAGAAGTATGTATTTCCAGAAGAAGGATTTTACTCACTCAAAATAGACCATATAGGAAACACCACTGCAAGCATAGATCTCCCAATACACGTTGTTCCTGAGTTTGGGAACGCAACTCTTACAGCCACAGTGTTAATGGCTGGGATGTTAGGCATAATATTAATAAGTACTAAACTTGGTACTTGGAAAACCAGGTTTTTCCGTCCAAAACTGCACTAGAGGACTTTAAAAGTTATTTTCGTTGCGTTTCTGTATTCGACCAACGTTATATGCATAAGACGAATTATTATTAAATCTAACCAAAATATTGGAAGTGCATGACTGTCCTTAACCAAAGTGAAATTTGTCAGGAATCAATCGTACTTTTCTGGTCTTAATGACGCAACTATCAGTTTATACTGGCTACCGATTGGATACTTTGGAACAATGGTTTCATCTCCGCTGGAGATCCGCGAATTTCCAACTTAGATGTTCCTTGGACACTTACTTTGCCCCTCTTGAATAGCAATCCTCTCTCAGAATATTCAAGGCCCTGGAGTCGGTCTAAACGCTCACTTACTATATCGTCCGATCTGAGGATATATCCCCTTTGTGCAAACAAGATTAATCTCTTGTCTGTTACTAGGACATTGTATCTCTTACCGCCATATCGAACCGATGTCTTACTATAGAACTTGATGTTTTCTAGAGGCAGCAAATAATCTTGCAGAGGCATTTTCTTGCTATCATCGGGTTATATCTTGCCTATTTAGGAAAACAAGTTGCACAAATTTATCAAAATTGATAATTATTCTAAATCAAATGTATCCGTTAGCTACTCACCCATTGGTGGTCTTTCTCACACAAGAACCAGCCGTCTCTGGATCCAATATTTTTCTAAATTATAAGATCAGTTCTACCCCATGCAGATAATTCTGTTGCATTTATTGCGAGCTAATTTGGGTGTAATAGATTAATGGCTTGGTTTTTGGTGGTCAATTGGGGTTTCCATAACAACGGTAAAATACTGAAGGAACTCACACAGAACTTCGAAAAAGACTCGTCTCCTTCTAAATCTGGTTCAATCATAAATTGTGAAGAATTCCAGTCTATCGATTCCATGAATCACTAATTCCAGCTGTTGATCATTGCTGAATACGATCAATGCGGCAAGACAATACCGGTTTAACTTAAAACCAGACTCAGGTCTCCGGAATGCAAAAATCTTTCTTAGTCTCACTTTCGATTCAAGATGGTCTGTTAAAATATGAAGATGAAGCTTTTAATATCGTGCAACAGAATAGGAAAACAGAATTATAAATAATGTCCACGTCCACGAAGGGGATTGTATCACTCCCTAGTACAAAACCCGATCGTGAATTAAATATTTATCCAGCAGAAAATAAGATTTTTACTTCTTATGCAAAAGAACTGCCTGAGAATAAACCGGCCCTGTTGCTCTCTTCTGTTTATTCAGGAGAAGAACAAAAGGTCTATCTAAAGCTATATTCTGAAACGGATCAAGCCATATTTTATTGGCGTGACAGGACAAATCACAGACCGTACTGCTATACCAAAGTGGACTATCGAAACGATGTCGAGCTAGTTCTTAAGAAGGAGAAAAAATACTCTCTACTGAGCACAAAGAAAAAAGATCTAATATCAGATAAGGATATAGAATGTCTAAAAATATCGGCTCCTGATCCACTTTCGATCGGAGGGACTGAAAATAGTTTTAGAGAAAAAGTAAGGTCGTGGGAAGCTGACATAAAATATCATGAAAATTATTTGTATGACACGGAGCTGATTCCAGGAACCTATTATGTAAGACGCGGCGACTCATTGTCAAGGTTCAAACAGCCTATGTCAAGCAAGGTTCAAGAGGAGCTTCAGAAATTACTTTGGACTGGGATAAACGAAGATGCTGATAGTTTAGAGCCTGGAAGATACAGACAATATATTCAAGAATGGGCCGATCTTCTAAGTCAACCCATTCCTAACATGAAGCGGGTTTCTTTGGACATAGAAGTAGAGTCTGAAGAGGGAAGAATACCCAATCCTCGCGAACATGACAAACGAATTATTGCAGTTGGATTCTCAGGAAGTGACGGGTTCAGAAAAGTACTTGTCTTGAATCAAAAAGAGAATACAACACGTGGTACAGACTTGACAGCGAATTCGCTTATACCAGAGGCCCAGCTTTACGAAACAGAAAAAAAGCTGTTAGAAGAAACCTTTAGAATAATCAGTTCTTACCCGATCATTATCACATATAATGGAGATGAATTTGATCTGCCTTATCTATATGCCAGATCGCAAGACTCGGCGATAGACCCTGCAGATGGAGTTCCGATTGCGAGGCATGACGTGCCAATTATCATGAAAAGAGAAAGTTTCGTGAAAAGAGGAATTCAGGCTGAACCTGTTCAAATAAAAAATGGGATACATATTGATCTATTCAGGACATTTCAGAATAGATCTGTTCAGATCTATGCTTTTAGCCACAAATACTCAGAATATACACTTAATGCAATTTCTGAGGCATTACTTAACGATAGTAAATACGAATTTGAAGGGGATATAAGTGAGCTCTCTATTGACAAATTAGCTACATACTGCATGAAGGACGCAGATCTTACCTTTAGGTTAACCAGCTTCAACGATAACTTGCTCATGAAGCTTCTAATTGTAATCTCCAGAATTGGTAGAATGTCGATAGATGACATTGCACGATTTGGTGTTAATCAATGGATAAGAGGAATGATGTACTACGAACACCGTCATCAAAATGCATTGATACCTAGACGGGATGAACTTCAGGCCAAAGGCACTGCATCTACTACTGCTATAATAAAGGAGAAAAAATATCGAGGGGGGTTAGTCGTTGAACCTACTCTGGGCATCCACTTCAACGTCATTGTTGTAGATTTTGCAAGTCTCTATCCAAGCATTATCAAGGTGCACAATCTGTCATATGAAACGGTAAATTGTCCCCATCAATCATGCAAAAATGATTCTTCTCAAAGGATTCCTGAGACCTCACATTGGACCTGTAAGGAGAAGAGAGGGCTAACATCACTCCTGATAGGCTCGTTACGAGATTTGAGAGTTAAATATTACAAGTATTTGTCCAGGGATAAAGCAATCACCGCCGAGGAACGCCAGCTTTACAATGTTGTAAGTCAAGCTATTAAAGTTATTTTGAATGCGAGCTATGGTGTTATGGGCGCTGAGATATTTCCTTTATATTGCCTTCCAGTAGCGGACGCCACCGCGGCTATCGGAAGAAGTACTACCACAAAGACCATAGAGAAATGCAAGGAAATTGGCATTGATGTCATCTACGGTGATACAGACTCTCTTTTCTTGCACAATCCTTCTCCTACTAATGTCGATCGAATATCTGCATGGGCCAGGAGCAATCTTGGCGTAGACCTTGAAATTGATAAACAGTATAGATATATTGTATTTAGTGAATTAAAGAAGAATTATCTAGGTGTATTATCTGACGGTACTGTTGATGTGAAAGGCTTAACCGGTAAAAAGTCTCACACCCCTCCATTCATTAGGAAAGCGTTTTACAGCATTCTAGACATTCTCAGCAAGGTAACTTCTGAGAGGGATTTTGAAACAGCCAGAGAAAAAATAAAAAATATAATTCAGGAAAATGCCAAAAATCTTGATCTTGGCTTGATTACTCAAGAGGACCTGAGCTTTAATGTGATGGTAAACAAATCTCCCAGTAAGTATGGAAAGCGGATCTTTGGGGGAATTAATGATGGTAGCGGTGCAAGGTCTCTTGAAGGCAAACAAGTGGAGGTCGCGTCAAACTTTAAGGGATTGCCCCAACACATAAAGGCGGCAAAGCTTTTGACCGATATAGGAAGAGAGGTAAAGTCTGGAGACATTATCTCATATGTTAAAACAAAAACAAATGACGGCGTAAAGCCGGTGGGATTAGCCAAACCTGAAGAGATAGATACAGAAAAGTATTTGGAAGCAATGGAGGCGACTTTCGATCAAGTACTGTCGTCACTGAATTTTAATTTCAAGTCACTATTGGGCAAGCCACGCCAAGCAAATTTAGACGAGCTTTTTTGGACTAAGTAACTACCGTAAATTCAATTATGAGTTGGACCTGAACACTTCCCCAGCACGGCTCGCGGTCCTTTATTTCGCTATTGGAGATTGTATTGAGAACATACGGACTGGGCACTATTTGAGGTATCTTCGAGTCTCTCTTACAAACTGAATTAATCCAAATCAGCCAATATTACTTTTGCTCTATTATCCTATAATCAAGGTTTAAATGAACAATAGACTATATGGATTACAAATGAAAAATCCGTTTAGGCGAGATTATCCTTACAAACGGAGAACGCCCGAAGGTGAACCCCTAGAGGGATCAGGTTCTTCAAGATCATCATTGAAAATTATAGCTCCCATTGTTGTAGGTATAATAATTATTTCGATAATTGCGGTGTCTAGTGTGAGGACAGTGGAAGCAGGTCACAGAGGGGTGTTAGTCCAATTTGGAAACATAGATACAGATAGTTCGCTAGATGAGGGGCTTCATTTTGTCGTACCATTTCGTGATAATGTTGTGCAGATGGAAGTCAGAACTCAGAAAATAGTTGAATCAGCAACCTCTGCTTCAAAGGACCTGCAAGACGTAAGTACCCAAGTTGCCTTAAATTATCATATAGATCCCGATCAAGCCCAAGTGTTGTATCAGAGGCTTGGACTAGAGTATGCGGCTAGAGTTGTATCACCTGCTATACAAGAGTCTGTAAAACAGGTCACTGCGAGGTTTAACGCGGAAGAGCTAATTACAAAAAGGGAAACCGTTAAGAACCAGATTGAAGACCAGATCAAGGCAAGGCTAGCAGCATATAACATAGTAGTAGATGCTGTTTCCATTACAGACTTTCAATTCTCAGAATTGTTCAAATCAGCAGTAGAAGCAAAGGTGGCAGCGCAGCAAAGAGCATTACAAGCTCAAAATGAGTTAAGACGAATACAGATAGAAGCTCAACAAAACGAGGCACAGGCTATTGGAGAACAAAAAGCTAATATCGCTAGAGCAGAAGGTATCAAACAGTCAAATGTTTTACAAGCAGAGGGAGAAGCACAAGCTATAACGATAATAGATAAGCAGTTAAGGGATAATCCTACCTATTTGGACTGGCTAAAAGCTACAAATTGGGACGGCAAGCTACCACTCGTGACAGGAGAAGGAGGGCAGACTCCATTTATAGACATCCCTAGTGGCAATAGCCAAATCCAAGCCTCAGCAGCACAGTCAGGAAACGCTACCAGCCCAGGTGCAAATACCGAGGCCCCTTCTTAGGTAAAGCGATAGAGCCAATAATTATTTTTCATCATTTCCAGTCCCCTTATCATCCCAAGGAATATTTACCTGAATCCAACCTAGTCACTTTCAGCAGAGTCTGTAGCAGTTGTCACTTGTAATTCATCTTCCATACCTCTGATTGGTTCGTCCAATCCTTGGGATTCTGATTGTCTCACCAAATTGTTGTTGTATTATAAGAATTGTCTACTTGTCACGTCAAGCTTGCGAGGGGATATACAGCCAAATCTACCATTGATTGCCCCATTAGAAATGCATACGTGCTGTCTGACCTCGCAGGGTGGGATTCATGTGATTGTCTAGAAATTATGTTCATATACAGAGGGCACATGGAAAATTACATGGCTGCAGGAAGCTGAAGTATCGTAGTCACTGTCTTTGCCGTTTCTGGAGTGTCCGACAGCGAGATTGGATTTGAGCATCCCTTCTGGATACTATCCACAAAAAGCTTAGTATTTCAATTCCAAAGATATGCATGACCAAAATTGTTGTTACCTCGTAGTCAATAGGCGATTTAATTAAGAGATAGACAGAATTTGGAAATTGAATCTACTCTCATTGTGATTGAGCTAACAAAAAGGAAAGCGAAATTATTAATCCTGAAACCACGGTAGGATAAAGGAAACTATCTGTTTTTATAAAACCAAGTGGAAAGATATGTAGCCATAATCAATTAGAGAGCTGCGACTACTCCCATGTGCTCACGTACATTAACGTAGACCATTGATGGACGCAAGGAATACAAGTAAAATTTGTAATTAGAATGAATTCCTTATCGTTGATGAACAAATTCATTGTACCCTGCTTTTTACTTTCCATTGATCACGTCTCTGTGCGAAAGACGCCAGAGGCCTCCTAAGAAAGTGACAATTGGTTCCTAGAGTCGGTAACACTACACAAAGCAATTTCCGCTTTACCTGACGCATTGAAACCCCATATAACTAGAATTTAGGAGTAGATACTACTCAAAAAGTTCGCTAGTGTCGTTGTCGTTACTGTCTTCGTCCGTATCCTCATCAAACAAGGAGCTATCAGTGTCGTTGTCGTTACTGTCTTCATCGGGGTCAGATTCTTCACCGGATAATGGTCTGGAATTCTCCGTATCATCATCAGTCTCTTCAACGAGATCAAAAGATACTGTTTTGGAGACTGGTTCATATCCGTTTGCAGAAGCCCGTAGCGTAGCTGTGAATTTTCCTGTTCCAAGGGAATCGCCATCAGTTGCCTCGTCGAGCGTATACGAAAGGTCCCCATCGTTATCAGAGGATTCATCAACAGGATTCCCGGCTGAATCGGTTACCACCAATCCCAAAACAGCATTATTTATCTGCAAATGTGAGACAGAGTCAAAGACAGTGGCTTCCAATGCTTCATCATCTCCGATGGTAACTGGGTTTGAAGGAGTATTAACAGAGATTGATAATGACGGGCCAGTAGGACGTCCTACAGATTCAGTAGAAAGAGTGCTGGTGTTAGCCCCAGCAATAGTGGGATTGCTATCAGGTATGCTATCTTCGGCAGCAAATGGTGAAATGGGAAGAGGGAGTGGTGGTTCACTAACAGTTCCTGCTCTTTCCAGAGGTACTGCGGTGCTAATTCCAGTAACATTTACGCTATACCATTTAGTCTGGTTAGGCGAGCATTCTAACTTGGATGTTATCTTGTTATCCGGACCTTCTCTAATAGTAGTATAAGTTGGTTGAATCATAAAATTCCAAGTAGAGTAATCATTAGTTCCACCGGTCCCCTTCGCGAAAGCCGGTTGATAAGGCTTTTCACCGTTTACTATAACCGACACCTTACATTCAGAAGTAGAATTGTC